>FLSH01460238.1_pt1 | contig 26334 bp, 23 predicted proteins | sample 1550441 | NCBI WGS metagenome assembly FLSH01 (sample SAMEA4031756, study PRJEB14383) | metagenome | biome: human; feature: oral; material: saliva | place: Philippines | collected 2014 | reverse complement strand
GGAATACGGCGTTGTTCACCGACTTCACCGATTAATTTGCCATCAGCCGTGTAGATTTGCATTGGTTGTTGCAACTCAACGGTTTTTAGGCTCTCAACCGATGGTAAGGAGGATTTTAAGTGAAAATACAGTACACCACCGGCGACTAACCCCAGTATACATATCGTAAATAGGGTACTTAATATTAATTTTGCGATCCGCATCGTAAAATTCTCTCTGGTTTAATGAATATTCAAAAAATCAAAATTATGATCTTGGCTGCTAAGTATAAAAGATTAATCCCTTAAAGAATAGGAAAGAATATGGGAATTGCTCATAGAAAGCAGCGAAAACAACAAATTGGTGTGAGTAAACAACAAGATAACCTCTATTTTGTTTGGCTAGATGAATTCCACAAAGTTCAATCTATTTGCTTGAATGGACAACAAAAGGACATTTTTTCCCATTTATTACCTTATTTACCACAAAAAACGAACCAATGTTGTTTTATCGGCGCCATTTCACCCCATTTAACTTGGTCTAAAACGCTTATTTTACCGCAAACACTCAATGCTCAGGAGTGTGAACAACAATGTCGTTTCATTTTGCAAAAAGAATTACCGATTCCGTTGGATGAATTATGGTTTGATTATCTGACCACGCCATTAAAACAAGGTTTTCGTTTGGATATCACGGCGATTCGAAAAGAAAGTGCCAATGCAGAATTAGCAAAATATTTGCCGCTAAAATTGACTGCACTTGATTTACTGAATCACAGCATTTTGCGTGCATTTTATGCCATTTTGGGGCAAGAGCCGACGAACGCCTTGTTTTTATATCAAGATCAACAAGGTTGTCTCGCCGTTTGTGAACGCTTACAACAACGACAAGTCTTGCAATCTCAAAGTGATTTATCTGAGCTTTATCAACAATTTATCCAGCGTTTTCCTGAAACAATAGAACAGATTTATGTGTATCAAACACCCGATATATTAAATTCACGCACAATCGAATTACTGCCTCAGGATTGGCCACGAATCGAAACAGATTTACCTTTCATCGCTTTAGGCAATGCACTCTGGCAAACCGATTTAAAGCTAGTGGATTTATCCTCAAAAACGACCGCACTTTTGACTCCAAGTAATCGGGAGAGTGGTGATGTTAAGCCTTAATCTATTGCCTTGGCGCTTAGAACAACATCAAAAGGCCTTTCGTCGTTTTATGTGGCAAGGTTTAATTTGGCTAGCTTGTTTAGTTTTGATTGTTGTTGGATTGAACCAACTCAATGAACAACAAGCACAAACCCTAAATCAGACAAAAGAAAAACTGACACAAATTACTCATCAAGTCCATCAGAAACGCATTCAAGTTCAACAACTACAACGTGACTTGAAAGAAATGAATGAGTTGACTGGAATGGAGACTGAATATGTGTATCGAATGCTTAATTTATTAACTGAGTTGCCCTTACAACAAGGTGAGTTAGATGAATTTATGCTCAATGCTAAGCAAGTTGTTCTTTCAGGCATGACAGAAAGCCAACAAGAGTTTGAAGAGATACATCAATTTCTCAAACGCCATTTTACAGAGGTTAACTTAACTAAGTTTCAACCGGTGCAACAGCAGTTATTTTTTCAATTTGATATTCATTTATCGGAGCCTGTGCAATGAGGAACCTTATCAACGAGCTTGTTCAAAAAAGTGCGCAAAGTTGGTTTGGGCGATGGCTTCGATTACCTCAAATGGTCCATGTAGCCTTTTGGTTGAGTGCATTAAGTGCGGCCATCTTTTTACCTGTTTTTCGTTACGTTGAAAACAGTAATGAACGACATCGACTTGACGCAGAATTGAGTTTGCAGCAACAAGAGTGGGAGAAACAGGAAAAGATTTTACAAACCTTAAGACAAAAGTCAGACAGCCGACAACTTTCTCCAGAATTGGCTAATTCTGTGTTGCCGATTAATCAGCATGTACAGGCCTTGTTAAATGGACGACTTCGAGCGTTGGATTTGCGTTGGGATTTTTCTCAACATACGTTGTTGCATTTGTCATTACAAGGCTATTTTGTCGATTTACGTCAATTTTTGACCGCACTTTTAAGGGATATCCCAAAACTTTCGTTAACTCAATTAAACATTGAGAAATTAGATGAAGAGGAAAATAGCTCTATTACATGTGAGTTAATTTTCCAACTAAATAAGGACAAATAATGAGAAAGCTCTTCTTAATCTTGATAGCGTTTTTTTCTGTATCAGCATTTTCGCAAGATCCTTTTGATCGTAAACAAAGAGAACAAACCGAATATCCAAAAGAGGGGCTCACCCTACCGCCGGTGTCGACTTGCGTATATTCGGAGCCGAGACTGGCGGAGGAACGCCCATTGGCTCAGCTACATATTGTAGGTGTCGTGCAATACGGTAAACAGGCAGAAGTGTTATTTAATGATGATGGGCATATTCTTTCCGCTCAAGTCGGGCAGAGAATTGGACAGGAAGGCTATTTAATTGAAAAAGTGACTAAAAACAGCGTGACGCTTCAAGGTTATAAAGTCGGGCAATGTGAACAAACGACCTCAATCATCATGAGATTTTAAAATGCTAAACCAGAAAATAAAAACAAAGTGCGGTCAGTTTTTAATGTGTTTTTTGATCCTATGGACTAGCTATTCATCGGCAGAGAATCACGTATTTTCACTTCGCTTAAAACAGGCACCAATGGTGGCGACACTCCAACAGCTTGCTCTTGAGCAAAATGCCAATTTAATGATTGATGATGAGCTAGAAGGAACGCTTTCATTGCAATTAGATAACATGGATTTTGATCGTTTATTGCGTTCTGTGGCAAAAATCAAAGGGCTCTCTTTTTATCAAGAAAATAATATTTATTATTTGGGTAAGCCTTCTCAACATGAACAATATGCAGAGAAAATGACAGAACCTATGGCGATTAACGGAGAAAGTTTGCCTAGCGAAACGCCACTTGTGAGTACAACGGTTAAACTACATTTTGCCAAAGCCTCTGATGTGATGAAGTCCTTAACCACAGGTAGCGGTTCTTTGCTTTCACCTAGTGGCACCATTACCTTTGATGACCGAAGCAATGTATTACTGATTCAAGATGAGGCACGTTCTGTCAAAAATATCAAAAAATTAATCGCAGAGCTGGATAAACCCATTGAGCAAATCGTGATTGAAGCACGTATTGTGACGATTACCGATGAAAGCCTAAAAGAATTAGGTGTGCGTTGGGGTATTTTTAATCCTACTGAGGCAGCCCATCGAGTGAGTGGCAGCCTAGATGCGAATGGCTTTAGTAATATCAGTAATAATTTAAATGTAAATTTTGCGACAACGGTCACGCCGGCCGGCTCATTAGCACTTCAAGTAGCCAAAATTAATGGTCGATTGTTAGATTTAGAATTGACCGCACTTGAACGTGAAAATAACGTAGAAATTATTGCAAGCCCTCGCTTACTCACGACCAATAAGAAAAGCGCAAGCATCAAACAAGGGACAGAAATTCCTTATGTGGTGACAAATGGGAAAAATGACACTCAATCAGTAGAATTTCGAGAAGCGGTGTTGGGATTAGAAGTGACACCGCATATTTCGAAGGATAATAATATTTTATTGGATTTATTAGTGAGTCAAAACTCCCCAGGAAATCGCGTGGCTTACGGGCAAAATGAAGTCGTATCCATTGATAAACAAGAAATCAATACGCAAGTTTTTGCCAAAGATGGGGAAACAATTGTATTGGGTGGTGTATTCCACGATACCATCACGAAAGGTGTCGATAAAGTGCCATTGTTGGGTGATATTCCTGGTATTAAGCGCTTATTTAGTAAGGAAAGTGAACGTCATCAAAAACGAGAGCTTGTGATTTTTGTGACACCTCATATTTTGAAACAAGGTGAAAGAATGGAAATGGCTAAGAAAGAAAAGCATTTTAAGCAAGTTGAAAAAGCGAAAAAATAAAGTGCGGTCAATTTCTTTTATGTTTTCCCATTTTTTTCAGTTTAGCTGTGTGCATTGCAAGCGCTCTATTCATCTTGGACGAAATGGATTGTGCAGTCGATGTCAGAAGCAGATTAAAACTTTCCCTTATTGTGGGCGATGTGGTTCACCCTTGCAGCATTATGCAATGAGCTGTGGTCATTGTTTGAAAAATGAACCCGCTTGGGATCGCATTGTGATCATTGGGCATTACCTTGAACCGCTTTCTTCACTTATTCATCGTTTTAAATTCCAAAAACAGTTTTGGTTAGATCGGAGTTTATCGCGTTTGCTTTATCTTGCGGTGCGAGAGGCGAGACGAACACATGGGCTCTCGCTGCCACAGGCGATTATTCCCGTACCGTTATATCATTTTCGACAATGGCAACGGGGCTACAACCAAGCTGATTTATTGGCTAATTGGTTAAGTCGCTGGTGTGATGTGCCTAACTGTCATCATGTGGTGAAACGGATTAAACATACCCATACTCAGCGAGGTTTAACGGCGAAAGATCGACGACAAAACCTTAAAAATGCTTTTACAGTGAATACCCAAAAGCCTTTTCCTTATGAACGCGTTGCGTTGGTGGATGATGTGATTACAACCGGTTCAACGTTAGCAGAGATAACCAAACAACTTCGAAAATTAGGTGTAAAAGAAATTCAAGTATGGGGCTTAGCTCGAGCTTAAATTCTGGTAAAGATAGGATTTACCTATATCTATAAAAATAGGAATAAATGTAGAAAAAATTGCCGTATAGGAGTATCATCCCCGATATATTGCATCAAGTATTAGGACTTTATTTATGGAACAAATTTTTATTTCAGATGCTGCACAAGCACATTTTCGGAAACTTTTAGATACACAAGAAGAAGGTACAAATATTCGTATTTTTGTCGTGAATCCTGGTACGCCTGGAGCAGAATGTGGCGTGTCCTATTGCCCTCCAAACTCAGTTGAAGCGACTGATACCGAAATGAAATACGATACTTTTTCAGCGTTTGTAGATGAAATCAGTTTGCCGTTTTTAGAAGATGCTGAAATTGATTATGTAACCGAAGAGCTTGGCGCTCAACTGACTTTAAAAGCACCTAACGCTAAAATGCGTAAAGTTGCAGATGATGCGCCTTTAATTGAGCGCGTAGAGTACGTGATCCAAACACAAATTAACCCACAATTAGCCAGCCATGGCGGTAAAATTACGTTAATTGAGATTACTGATGATGGTTATGCAGTTCTACAATTCGGCGGTGGCTGTAACGGTTGTTCAATGGTTGATGTCACCTTAAAAGACGGGGTAGAAAAACAGTTAGTTTCGCTCTTCCCGAATGAATTAAAAGGTGCACGAGACGTAACAGAACACCAACGTGGTGAACATTCTTATTATTAAGCATAGAAGATAAATAAGGGCGAATCATTCGCCCTTTTATTTTTTAAGCAGCAGATAATTTCTGTAACAACCGATCCATCGCCCTATATCCTAGCGCTTCTGCTAAATGAGGTTGTTGTATTTCTTTTTCGCCATTTAAATCGGCAATTGTGCGTGAAACTTTTAAAATCCGATGGTAGGCTCTAACAGAAAGCCCGAGTTTATTTAAAGCATTCTCCAGAAATAATGCATCTTTATCTTGTAATTTACAGTCTCGTTCAATTTCTTTGCTTGAAAGATAAGCATTGATTTTACCGGCTCGAGCAAGTTGAATTTCTCTCACTTTTAACACTTTTTCTCGTACTTGTTGGCTTGTTTCGCCTCTATCACCCGTATTCTGTAGGCTACCTTGCGGCAGAAGGGGGACTTCAATGGATAAATCAAAGCGATCTAAAAACGGCCCCGAAAGGCGATTTAAATAACGCATCACTTGCTGCGGCGAGGTGCGATTATGTGTTCCTGTATAATGTCCGGTTGGACTTGGATTCATCGCGGCAACGAGTTGAAAGCGAGCGGGGAATTGGATTTTCGCATTGGCACGCGAAATAATAATTTCTCCACTTTCTAAGGGCTGACGAAGCGCATCCAGTACTTTACGCTCAAATTCAGGTAGCTCATCAAGGAAAAGTACACCATTGTGTGCGAGCGATATTTCGCCTGGTTTTGGAATGGTTCCTCTGTCAAAGTTACAAATAAGTGTCATAATATACAAAACCTAGAACGGTAGAATAAGGTTTTAGCCTATTTTTTTACCCTAAGAAGATACTATTTAATGACACGAAATCTACAAATAGCTGTCAAAACATATTAAAAGATACCAATAAAGGTCAAATTATTCATGAAAACAGAACCTCTTTTCCAACAGGTTCGTAAGATCAAGCCAACACGCCTTAGTGTATCAGGCTTACTTCCTTTTAAAAATGGGGTAAGCATTCCTTACGAATCTACACTTGAACGAGATCTATTACTCTATTTTACTTATATGCCTACGGTAGAGGAAATTGTTTCACAACCTACTCGTATTTGGTTTGTAAAAAATGGGATGACTTATCCTTACACGCCTGATTTCTTTATTCGTTTTAATGATGGGCGACCTTCTCTTTTGATAGAAGTGAAACCAAAATCTAAATGGCAGAAGCATTGGCAAGAATGGAAAGAAAAATGGAAAGCTGCAATAGCATTCAGTAAAAAGAACCAGTGTATTTTTCATATTTACGATGAAGATAAAATTCACCATCTTGCGCTATTTAATATTAATGCAGTGCAACGTTATAAACGGTTGCAGTGCGATCCTGAAGATATTGAAGCGGTACTTACTCAAGTTAAGATACATGGAAGTACAACGATAGATTATCTGCTCTCTCGCCTTTTTATGGGGACATTATATCGAATGAAAGGATTACAAATCATCTATCACTTATTGGCAACCAAACAGCTTACTTGTAACTGGTTTGAACCATTATCTGAATTCACCGAAGTTTGGGGGTATTCAAATGACTAAAGGTTTTATTCACCCACGCAATCATGGCAAGTTAGAACGTGGTCGATTGATTTTGCGAAAAGGCAATGTTTATATAAATAGAGAAGATGGGGAGCAATATGAACTTGTAGAATATCTAGATGAAGATGCACAAGTGATCATCCGAAATCTTCATACTCGTCAAAGCAAAATAGCAAGTATTCATCAGCTTGAAAACTTTAAAATCAATGAGTGCAAAGATGTGTCTGTTGATTTAAGTGCAATTAGCGATGAATATTGGGAAAAAGCGTTAGAAAAATACGAGATGATTAAGCCGTTATTGAATTACGAGCAACATTGTCATGCTTCTGTAAAAGCCAGAGCCAAAGAAGTTGGGGTAAGTGACCGAAGTTTATATCGTTGGATCCAAGCGTACAACTCTCTCGGCACCGCTGGTTTAGTAAGTCATAAACGAGGGTGGGCTGAAGGTAATTCACGTTTAAGCAAAGAACAAGATGAATTGGTAACAACGGTTATCAATGATTTTTATCTACATAAACAACGCCCAACAATTGAGCAGACGATCCGTGAAGTACAGCGTGTCGCCAGTCAAAAAGGACTTGATAGCCCAAGCCGTCGCACGATCCGACAACGCATTTTGCGTATTTCAGAAGAAGAAAGATTGCGTAAACGCGGGCAGAAAGAGAAAGCGAAAAATAAATTTACGCCGAAGCCAAACAGTTTCCCTAACGTAGATTTTCCTTTAAGTATTATTCAAATCGACCATACACCTGTTGATTTAATTATTGTAGATAATCAGTATCGTAAGCCGATTGGCAGACCTTACCTAACATTGGCAATGGATATATATAGCCGAATGATTACTGGGTACTATCTATCACTTGATGCACCGTCGGTAACATCAGTTGCAATGTGTATTGCTCGCAGCATTTTGCCGAAAGAGCGGCTATTACTAGATCATAATGTGAAAGGTGAATGGGCGGTGTTTGGTTATCCGAATAAAATTCATGTTGATAATGGTGCAGATTTCCGCTCGCTTAATTTATCGAAATCTTGTGAGGCACACGGTATTGCTCTTGAGTTCCGCCCAGTTGGTCGCCCTGAATTTGGCGGACACATTGAGCGTGTAATCGGTACATTTATGAAAGAAGTCCACGGCTTGAGCGGTACAACATTCTCTAACACAAAAGAGAAAGATACTTATCAATCAGAAGCTGAAGCAGTAATGACCTTAGATGAGTTTGAAACGTGGCTGATTAACTATATTGTTAATGTATATCACAAACGGACTCATTCTGCTTTAGGTATGTCACCTGTTCAAAAATGGCGATTAGGGATTTTTGGCGATAAAGATCACGTTGGTTCTGGTTATCCGCAAATGCCTGTCGATGAACAGACCTTATTACTAGATTTCTTACCGAGTGAAAAACGGACTATTCAGCACAATGGCGTAACGATTGACGGCTTACGTTACTACGATGTTGCTCTTAATATGTACATCAATGATTCCGATGAAAGTGGTAAGAGTAAGAAATTTTTATTCCGTCGCGACCCACGTAATATCGGAAAAATTTGGTTCTACGATCCGAAATTGAATCGTTATTTCCCGATTCCATTTGCCGACCAATCTTTACCAGATATGAGCATTTGGGAATATAAGCAGGTTCGCCAGTTTTTAAAAGACAAAGATGAAAAACTTATCCACTCGAAGCAAATTAACGATACTTTGACTGAAATGCGCGAATTAGTTGAACAGTCTGCACAACGGACGAAGAAAGCTCGCAGACAGGCTCAACGACAGAAAGTCCACGCGAAAAGTAAGGTAGTGATCCCAACAAATTTGCTCAAAAGCAAATCAACAGAAACAGTCAAAACACCTGCTTCTAACTTGCTTTTAGGTAATAATTTCACATTTGGGGAGATTGAGTAATGGAAAAGCAATATGAGTATGTTCACGAAAAATTCCGCCATTTAGTGACTGCAAGCAATCAAGAACGAATTGAATTTTTAGATGAACCACGTTGGGTAGGTTATGCAGTTGCGAATCAAATTATTGAGAATTTAGTTTCCTTGATGAATAAACCCAAACGTCCCCGAATGTTTAATTTGTTGGTAGTGGGTGATTCTAATAATGGAAAAACTACTCTTATTCGACATTTTTATGATTTGTACGGTTCTCCTTTTGTTGATAGTCAATCAGATGGTGTCCGCCCTATTATTTTGGCAGAAGCACCACCTAGTGCAAATGAAAAAGAGCTTTATATTTCATTACTGGAACGTTTTTATATTCCTTATCGGGCAACGGATAGTGTTGCTAAATTGCGCTATCAAACGATTCATTTATTCCGTGAATACAAGGTGAAAATGCTGATTATTGATGAATTTCACTCGTTACTTGCGGGAACTCCGCGTTTGCAACGCCAAGTGATGAACGCGATCAAGATGCTATGTAATGAATTGCAAATTCCAATTGTGGGAGTAGGAACAAAAGATGCAATTCGTGTTTTACATACCGATCCGCAGCACGCCAGTCGTTTTGATGTAGCGGAGTTGCCAACATGGAAATTGGATAAGGATTTTCAAAAGTTACTCTTCCAATTTCAAGGTATTTTACCATTGAAGAAATGCTCTAATCTTCAGTCGCCAGAGTTAGCGATAAAGATTCATACGATTTCAGGTGGTAATTTAGGCAATGTACATCGCTTATTAACGGCGTGTGCCGTTGAAGCAATTACAACAGGATCAGAGCAAATTACATTAGACATTATCGAGCATAACTCATGGGTACAACCAACGCAGGGCTTACGAAAAATTATCGGGTAAAATCAGGGATTATCCGAACGCCACTTTATCCGAATGAAAGCATTAGTTCGTGGCTTATTCGTGCTGCTTTAGATTGCGGCACAGAGCCGATTACGTTTACTGGGTTTTATTGGGATAAGTGGCGATTATGGACTTATGATTTAGATAGAGGGTTTGAACCGATAGCACCACAGATTTATGAAGATATTACAGCATTATCACTTAATCAGCAGGTAAACTTAGCCAGTCATTCGCTTTATTCCATGTTGAAACCGATTAACGGAGAAAACACCCTCATTAAAGGTCAAGCGAAGTGGATAATTTCAAGAGGTTTGCGTAATCGCGCTTTTCGCGTCGGTCAATCTTATTGCCCTTGTTGCTTAGAAGAAGCGCCTTATTTGCATAATGAATGGCGTTTTGCGTGGTATCTTGGCTGCCTGAAACATCAGGTTCTACTTGAATCCAAATGCCCTTGTTGTGATGAACTGTATCAACCGCATTTGCTTTCCGCAGAAAAACGACATTTAAATTACTGTCATCAATGTGATGAGAAATTACAGGTTGTAACAACACCACTTAATGAAGCAGAAATTGTAACGATGGAAACGCTTAATTATGCGTTTACGACTAATTCAGGTGAATGTTTTGGAAAACGTGTGGATGCGCAAGTGTACTTTGCTATATTGCGTTACTTCATCAATTTTATTCGGCGTGCTGCCATTGCAAAATCCACTCACGCTTTTGCTAGATTTGTGGAAGAGTGTGGTATTTCACAAGAGGAAATATGCCAAACCAAAACCGCTCTTGCACTTGAGCAGCTTCCAGTTGAAGAACGTAAAAATTTACTGGTAAACGCGATTAAAATCCTAAATTTATCAAGTAAGGATTTCATTCAAGCTATTCAACAAAGCGGTATAACACAAAAGGCATTTACCTTTGAAAACTATCCTGCGGAGCTTAATATACTCTTTAAATATGCACCCGAAGGCAAAATAGTAAGCCGTAAAACAGTAACCAGTAAACCTAAGATCGATTCTGTTTTAAGTCTAAAACGTCAATGGGAGCGCTTAAAACGACAGTTAAAAATCGCAGCATGAAAATCACCAAGATTCGTTCTCAAAAGAGAAATAGTTGTTCTATTTGTGGCAAAGCTCAAGTAACACGCAAGTTCCAAGAGGAGTATTATTGCGCAAATTGCTACGCCCAATGGTTTAAAAAGAAAACTTGTAAGCGATGCGGACAACTCAAGCGTATTCACCGTGATGGCAAATTTTGCCTTGAGTGCGAAAAATTAACAGATTGTGTTCGCTGCGGTAAAACCGCAGGTTCATTTGAAATTGGTATAATAAGTCGCTATGGTGCGGTATGTAGTTCTTGCACTCGTTATTTCCGAGAAGAAATAGAATGTTCAGAATGTGATAAAATGACACGCGATAGATACCGTTCATCTGTTACGAATGAATCGGTGTGTTTGTCTTGCTACCGTAAATATACTTTTGGCACCTGCAAGAACTGTCGTCGTTATCGCAAGATTCACAATGAAGAAAAGCGGTTGTGCAAGAAATGTGATGAACAACTTCTCTCATGTTGCCCCAAATGCAAAGGTGAAATGCCATCAGGTTATGGAAGTGTTTGCCCTGATTGCGCAAGACGAAGTTTATTGTTCAATATGATTCGTCTGAATGGACATATTTTGCGTAATAAGGCGGTTAAAACCGCCTACAAGAAGTTCATTTTCTGGTATATGCGAAAATGTGGCATCAGCGTCGCCTTGCACAAAGGGGCAGATTTTATGCGGTTCTTTATTGATTGTGATGAAATTTGGCAACAAATCCCTGATTATGCAGAGCTAGTCACGCACTTTAAACCAAATGGATTACGTGCTAATTTAACTGTATTACGCTGGTTGCTTGATACAAATCGGATTATTGTTGATGAAGCATTAAAAGATGACTTAGCGGAATTAGAACGCATACAAGCCCTCTTTAATAAACTCAAAGAGTCTGTGCCTTGTATCGCAAGTTATTATCAGAAATTGCAACGGCGATGTGACGAAGGGAAAACTTCTCTTAAATCGGTACGATTAGCCTTGCAGCCTGCGATAGACTTAATCAGCACTAAAGAGATTACGGACTACCCGACACAAGACCAACTAAACCTGTATCTTGTGGAAAAATCAGGTCAAACATCGGCTATAACAGGCTTTATCAATCATTTAAAATCGGAGTATCACCGAAAGCTTGAAATCGACCGTAAACTAATTCAGCAAATTAAAACTAAACGGCTTCAAAAGCATTGTTCTCAACGGCTAGTCGAACTCTATAAAAAGTCCAAACTTACCGACAACGAACAAATGGAGTTAGTTTATGTAGTATTATACAGCTTACACAGTATAGAGGTGAAAAAAACAAAACGAGACAGTATTTTACTGGTTAATGGTGTAGCTTACTACCGTAGCGAAGATAAGGATTACTTCTTACCCCAAGACATCTATCAGAGCATAAAACTGTATTTTTCGTAAGAAAAAATTTTATTTTTGCGATCTCGCTCGAAAAATTGAAACGGATTTCTCGACAGAAACCGCTCAGCGGTTAAAGTAGCACCCAGTTATCAACCATCAAACTAACTGGAGCTTATATGAACAGTACAAACAACGAATCTACCTTGTCTCTTAAACAACAATTTAAGCTATGGCTTGAACAAGAGCAAAAAGATGATGAAATGATTGCCTTTGCAACGATTCCACATATTTTAAGACGGTTTGATCGCCGGCTTGCAATCATTAAAGGTAATCAATTTGAGAAACGTTATCTGCGTGAATGGCGTGAAGCTTTCCGTATTGATAATGAAATAGAGAATGGAATGAAAGTCAGTGATTTTTAAATAAATCGGGGCGAATTCGCCCCATTTTATCTTATAAAACAACATTGCTTCTTTCGATTTGCTATTGTACAATGAAAACCCTTTTATCTTATACTTAGAGTAATTCTTTTTCTCATAGGATCACAATCATCTATATGAACAGTGATTTGTGTGTTTATACCTGGTTTATTTAAATCAACATGGATATTTGAATTATGTAAAAGCCCATTTATACCCCAGTCATCTAACTGAATTAAGTAACCATATTCAAGCTTCTTAACCACACGTCCCATTATTGTTTTCCCTATAGGAGTTTCTGATAAGAAACTTTTCCAAGGTTCTTTAGATGAGCTATCTAATAAAGTTGATATTCGATCTTCACAATCTTTTAGTTCAGAGTATCTTTCATACTCTGAATCTTTATCGAATGTAGCTAAATAATCCAATTTTCTTTTTCGTTCTTCTGATAAAAAATCCATTAATAGTTTACTGTTGGTTAGTGTGTTAGCGAAGGAAAGTTGGTCCTCATAAAATTTAATATTAGATTTAATATTATTTAACACCTTTTCACTTGTAAAATGTAAATCTTCAGCAACTGCAGCAAGATAACTTATATCGCTTAATAGATATAAGTGAACAAAGCCTGCAGGAGCTAGTTTTATTAGCATATTTTCATCAATATTATTCTCCCTAAAATCTTCTGTTAATATGCAGTTGCTTTTTATTAAATATTCAATTTCAGATAAAGCAATGTTCTTAGATAATCCAAAATTATTTAAAAAATCTAAAGTATCACTTATAGAAATATATCCTTTCATTTTATTGATTGAAGGAGTTTCAGATGCTTTCATTGCATTATTTAAAAATCTTAAAATTAGTAGTCTTGAGAAATAAAAAGGATTTTCAGGATCTTTTGCATCAAATACATTTTTTATATAAGATCTATCGCTATCATAGAATCGACGATTTAATCTTAATAGCACTCTAGATGCAATATAATAAGGAAGTTTATAATTTGGATTTGTTTTCATTGATAAAATAATATCTTCAGATAAATGACCGCTACAACAAAAATCCATAAAGATCTCTAACGCTTTTCTTATATTACTTCCAGATAATCCTGTAATTAATCGTCTTATATTATTCTCTTCATTCATAATAGAGCGTAGAATGCAGATTAAATAGTGAGCTTGATCTTCTGCTGGGTAGTTTATGTGCATACCATTAGAAATATCATAGCTATATATTTTTCCTTTATGTTCCATTTTTCCTATTGATAACTGGATTCTAGATATTAGAATATCTTTAAAACTTGGAGAATAAATTCTAAATATATTATCTTTTATTACAGTATCTAGTGGTGGGGTATTTTTATGATTATCATACGTTTCATCTCTTAATGGCAACAGAACCAGAGCTTTGAATGTATCTTTAACCCATTGAGATACATCGAACATAAATAATTGTTCATCTTTTAATCTTTTATCGCAATTATCAAATACAACTATTAATGATTTTTGCTTTTCTGTTACAAAGTATCTATAGTATGCGGTAAATAATTTATTCTTATCAGAGGAACATTCTTTTATTATATTATAAAGTTCTCTGTTATAAGCTATATGATCTTCTTTTAATAATTCACCTTCACCTTTCTTGAATTTATTAACCTCTACACTAAATATTTTCATTTTGGTTGCTAGTTCATCAAAGTCTATTTTAGGGTGATTAGATTTAATTGACTCAATAAATTGTTTAATAATCCAATCATAAACTAAATCTTTAGACAAAGGTGCATTATTTAGATTTAATCTTAACCAAACTAAATTATCATTTATTGCTTTATTTTTTGGTATAGAAACAAATTGCAAGTGATCGATAAAAGTTGTTTTTCCAGAGCCAACCCCGCCTATAACAAGCATAACTTTATTTGGAAATAGAGTTTTATTGATGTTTTTTCCTATCTGTTCTTTAAATTCATTTGGTTCAGATAAATTAATTAATTCAATTCCATCTTGAGTTGATGGCAATTTGGCTGCTTTAACTATTTTATCTATATCGTCCATACTTCTTTTATTTAATTTAGAGGATATATAACCCTTTTCTACAATATAGCGTCTATCATCTATACTTTCTGGATTAAATATTTTTCCGAAAGAGTCTGATATGGTTAATCCAAATTTATTCTTAGGTATTTCTTCATTTTGAATTGAGCTTCCTCCCACAACCTTTCTAGCTTGAGTAAAAATTTTAGGTTTTAACTTGTTTACTAATGCTTGTGTATAGTTTTCTATTTGACTGAAAGAGATAAATTTTATCATTTCATGAAATTCTGAACTATATAAATAATCATTTATCTCTATAATGCCTTTAGGATTTGAATTATCAGGAGTTCCATACCATATAACCTTACCATTTGTAGCCATTACAAATTTTACTGGATTTATTTCATCATATTTTGAATTTAATTCATGAGCATACAATCTAGCCTCTCTCCATCCTTCATTTAATTCTTCTTTTGGGGATTTAGCTTCTATAACAAGAACTGGATATGCTTTTGAAATTACAATGTAATCGGGAATATAGTATTTTTTATCACTACCTTTACCTATTAGTGATGACGGTATTGATTGTTTAGTTTTTATATTCTTTACTGGTATTGATAGACCGTATGGATGCTCTTTAAGTAGCATTGGCATAATAAATTTTTGTTCAACATCACTTTCGTTTTCAAGATTTTGGATATCAATATCTAATGGTTTATTGCTCATATTTTACTCTTTAGAATTATTGTTGAATTTAATGTATTTTGATAAGTGGATTAATTATTTTATAGGGAATCTTAAAAAATTATATTCATTTTCTATTGCTCGTTTTTGGGCTCCTGAGTTTTTGTATGGCAATGGTTTTATTTTCGGCAAACCTGCTGACGATATTGAGTGTTTGATATGGTTATATCATATCTTCTTATCCAAATATTTTATATAAAGTATTTTCTTGTATTTGAACATGGATCGTCTTTGATTCCATACCCAGAACACCCCAAAAACTTACCAAATTTCCCTTCTCTTAATCGCATAGGACGACCACATTTATCACAGATTGGGAACGAGTTTTGACAATTCGGATTTTGACAAATGCTCATGCTCGCTGTATCAATTGAAGGGGAGCCGCATTTTTCACAAATTCTAGGTGAGGAACGACAAACAGATCCTGATGTACAGGAATAAAAGTTACCAAATTTCCCAGCTTTTAACACAAAGTACCCTGTGCTACATACAGGACACTTAAAGATTTTTCTATATTTACTTTTGAACCCATCGGAAACAATATCGAGTTTATACTGTGGAGATAATAATTCGTTAATAAATTCCGATGGAGCATTCACATCTGCAATTAAGTAACTTTCTTTTTTAGCTCGCGTTAAAGCTACATAAAAGAGACGGCGTTCTTCTGAATGAGGGTAATCATCAAGCGTTGGTAACAATGCTTCGATAACAGCTTCTTCTTTATTTTCATTCGGGAAACCTGTTTTACCTTGAAAGAATCCTAGTAAGATACAATAATCAGCTTCCAATCCTTTAGAACCATGAAAAGTCCAAAACTTCACATTTTGGTCTTTAATGATATCTTTAGCTTCTTTGATTAGGTATCTGTATCTTGCAAGGACTGCAATCGATGCATCTGGATTCTGCTCACGGATTTTTTTATAAATCTCGAATGCTTTTAAACTGATGTTGTTTTGTTTCTCTCCATTTTTTACAATGAAAGAATCATGTAAATGAACACAGGATTCGCTTACTTGAGTATGAGTTACAACATTCTTTTTGTACTGTTCAGGATTTTGCATAATAAAATGCCCAGCGGTATCAGCAATACTATTATTGTAACGATAAGTTTTTTCTAATTTACTCAGTGTATGAGATCCAATCATTTTATTGAATTGAGTTGTTACTTCTAATTTACCACCAGAAAAGCGATAAATAGACTGCCAGTCATCACCAACAACAGTCCAAATTGGTCTAGGTCCTTTTTGGTAAATTTCTTTTAATAACTCTAAACGAGCCATTGAAATATCTTGAAATTCATCTACTAAAATATGTTTCCATTTAGGTTTAAAACTGCCGTCTTTAATCAAGGAAGTTGCCTGTAAAATCATATCGTCAAAATCAATTTCTTGAGCATCACTTAATTGTTTTACATAAGCATCGTGAATACGCATCAAAAATGTGGCGTACTCTTTAGCATACACGATCTTTGCATCCGTCAGACGTTTTAAAACTTGCGCATAATTTAATCTTTCTGTACGAATAGCTTGCAAGCATTTCAAGTATCTATTTTTTCCTTCTTGAAAGATACCTGATTCTTCCAGAGCATCTCTTAATTCTTTATCTGTTCTAGGTCGGATAGTAATGAATTGTTCTTGCATTAACTGTTCTAAACGTTTATATAGATTATTCTCAGTCCAATTGTAATGGTATGTCTCAAGTAAAATTGTATTATGCTCTTGATGTAGTAAACGCTTTTTCTCAATATCAGCATTATATTTTACTGAATCAATATCAGGACGAGTTCTACCTTGTCGATCAATACCAAAATGTTCTAGGTAAACACCATCTCCCAATCCAAAATCAGGTTTATAATCAAATCCAATCTCAATTCGTCTTTTTGATACATATCTAGGTTCGTATTCATACTGAATACCATTCATAAATAACCAGTTCGCAATAAGTAGTTCTTGATAGCCTCTGACACGCTCACCTTGTAAGGTTCTATATTCATTATCTCGAATATACCTATCGTACTCCCCTTTAGTTTTAAATTGGAATGGATCGATAGGTTGATAAGATAATAATAAGAATAAAGGTAAATTATCAGGATCTTCCTTAATATAATTCTCTAGCCATTTAGTAAACCATAAATCTAATTTAGCGGTATCTTCTACAAACTTAGATAGACGGACTGATTTTCCGCAACTTTTAATGATATTACGCCCCAGAGCATGAAAAGTTGATATGCTTGGCGGTATAGCTAATTCTAAGTTAGCTTGTTTTGCACGTTCTTCTAATCGTTCTGTTAATTCTGTTGCAGCATCTTTGTTGTAAGCAAGAATAAGTATTTCATCGTTTGTGGCTTTTCTCGAATCAATTAAATCAAGTGCCTTAGCAACCATCACTGATGTTTTTCCAGTACCAGCGGCAGCTAATACCATATTAATATCATTGTTTCGAATAACAGAAAGTCTTTGCTGTTGCGTCAATGGGTTTGATTCAACTACATCGAAAAAATCTTCCCGAGATTTTAAGATATTTTCTTCATAATCTTTTCTTACTTGCTCTTTATTTAGTCCATTAGAGTCAAAGTTAGAACAAATATAATCTAATTTCCTAATCAAATTACTACTGAAGTGTTTATTAAAAATCTCTTTATCGTCAGAGTATCTTGCAACAATAGGTTTTAATTTATCATTTAGTTGTGGTATATCAGAGTCTCTTAGGAACTGTTTTTGAGTAAGAGTATCAAAATCATCAGTAATAAACTTAAATCTATTTTCAATATTATTTGCAATAACCGCTTCTAATTTCTTATGAAAAAGATCAATATTCTTTTTTGATAAAAATCTGAACGAAATATCTGAATCATTTAACTTAAAGCTAATACCATTCCCTAATAAACTCTTACTAAGAGTAGGAAAATACTTTATATCCTTGATTGCATAGTGATTTACATCACCATTCTTAGACGTGCATGAGATCCCATCGCAATTTAGTTCTGCTTTTTTTAATTTTCCAAAAAGTTTACCTATAAAATTAGGGGTTATAGTTAGATTATTCTGTTCGTTATTCATAATAATTAAAATTTATAGTTAGAGTATTAATAAGTATTTTATTGGGCTTCCATTTCATATTCATTGCCATCTTCATCAATGACAATCATTACGCCATTACGGATCCATTCAGCATCAGCGTACACCTCGTCGCCATTTTCATTGATGATTGTGCAATCGCCATATTTGCCTGTCATCGTACAGTCTCCATAAGCACCTGAACCATTCATATCTTCTACGTTATAATTGTAGGTGTAAGGTCCTGAATTACCAAAACGGTAGTTGTACATGTAACGAGGGTCTTGATGGAAAGTTGAATTTCCATACTGAACATTGTTATAGGTATTATGGTTATATTGGTTATTGTAATTGGCGTAGCTCGTTCCTGAAGCGACTAACAATAATAGTGTGAAAATTTTATTCATTATGATTTCCTAAAATTTAGAGTAATTTTTTAATACCATTCCAAACCCAGTTATTTTCTATTTTATTTGCCGTTACATGTCTGAATAGTGACATATTGCCACCTTTAGAATCAACATAATCGCTACTTACGCCATCACTTGATATGATTTCAACAAATAGCTTAAACAGGTTTTCATTTCTGCTATGAATATCTACTTCGCTTGATAAAAACTGTTTAATATCTTGTGGTTCGTAAACAACGCTACTAAAACCTGAGTTTTCTCTTTCATTTCTCGCAGGGAAACTTAATATAAAAAATGTTCTTTGTTGCACGTCCACGCGTAATATCAAAGCGGCAATAGGATAGTATTGTCCTAGTGAATCGAGTATTTCCTGTAATGAAACTATCGCAAAGTCATCAGTCTCATTAAATTCCGATTTAGGTGTGTACCAATAAACTTTAGCACCCTTCTCACATCGTAACCGTTTAGCGTGTTCCCATACGGTATCTAAACGTGATTTTCCTTGAAACTCCGAATCATTTGAAATATCGTAAAAGCAGTTAGCAATGCCCGTATTACCCGTTTTTCCTTGTTTCTCACCTACACCGTAATTTTCTGGGTCATCGTAATTTAAGAATTTAACTTTGCCACCTTTTTCAGTTTCTTGAACAAGCTGAATACGGTTAATTGTTCGCTCTTCACCAAGTAATTTCAGATGTTCAATAACATCAGCTGTTACAAGATTATTCACGTTATCTAATGCAATATCGAGCTTTTCAAGTTCATGTTCTCGCTCTTGTTTTCGCGTTCTGTATTGAGGTTCTCCGTCTTTTTGTCCTTTACCTCCTTTATTTGTTTTTATTGCAGAATGGTAATAAAGGTTAATTGGCTCGCCTTGTGGTTGGCTAATCCCTGTAATCTGGCAGCAAAGCACGGAATTTCCTAGCTCAATACCATAGAATGAAAGTGTGATAGGTTGGTCGTGCCAACAAGGAATAAGATACTTTGGTTTTTCTTGCTCTTTAGAAAGAACAATTCTTGTCGATACATCTTTTACGACTGCCTTTGTATAGGCATCATATTTCAAATGATAAAGAAACACAGCGTCTTTCGTAGAAAGATTATTCGGAATAAATATGCCCTTTTCTTCAAAGGATTCATTCAAGCGTAGTTTCTTCTCAACTTTATTCCAATTATCCGTAATTAAGATGCGTTTTAATTCACTTGAATAACCGTAATGAGCCATAAAAAAGTGTAATGGATGGACGATGTAGGATTTATTTTCACCTTTAGTCTTTATAACAAGTAGCTGATTTCCATCCCTTTTGAAACTATTCAAATAAGATGAATGAACATATTTGTCAGCTTCAAAATGGTGTGATACCTTATCCGTCCAAAGAGGTTTATAAGTCAATCCTTCACTTTTTGAAAAGGTAACTTTAAACTCTTTAAGCTTGAATTTATATTCTGATTCGCCATTCTTCCAAATACTACCGAATGGAACTTTATGCAGGTAATTGATAGGTAAAGCAATCCGAAAGAAACTTTGACATTCTTCATCTGTTTTCTTGTTTATATAGGTAGGATTGGTTAGATTGATAAAAGTGACTTCAACGAGTGTTTTAGATTTATCTAGAGAAAGACGATTTTCATACCAAGTGGCAACATACTCATGCTCTTTATTGTAAAAACCTCGAAGAGGTTCACCTTCAAAATACTTCTCTAAATTAAGCGAACAACGCCAGCGAACTTTCTCTAAATTATTTTTGTTGAAATAGGACATAATCCACTTCCTTTTCAGCCACTTAAATAGGTAAGTAGATTATAAATGATTTGGATTATAAGGCGACAATTATTTGTATCGTTTGACAGTTATTTGTAATTTTAACATCCTCCACCCACTAAGGCTGGTAATGAGGCACTATGATGTGGTGCTCGAAATGGTCGTTGTTTCCAGTTATGAAAATTTAATTCATTTTGTACTAAGCTCGTAACCGAAGCGGTTTCAATGGCTTCTAAATCGGTCATTTCAGGGAGCAATGCAGTGAGACGACTAGCCAACATGGTTTTACCCGTCCCAGGTGGTCCTAAAAAGAGTAGGTTGTGCTGACCTGCAGCCGCAATTGTTAGTGCTCGTTTAGCATGTTGCTGACCAATAATATCGGTCAAATCCAAGTGATTTTTAGCTGAAAATCCGACCGCACTTTCTTGTGCAAGTAATGAAGCCAAAGGTAATTTTTCTTGATTATTTAAGAATTGCACGACTTCTAGCAGATTTTTAGCGAAATAAGTCTCTTGCTCTGAGACAAGCGATGCCTCATTGGCATTTTGATAAGCGATAATGGGGGCGCGTTTGGCTTTTTGTGCCGCTAAAATGGCAGGAATGACACCGTGTACGCCACGTAATTCCCCCGTCAAGGCGAGCTCGCCAACGAATTCAAATTGTTTTAAACGGCTACCGTCGAGTTGATCCGATGCTGCTAAAATACCGATTGCAATAGGTAAATCAAATCTCCCTCCTTCTTTGGGTAAATCAGCCGGTGCAAGATTTACGGTGATGCGTTTGGCAGGATATTTGAACTGCGCGTTCATTAATGCACTTCTGACACGATCTTGCGCTTCTTTTACTGTTTTTTCAGGTAGACCAACTAAGGTAAATCCAGGCTTCCCGTTACTTAAATGTACTTCAATTGTGACAAGAGGGGCTTGTACCCCCATTGATGCACGGCTGTAAACAATAGCAAGAGACATTCAGATTCCTTAAAGTGCGGTCAAAAATAATCAGATTTTTGCACTATAAAAAAAGCACAGAATGAAATCATACATTCTGTGCTTTTTTTGCGATCTTGATCGCAGAAATCATTTTTTCTTGATAAAAAACTACACGAAAAGTGGCGCAAACCAACAATCTAATTTGGCAGCCAATTTATCAATACCAATTTTATTTTGTGCAGAAAAGGCCTCGACTTGAATATCACCTTGGAAGGGCAAAATCGCTTCACGTACCATTTTGACTTGTTTGCTACGCGCACTTTGACTGAGTTTATCCGCCTTGGTTAAAAGTAACATAACCGGTAAATCAGCAGAAACGGCCCATTCGATCATTTGCTGATCGAGATCTTTTAACGGATGGCGAATATCCATTAAAACAACAAGCCCGCCTAAACATTCCCGTTTTTGCAAATATTCCCCGAGGGATTTTTGCCACTCGATTTTCATTTTTTCAGGAACGGCTGCATAGCCATAGCCAGGTAAATCCACTAGTTTACAATTCGGCTCCACCTCAAAAAGATTGATGAGCTGTGTTCGACCAGGTGTTTTAGAGGTTCGAGCTAAGCTTTTTTGATTGGTTAATGCATTAAGCGCGGTTGATTTTCCGGCATTTGAACGCCCAGCAAAAGCAATTTCAATTCCTGTATCTTCTGGAATGGAACGAATATTGGGGGCGCTCGTAAGAAAATGCGTTTTATGATAATTAAGTTTAATTTCAGACATAAGTATTCCTTTCATCAATTGACCCTAGCATATCACAAATAGAAAAATTGCTGAAATTATGAGAGAATGCGAGCTTTGCATGATTTAAAGCCTCTTTAATTATATTAATAACTATGGAATCTCAAGAAAATCAATATCGCTGGCCAAAAGCGGAAGCCATTTATCCCGATAGGCCAGGGCGTTCTTATGCGCTTAAGCGCCTACGTTATCGTCTTCGTTCTTTTTTACATCGAGGATCAATTGCTCATTTTGAGCAATTTATTAATCAGCATCCTTTTCTTGTCACATTATTAAATGAACATGCAGATTATAGCTACCCATTAGTTTATCGTTTTTTAGATAAACGTTTTAATAGCAAACAGCGTTTCGAAGCTATTTGTGACAATCTACTTTTTTTACCTGAAAAATTGACCGCACTTTCAGCATCTATTTATAAAACGCCATTAAGTTTTGGTGAAGTGATTCCTGATTTTGAAATGACATTGTCGATGACCACGCACCAACCGATGGAAGGCTATTGGGTATTGGAATTATGGCATAAACCACGTAATGAATTAGTGTATTTGCTTACTTTTGCCAAACTTGATGAGGCATTACTTATTTCTGTGGTGCAGGGACCCAATTTTGAAGGTTCTAAAGAGATGGTGAAGCAACTCACAAAAACGTGTCATGGTTTGCGCCCTGCTTATTTGATGGTGGAAACGATGAAAGCATTGACTAACGCATTGGGTTTCAAGACGTTATTAGGTATTCCACAAAAATATCAAAATAAATCGCGTTTTATTCAAAGTTCACATTATGTTGTAGATTATGATGCGATTTTTGTTGAATCAGGTGGACAGTTGAAAGACTATTGGGAATTACCTTTAGAGATAGACAGAAATCTTGATAAGGTACCGAGTAAGAAACGTTCTATGTATCGCAAACGTTATGCGATGTTGGATGATTTAGCTAGAGTAATCGAAGAAAAGTTAGAATTGTAAAAGTAAAAAGTGCGGTGAATGTTGACCGCACTTTTGGTTTTATAAGACTTTCAAACATGCCACAAAATGGCTGTTGTTTTGGCTGGTGAAAGGTGGTTTTTGTTTCGCACAATTTTCATCGGCTTTTAAGCAGCGAGTACGGAACACACAACCAGACGGTGGATTAATTGGTGAAGGTAGCTCACCTTCAAGTAATTCGATGGACTTATTGCGTTCCAATTTCGGATCGGGAATCGGAACAGCAGACATTAAGGCTTTGGTATAAGGATGTTTAGTGTTGTTATACACTTCCTCATCGCTGCCTAATTCCATGGCATTGCCTAAATACATCACCAATACGCGGTCAGAAATATGTTTTACCACCGCTAAATCATGGGCAATGAAAATTAAGGAAAGCCCCATTTCTTTTTGCAGGGATTTCAATAAATTTACCACTTGAGCCTGAATCGACACATCTAACGCAGAAACGGGTTCATCACAAATGATCATTTTAGGCTCAATGATTAACGCGCGAGCGATACCGATACGCTGACATTGGCCACCAGAAAACTCATGAGGATAGCGGTTAATCAAGTTCGGTAAAAGCCCGACTTTCAACATCATCGCTTGTACTTTTTCTTTTACTTCAGCAGCACTTAAGTGCGGTTGATAGATCTTTAATGGCTCGGCAATGATTTCGCCAATGTTCATTCTCGGATTGAGAGAGGCGAGAGGGTCTTGGAAAATCATTTGGATATCTTTGCGAGTATCTTTCCATTGTTTAGCTGATTGTTTTCGTAAATTTTTACCAAGCCACAAGATTTCCCCTTCACTCGCTTCGACTAAGCCGATGATGGCACGTGCAAGCGTGGATTTACCACAACCAGATTCACCTACTACACCGAGGGTTTCACCTTCATAAAGCTTAAAGGAAACATCCTTTACTGCTTTTAAGGTTTGCGGTTTAGCGAAGAAAAGGGATTTATCATTTTTAATTTTAAAACTAACGCCTAGGTGATTGACTTCAAGGAGTAATTCTTTGTTATTTGAAACTGTCATAGGGTAAATTTCTCCACGGGTAACCAACAATTGCGTAATTGACCTTCATTAAATGCGGTCAGTTTTGGCGCAGTTTGGCATTGTTCGGTAGCAAATTGGCAACGGGGCGAGAATGGGCAACCTTTTGGCAAATGCAATAAATTCGGTGGATTGCCAGGAATAGTTACTAAGTGTTCTTCATTGCCATCTAAGCGAGGAATTGCATCCATTAAGCCAATAGAATAAGGATGAGTTGGATGATAGAAAATTTGTTCCGCTGTGCCGTATTCCATGGTTCGCCCTGCATACATCACCATGACTTGATCGCAGATACCCGCTACTACACCTAAATCGTGAGTGATCATAATAATCGCGGTATTAAACTCACGTTTTAACTCATTTAATAAAGTCATGATTTGCGCTTGAACGGTCACATCTAAAGCGGTGGTGGGTTCATCGGCAATAAGTAATTTAGGACGACATAACAAGGCCATCGCAATCATCACCCGTTGACGCATACCACCTGAAAACTCGTGTGGATACATGCCCATGCGTTTTTTAGCTTCCGGCATTTTGACCGCATCCAGCATTTTCACAGATTCGGCAAAGGCAGTTTGTTTATCATAGCCCTTATGCAATTGCAGCACTTCCATGAGTTGTTCACCGATTTTCATGTATGGGTTGAGTGACGTCATTGGATCTTGGAAAATCATGGAAATTTGCTCGGCGCGGATTTTATTCAATTCAGCATTCGGTAAATTAACTAATTCTTTCCCTTCAAAAATGGCGGAGCCTTCCACTTCACCGTTGGCTGCCAATAAACCCATTAAGGCAAAGGCTGTTTGTGACTTGCCTGAGCCACTTTCGCCTACGATGCCCAGTGTGCTACCAGCATTGAGGGTAAAGTTTAAGTCATTCACCGCTGTGACGACGCCATCTGGTGTTTTGAAGCGAACGTAGAGATTTTTTACATCTAATAAAGGATTCATTATTCGCTCCTATCTATCTTTCGGATCGAGTGCATCACGCAACCCGTCACCGATAAAGTTAAAACAAAATAGGGTAAGACAAAGGAAAAATGCCGGGAAAATTAATAACCAAGGCGAGACTTCCATTTGCGCAGCACCATCACTTAATAGTGCGCCCCAACTACTCATTGGCTCTTGTGTTCCTAAGCCTAAGAAACTTAAGAATGATTCGAATAGAATGAGTCCTGGTACTTCAAGTGAAGCATAAACGGCTACTAAGCCCAATACATTCGGAATAATGTGTTTCAAAATGATTTGGCGACGAGGTACGCCACAAACGATGGCGGCTTCGACGAATTCTTTATTTTTTAGGCTGAGCGTTTGTCCGCGTACGATACGTGCAAGACCAAGCCAAGCAATGGCACCGATTGCGATAAAAATTAAGAAAATGTTTTGGCCAAAAAGAGTCACCAACAAAATTACGAAAAACATAAATGGAAATGAGCTAAGAATTTCCAAAAAGCGCATCATTAACATATCTGTTTTACCGCCTACATAACCGGAAATCGCCCCATAAATTGTACCGATAGTCACGGAAATGAAAGCACCAGCAATACCGACCAATAAGGAAATACGTCCACCGATAGCAGTACGTACCAATAAGTCGCGACCCGAGGCATCGGTACCGAAGAAGTGATAGCCTTCCATTGTTGGTGGGGAGCTCATCATATTCCAATCGGTATCTTCATAGGTAAAGGGGAAGAACCAAGGCGCTACGGTAATAAATACAATAATAAACGCTAGAATAATCAGACTGGCAACGGCCGCTTTGTTGCGGAAAAAACGGCGTTTCGCATCTTGCCAGAGACTGCGGCCTTCCAGTTGCATTTCTTCAATACGGTCAGCCACTTGTTCCACAAAATCCGCATTTTTCTGATTAATCGGCTGAGTACGATAATCTGTCATAACTTGTCCTTAATAACGAATTTTTGGATCGATGATGGCGTATAAAATATCCACAATCGCATTAAATAAAATGGTTAATGTGCCCACTAAAATAGTGAGACTTAAAACTAAAGAATAATCACGGTT
>FLSH01000152.1_pt1 | contig 26756 bp, 25 predicted proteins | sample 1550441 | NCBI WGS metagenome assembly FLSH01 (sample SAMEA4031756, study PRJEB14383) | metagenome | biome: human; feature: oral; material: saliva | place: Philippines | collected 2014 | reverse complement strand
TTCGATAAAATAAAAGGTATGGAAGAAAATGGTTCTGGAAACACCACTTCTATGCCTAACGTAACCGGAGCTATTACTCCTGAAGATATAAAGAATTCTGAAGAACATGCTGGTGGTGGAGTTATTGGTGCATTATCAAGCTTGTTCAGTGGTGGTGCTAAAGCAGAAGCTGCTGAAGGGGCTGGTGGTTTATTAGGAGGAATACTAGGCGGAGATAAAAAATCATCCGATGATAAAGATTCAGATAGTAGTGATACTGATAAAGTTACTTCTAAACCTACCGAAATGCGTACCAAGGATGAAATAGCTAGAGATGTTCATGAATTAGATGCTGGTAGTATTACAAATGCATCTACTTCTTCTATTGGTGTTGGATCCATTACTAAAGGAAAGAATGGTAAAAATGTCACCACAGTTCCTACTGGTGATGGTGATGTAAAAGAATATGGTATTTCATCTTCAGATGGTCAGATGATGGAATTACCTAATAAACACAATAGAGAAATCAATGCTAAAAATAAACACAAACTTGCTTTACAAGAAAGATCTACAATAGCCTTAGAATCTATTGCTAATAAAATAGGTGCTGGTGTAGGTATTGGTGCTAAAGCCAAAGGCAGTAACTCATCTGGTGGTTTATTAGATGGGCTTCTTGGTGGTGCTGGTGGATTATTAGATAACCTCTTAATGCCTTTGTTTGCTATTCCTGTTTTAGGGCCTGCCTTAAAAAAACTGCTTGGAAACGGCAAAGATGCATTAAAAGAAGGAGCTTCTGGAGTTTGGGATAATGTTAAAGGATGGGTAAAGGATAAAATACCTGATCCTCTTAAAAAAGGATACAACAATCTCAAATATTCTGCAGAAGGTAAAGCTGCTGGTCCTTTAGGAAAATTAGGAGCTGGTTTAGGAAAAGCTGGATCTATGCTTGAAAAAGGTTCTGGTTTAGTAGGTGCTGGAATTCCTGCTTTAGTAGACGCATATCAATATATAGATGCAAAAGCTAATGGAGATGAACAAGCTGCTGCTGCAGCTGCAGGAGAAGCTCCTAAAGATCTATCATTTGGTGCTGGTGGGTTATTAGCTTCTAAATTCTTGGGTGCCGGTGCATTGGGAACTGGTGCTGCAGGTGCTGCTGCTAAACAGCTTTATAATCTTGCTACTGGCCAAGAAGTAAGTGGTACAGAATTTGCAATGGATACAGCCGCTGGTTATGCTGGATCTAAAGTTGCTGGTTGGGTAGGTAATAAGCTAGGCCTCAAAGGAATTGGTATATCTGACCTCGCTTCTAAATTTGGAGATAATAGCAAAAGATATGTATCTGATTTAGCAAAGACAGAAAAACAATTAGCAGCAGGAGCAGAAGATGTAGCTTCTCAAGGTGGAAAGAATACTGAAATGGTTAAAGCTTTATTAGTAAAGCTTAAGGAAGCCATTACTAAATTCACATCTAAGATTGTTGATGTAATTCCTAATGGTGGTAAAGCCGCAAAATACATTATGAATTTCGGAGCTAAGATCTTAGAAAATGCTGCCAAACCTGCTAATATGGCTAAAGCTGTTGCTAAATTAGCTAAATCTACTGCTGTTACTGCTGTATCAGCTACTGGTGTCGGTGCAGTAATTGGTATAGCTGTTACTGCTGGTTTTGCTATTTATGACTTCTATAAAGGTTATCAAAATGCAGATGAAATGCTTAAACTTAAAGAAGGTACAGCAACAACTGGTATGAAAGTTGTAGCTGGTATCGTAACAGCATTAGTTGGTGCTATTCCTTTCTTAGGAGTAATCTTACCTGAAGATTTTGCTCTTGAATTAGCTATTGAATATATTGGCCCTTTCTTCGGATTCGGAAAAAAAGAATTAGAAGAATTAAGAAGAGAAAAAGGTCGAAAAGACGATCAGTCCACTGTTGATAGTATTGCAGAAGGCGGATCTAATGATAGCAATAGTCAAGGGTTTGTTGATAAACTTAAGAAAATGGTTAGCAATGGAGCCAATTCTATAAGTGAAATAATCAGCAAAGGTAAAGATTGGGTATCTAATAATGCTACTTGGTTAGCTAACACTGCAGCTGAAAAGTGGAATGACTTTAAGACTGGTTTATCTGAAGGATGGACTAGTGTTGTAAATAAAGGTAAAGAAACTATAAATTATGGGGCAGAAAGATTAGATGATCTTAGAAAAACTGCTAGAGAAAAACTAAATAAATACTTTGGTGGAGATAGTAGTGATGATGATAAGAAGAAAGATGGAAAAGGAAAACACTCTAGATATGGAAGAGGTAATTTCTATTCTCAATTAGATCCTGCTTATTCTATGCCATTTAATTCTTCAGCAGACTCTGAAGTTCAATCAATGGCTGATTCTGGATGCGGACCTGTATCTGCTTCTAATGCATTATCATCTCTTGGAATCGATGTAGATCCTAGAATAGCTGCACAATATGCTCTTAAGAGTGGATATAAAGAAACTGATGGTGGTACAAGACCTGAATTCTTTAATAATTTCATGGGAAGAGCTGGTGTATCTACAGAAAGCTTACATGACCCCTCATCTATTAAGGCTTCTTTAAAAGCTGGAAATCCTGTAGTATTAATGGGACAAGATTCTAATGGAGAATCTAATAGAACTCCATATGCTGAAAATCCTCATTATGTAACTGCTACTGGTATAGATAGTAGAGGAAATGTAATAGTTCAAGATCCTGAATCAGAGCAACCTAATAAAGTATATAAAGCTAATGATGTATTATCTAAGTCTACAATAGCTATTAGTGCTAGATCTAAGAGATATGGTTCTGGTAAATATGGTAGAAGTAGATATTATGGAAAAGGTAGATCTTCTTTAACTAGTTATAGAACAGCTAGATATGGAACTGGTCCTAGGGTTAGATCTCGCTATGGTAGAGGAAAAACTTCTGCTGAAAAGATGTGGGCATTAGCTGCATGGGCAGAAGGAAAAACTAATATTGATAAGAAATTAATATATGCTCAATGGTATCATGAATCTGGTGGATTCACATCTGATTTGGCTGTAGATTATTATAACTTTGGTGGAATGACACAGAATGAGGATAATGGTCTAAAACAGCCTGATGGTGGAAACTATTACAAGAAATTTGATAATGAAGAACAATGGGCAGAATATTATGCTTGGTATTGTAATAGATGTGATGATCCTCCTCTTGGTGGTTCTAAAGATGTTGATGATTTTGCTCAAAGATTGAAACATAATGGATATTTTGGAGCATCTGTAGAAGAATATGCTAATGGTATGAGGAATGCTCTTAGTGAAATTCCTTCTTCTCCTCCAAATGCAAGATTAATAGAAACTTCTAGATTTGGTAAAGTAGATCCTGGTAGTGCTAAGAATGGATCATCTTCCTCTTCATCTGGAGATAAGAAAGAACTTAAGACATTCTTTGGTGCTTTTAGTAATGTATCATCTATATTCGAAAAGGCTATCAGTTTCGGAGATGGAGGAAGTTCTTCTAATAATAGTGGATCTAGTGGTGCTGTAAGCGGAGATAAAGCTAAGAATGCTAAACAAATCTGGGATTTCTTAATCGGTAAAGGATTGAGCAAAATTCAAGCCGCTGCTATTTGTGGTAATATTGAAGCCGAATCAGAATACAATCCATCTTCTGTAAATTCTGAAAGTGGTGCTAAAGGTATTTGCCAGTGGTTAGATAGCCGTGCAACTACTTTAGATAATATAGCTAAAAATAGAGGGAAACAATGGAATGATCTAGGCGTTCAATTAGACATGCTGTGGTTAGAAATAGGACCTGGTGGAAACTATAATAAGATATTAGGTGGATTATCTAGTGATCTCGATACAGCTGTAGAACAATGGGAACAAGGATTCGAAGTTAGTGGAGATACATCAAGCTATCCAAGAAGAAAAGCCTCTGCTCATCAAATACTTGCTGGAAACGGTGATATAACCGGCGGAAATAAAGATCAGGGTGGAAATAATAACTCTAATTCTGGTAAAGGAAAGCATAGTAGATTTGGTAGAGGAAAATCTTTATGGGGTAGAGGAGATACAAGTTTCCTAGATTCTAATAGTGGATATAATCCTTATAGCTTTGGAATGAATGCAAGTTTACAAGATACAACTAAGAAAGATACTAATTATAATTTATCATCTAAGATGAATGAAAAAACAGGAAATGTTGTTAGTAACGGATTAGCCAATTCTGTAAACAATGCTAAACCTTCTTTAAATAGTGGGGATGATTATACTAAAGGATTCTTTGGCAAAATCTCTGGTATGGCTGAAGCTATTTCTGCTCCTTTATCTAAAGCTACAAAAGCTATTGGTAAATCTATACTAGGTGCTACAAGTTCTTATTTTGGAGACAGTCTGAAATTCTTATTTGGTAGCGATAATCCTTTTGCTAGTATCTTAAACATTGGATCCGATTCCAATGGAGGAAGTAGTGGAGGAAATCAGTCTGGTGGCGGAGGATCTGTATCTGTTCCTCAAAGTGGAAGTGCTGCAGAAGGTATGCAAAAAGCTTTGGGCGGTGCTCCTATAACAGGACCTTTTGGAGAAGATAGACCTGGTCATACTCATAATGGTATAGATTATGGTGTAGACGAAGGAACTCCTATTCCTACTCTGGTAGACGGACCTGTTGATGATGTAGGCTCTCAACCTGATGGATATGGTAATTTCGTTTCTATCAAAGACTCTGCTGGTAATTATCACTTATTTGCTCACTTGTCTGAACAATTAGTATCTAAAGGTGATGTAGTAAAAGCTGGTACCATAGTTGCTAAATCTGGTAATACTGGTGCTGGATCTGGTCCTCATCTTCATTATACTATTTCTAGTGATCCTAATTGTGCTGGTATGACCGGTGCTATTAATCCTAATTCATATGATTTATCCAAAGTTCAAACTTCTAGTTCTGGATCTGGTAAATTTGGTAGAGGGAAGATGTATTTCTCTTCTCATTCTAAATATGGTATGGGAAATAAAATAGTACGAGTTAAATTCAATAACAACTCTGGATCTATAGAAGGTATAGTCGGAAAAGGATCTCCTGGGAATAGACCTAGAATAGGTAAAACAGGAATGGGTAAATTTGGTAGAGGTGGAATTAAAGGATTCTTTAAGAATGCTTGGAATGGTATTAAATCTTATGGTAGAGATTTCTTAGATAGATTTAAGAATGGTATAAGTTTACCTCAGATTACAAATACTTCCAATGGATCTCCTTATGAAGAAAATGATATACTCTATCTTACAAATAATGGATATACAAGAGATCAAGCAATTGATATCTTGTCTAAAGATCCTAAATATGCAAATAGAGTGGATAACAAACCTACTGCATCTGGAGATACAATTGTAACTTCTCCTTCCAATTTACAACAAACTACAACAAGTCAATCTTATACTCAACCTACATCTGTTCAAGCTTCTGTTCAGGCTAATATAGATTTAGGAAATAAGATTGATAAATTAATAGCTCAGCAATCTAAAACTAATGAATTGCTCTCATCTATAGTTCAATTAGCAACAGCATTTGCTAAAAATGCTTCTTCAAATCAGGCTTCATCGGCAGGATCTGATAAAGTAGCTCAGGCAATTGCAACATCTACTAGAAATGCTACAGTAGATAGTAATGGTAACTTTACTAGAGTTAATTCTACTAATATGAGTGATTATCAATCTATTATTGATAATATGCAAGCAATAGCTAATAGATAAAATAATTCAGGGATAGCATAATTGCTATCCCTGACATTTTTATAATGATTTAATCTTTTAGGAGGAAACTTTTAATGGAAACATATAAAGTTCTAGAACCTATTCTTTTAAGAGCTACACCTTCTGCTGATGGAAAAATTGTCAGTGGTTTAGATAAAGGGAAAACTATAGATATTATATCCGAAGAAAATGGTTGGCTAAAAACTATTGGTGGAAGATATATTTTAGATAGCAATAGATTAAGAAAGATAGCAAACAAAGAACAAATAGATTCTATCAAAAAAAGAATTACTAAATTAAATCTTAACTTACATGGTGGGGAAGCTAGACAAAATGTCGATGATATAGATTCTTCCATTGTAGGTATGGATGTTTATGTAGATAAGAAGGATAAAGACTTAAATAATAAAACTATTGATGCTTCTGCTAAATCAGATAGTGGTAATTTTAAAGTTGTAGCATATACAGAAGATTATGTGGTAATATCTGATGGAAAAGATAATAGATATGAATTAAACTATGAAGACGTAATAGATAAAAAGGCTAGTAAAGATAAAAAAGATGGTGCTGGTACTCTAGCTGCTACTCAAAAAGCTAAAATCTTAAATGAAATGGATTTTAAGCAAACCCTTAAAGATATTAAGGAATCCAGAAGTCTGAGTGATTATGCTAAAGAACTATCTGATTTTGTGTCAAATTTAAATAGGATGACTATTCATAATACAAGAGCAGTATTTGGTATGCCTTACCAATGGCTGCCTATTGCTGATACTAGAATAGATAATACTATGAATAACCCATCTTTTGGCAGAAAATATATTCAGAAAATTGTAGCAAGATCTCCTATTTTAGTAATGCAAGCTGGGGTTGCTACTTTCCTTCATGGATATAATAGCAAACAACAAGATCAGATTAAAAAGGCATTGCTTGCTGGTATTTCTAGTAATGATGTAAATGAATCTGAAGTAGGAAGATTATTAAATAATTCTGGTAGGTATTATAACTTTAAAGCTATGCCTACAGATTATTTTAGAGCTGTAAATCAGATGTGCAGAACCGTTGCAGCTATTCTTAATCTTGATGATGAAGTAGTTAATGTAAATGGGAATGAAGATAAGCTTGGTAGTTTTAACTGGGAGTTAGCAGCACAGCATCCTTTTGCAGGATATAATAAAGGGTCTGTCGGTTTCTATTTAAACTCAGAAACTCAGGTACAGGAAGGTTTCTCAAATGGTACTAGACAATCTCGTCTAGCATCTACAGCAAACCAAGTAGGTGACTTAGCAGAAGAGGTAAACTTCTTATTAGGTGGAGCTGCTGGTAAAATAGCTGGTGTAGATATGAATGAAAGAGCTAAATTAGACCAAGGTAGTAGTAGCGATGGTATGATGGGCCTTCTTTCATCTTTTACTCATAATATGCATACCATGATGGCTGGTGGACGTATGTACTTCCCTGAAATATGGGCTGATTCATCTTTTATGAGAAACTATGATGTTACTATTCGTTTAGATTCTCCTGATTGTGATACTTTATCTATCTATTTAAATATATTTGTTCCTTTGTGTCATATTCTTGGATTATGTATGCCAAGATCTGCTGGAGATAATACTTATGTATCTCCTTTCTTAGTACGTGCATTTTATAAATCATTCTTCCATGTTGATATGGGTATTATAACAAACTGTTCTATTCAACGTGGGGATATTCAAGCATGGACACAAGATGGTCTACCTACTCAGATTACAGTTCAATTAAGTATTAAAGACTTATATGATGTAATGGCTATGGCTACTGGTAAAGGCGATAATGATATGATTGGGAATCCTGCACAATTAGACTATCTTGCTAATATGTGTGGTGTAAATATAGCAGAACCTAATATGCTTAGATATATCAAGTTATATTGGATTACCAGAATGGGTAAGAATGCTATTAAAGATAATATCGTATCATTCTGGAGTAAAGCTATGGGATCTGTATATAGAACTTGGAATAACCTTGGTGGAAACCAATCTGGTAATGGATCTATTATGTAATCAATTCTATAATTATACACTATTAATATGAATAAAATATTAATAGTTTCCGGAGGTATAATTAATGAATACATGTGATTATCTTTTAGGATTTTTATCAGGTGCATTAGCGTTATATGTGTATTCAGAGAAAACTAGAAAGAATGTAAAGAAGGCTAATAGGGAACTAAGAGAGATTGAAGAGAAATTAGAACAATTAGAAGAAATGAATGATAAGCTTGAAAGAGAAGGATCTTGTTATAAATATTGTTTAAGGAATTATAGGTAAGTGGGAAACCACTTACCTATATTTTTTTATATATAAGGGAACACTATGAATAAAGCAGATATCCTATAAATAGGAGGTGATAAAAATCAAAACAAGAAAACAAAAAACAGAAATTTATAACCAGAAATTTTCTATGATACCCAAAGATTATCAAGAAAGGATTAACTGGATAATAGATACATACAAAATTTCTGATGCTAAATTAAAAGATATAATAGATACTAAGAATAAAATGCTACAGCAAATGTATTATATGCCTGAATTATTTGTGGTAATATATGAAATCCCTGAAGGATCTCCTAGACCTAGAGCTAGATTTATTAAAAGTAAAGGGAATAATATATTAGCAAATGCTAGATCTAATCCTGGATTTATTCAGGTTTATTCTATAACTGGTGCAGCAGATAAAAAATTTATGCAAGAATTTAAAACTAATAGTGATTTTGATTTTCTAGAATCTCTTATTTATACTCCTTGCAGTATTAAATACGATGCATATTTTAAAACTCCAAGTATATTTAATTCTAAAGAAAAAATGTTAGCAGAATTAGGAATGATAAGACCTTTATCCAAACCTGATTTTGATAATGTGGAAAAGAAATATTCTGATATGTATACTGGGAATATATGGGTGGACGATTCTATAGTAATCGAATCTAATTTTAATAAATACTATTCTGAACTACCAAGAATAGAAATAACTTTAAGATACATGAATATGCTTTACAATAAGTATCAATACAAATCAGCTTCAAAGAGACTTGGATTGGATGATATAAAATTCTTTAATTAAAAATATAAAGGATGGTATATCATATAATGAGATTAATTAACGATTTAAAAATGTGCGATTCTATTACAAATGACATGGTAAATTATAACGATATCAAAATCAATCTTTTAAAAAATAATGTTTTTTCTGTAGATAATATTACAGAATATCTTGATAATTGGGATGATATCAAGAATGGTAATATTTGCTATAAAGTATTATATAATAATTCAGGAAATTCTTATCTTTACATATATCCTAATTCTAATAAAGATATTACAAATTATCTTATAGAGTGTATTCGTATGTGTCTAAAACATATTTTATTAAATAATGATTTAAGCTTCTTATCTAATGAAGAAGCTAATTGTATTACTGAAATAAACTGTTTGGATTCTTTTTTCACTTGTGCAAAAATTAGTGATAAAACATACCTTATTCAAATATAAAATCTTATGGGTAAGAGGTTAATCCTCTTACCCAATATTTTTATCTTTTAAAAAATCAATCAATTATATATTATTATAGTGAAGTCCAGATAAGGATTTCCAATATTTAATTAAATATTGTTTAACTAAAACTTTTTTTAAAAGAAGCAAAAAGAGGAGGTAGTACAAATGTCTAAAAAGAAAGGGAACAAGGTTAGTTTAAAACAGGATCAAGCAACAACTCAGGTATCGCAACCTAAGGAAATTAATAGCGATACTGGAAATGTCCAATTTATTAGTGAAGGTATTGGACTTGAAGATCTTGTAAAAATCGAAGGAAAAAATTCTAATGTTGTTAAAGGAGAAGAAAACGAAATGAACAAAGCTCAAGAAACTCAAAGAACTCATAATGAAGTTGTTGTAGAAGCAAAACAACAAGAAGAACAAGCTAAGGTTGCTAGTGCAGTTAAAAAGGTTGAAGAAGCAAAGAAAGAAGATAAACCTGTTGAAGCATCTAAAGAAAAGACTGTAGCTTTAACAGAAAAGCAGATAGCTGAAATGGTTAAAAATGCTAAAGAACTTGCTAAAGCTGAATTACAACTTGAACAAGCAAAAGAAGAATCTAAAGTAGAAGCTATTCCCGCTAAAGTTGAAGGAGGAAAACAAGAAATGTATAAACAACAAAATGTGGCAATGAACAGTAATGAAGTACAGGTACCTGCTGATAATACTGTAACCATCAATAAAGCTGATTTAGATGATCTTATTAAGAAAGCAGTAGAAAATGCTGCAAAAGCAAATGCAAATCTTCCTGCTCCCCAGGTTGCAATTAAAGAAGAAGTAAAAGAAGAACCTAAGAAGGAAGAAGTTGTAGAAAAGAAAGAAGCTAAAGAAGAATCTGAAGAAAGTGATTATAGCTTCTTCTTTGGTGCAGCAGTTGGTGCAGCTGCTGTATATGGTGGTCAGAAATTATATGAATATCTTAATGATGATTCTGCAGATGATGCTACAGAAGCATTCTCTCTCATTTCTGACATGTTTTAAAAAGTTAAAAAGAATAGGGTACTGCATTTAGCAGTACCCTTATTTTTTTTACATCATACCAGGAGTAGAGTTATTAACAGGAGTTGTAGAGTTAGAAGGAGTACTACTGGGAGATGTAGGAGGAGTCGTATGAGTTCCAGAAGTAGTAGAAATAGCAGGTGCTGAAGTAGATGAAGGTGTATTAACACTCATAGTTCCAGAAGTTTTGGGAGCAGGAGAACTACTATTTGTATCTCCAGGAACACTATTATCTTCCCGAATAGAGTTCTTCATCTTGTTCAAAATACTAGCAATTTCACTTTCATCAAGATCAACAATACCCAAAGTATTTACACATTCCATAAAAGAATACATTACTTTTGTATCATTAACCAATTTCTGGAAATCAATACGATTATTTAATCCAGTAGTATAAGCTTCTTTGATAATTTGATTGCGATGAATGACTTCTAATGTATTATCAGTCATAATGGAGAATACATTCTTTGCTTGTTCTCTAAAAGAACGTTGTTTAGAACGAATCATACGTACTGCTTCTTGTTGTACATTATATTTCGGATCTAATTCTGTATTAGGATCTCCATTAAAATCCTGCATTAAAGGATCATTAGAATTAATAGTATTATCCATATCATCAATGGTATCTAACTTTTGTTTAGCTTTTTCATAAACTTTTCTAAGTTCTTCTTTTTGTTTCTTATTACTATCTACAAAATCAGATACTGCATCTTCTACACGGTTTGTAATAATCTTTGTAATATCATGAGGGATTGTATCTTTTGTATCAATGATAAAATCTTTAATAGTCTTATCTTCAATTTCAAAAATATTCTTTTCAGGAATTCCTACAGATACAGCAACTGCTGTTGCCTGTTCCATAATAGCATCATGATAAGCTACAATATCTTCATACCATTCATTCAAATAAACGCTCTTATTTTTAAAAGAGTTAATCAAATTAATAGTACCGTGTTCTTTAATAAAATTCTTTACAAGATTCTTAGCCAAAGCTTTTTCATGCTTATTTGCATACTGTTCTTTAAGAACTTTCTTAAGCATTCCATCATAAAGACATTTCGTCAGCAAATCTGTACGAACTTGTTCAGAGAAGTTATTTAAAATATCTTTATCTACAACTGCTTTATCTTTTTTTGTATAATATGTATCATATACATCAAAATCATGATTAAGATCTACATCTTTATCAGGATATAAATTAATTGTATCTTCTTTAAGAGCTTGCCGTTCCAATTCTTCACGGATGAAATCCGCATTACTTTTGGATGCTCTTTTAAACATCATCATTTATACGAAACCTCCGATTATTAGTAATTACTCATATATAATTTTCCCAAGAACTCATCAAAGGAGTCAGCAATCTTGGTTACGGTTTCTTCAGGGCAAACCATAAAAATGCATCCTTTAGAATCGCAACATATAATCATTTCATGAGAAGCCCACATGATAGGATATAATTTATTTCTTTCAAATACAGTTCCTTCAATAGCCGATTTATCATAATTTTCACAATTACCATTTTGATAAATATCATAAGTTAATTGTCTAGATGATGTAATTAGAGGATTAAAATTAAAGAAACCGTATATGCTTATTCCAGGAAGTTCTTCTGTATCAAAAGCATCCTTTGATTCAGAAGGGATAATCTTATCATAGTAATGCTTGATTATAAACCTCATTATATCTGATGGGATTTTATAATCATAATCTTTTAACGCATTTTCAATATTATTCTTTTCTTCCCTTGTTATTTCTTTCTCAGGTTCCCACCCAAGATTATAATCATCTTTTTCAAGATTTGTTTGTACTTGTTTTTTATATATTAACATATTTTACCACTCCTAGAATAAAGGTCCATCAGAAGAGGAAGGATCTGTATTGATATCATCAATCTTTTGTTTCTTATCATCCTTCTTAATTTCTGTGGTAGCTTTATTTTCAGCAGTCTTAGCTTCTACAGCTAATTTATCAGCGATCTTGTGGAAACTATTAGCAATAGCTATTTGTTTACGGATTACAGTCTTTCTATCTCCATCTGTTTGGATATCAGGATTTTCTTCTAATTCATGAGCATTCATTTCAAGAAGATCACCTTGGATATCAAAATATACAGATACACGTTGACGAGCAGCAAAGAAATAATATACTACATCTTTAATCATGGGAATAAGAGCTAATACCAAAGGAATAGCAATAGCAGCAGCTTTAATGAAACCAAGAGCTCCTATAAAGTTTCTAGCTCTAGCTTTAATCAGAGGACGAAGTGCATTTTCAACATCACCTGTTTTACAAGCTGTATTGAATTTGCAAATATTTTCATAAAGAAGATGTTCTTTTACTTTAGATACACCTGTTTTATCAAGAACAATGGTAAGTCCATCTTTCTTAGGATCTTTTACATATTCGATACAAGCAGCAATCATATAAGAAACAGAACTAATGCAAGCAAGAGTCATTGTTTCATACATAATTTGACCAAAGTCTACTTTAGCCATATAAGACTGGGTAAATACATCATCAAGATTTTCAATATTAGAAATAGCATTACTAATTTCTTGAACGGGTTTGGTATCTTCATGATACTTTTCAAAAATACCCATCAATACCCCAACACATTCACAAAGATCATCATATTTAGGCAATTTTCTAATATTGCCTCTAGTACGAGCAATATCACCTTTATCAAAAGTATCAATCTTATTTACAATCATTTGATATAAACGATTTGTAAGAGAAAGAAGTGCTGTGTTTTGTTCTGCTTCATCAAGATTATAAAGACGATTAATAGTTTTATAATCTGTAATATCCATGTGTTCGGAAATAATATCTTTAAATTGTTGAGTCATAACAGCTTCTCCTACAGCACGATTATAAGGTCCATTTACTTGAGGTTGAGGAACATTAGCTTGTTGTTGTTGAGGGGGTTGATTATTAGCTGCAGATCCAATAGCATTAGCCGGTTTAGGAATAGAATGACTAGCAGGATTTTCAAATCCATTTTTAGGATCGCTCATGATCATATTATCTCCATTTTGATTTGTTTCTGCTTTATCAGAAGTCAATTGAGAATTTACACGACCATCCGTATTATTATCTTCATTAATACGTTCAAAAAGAATCATTTTTTATTACCGCCCCTTCACAAGAGTATTAATCATTTTCTTATATTCCCCATTACTCTGTTCACGTTCAAGAGCCATAAAGGACATTGTTTCAAAGTTCTTAGTTCCATCATCATATAAGAACTTAATCTTTTCGTTTACAGCATCAACAATACCAACACCAATAAAGTTATACCCTCTCATAACTCCAAGCATAGTAGAAGAATTATTCAAGTCTACACGATATACACTCTTAACCACTTCTACTTCTTCAGAGGAAAGTACAAGCATTGTAATAGCTGCACATGCAGAATTATCACCACGAGCTTTATTATTGATCTTAGCACGATTTGCACGGATTTCAAGCATCTTCCAAATCTTAGAGTCAGATCCTTTGTTTGTTTTTGCTACGGCATCAATCTTAGCACGATCTACAGCAAATAAGAAGTCTTTAAAGAATTTAATTTCTCCAGTAGTAGCTCTGATGAAATTAAATAAACCACGACGGTCATTATTCTTAAGAACCATACGATTCATCATTTCATTAGAAGATACATAATGGATGATACATTTTACACCAATTACAGCTGTATTTACAATTTCATTATCTGTTCCATTAGCCTGTGTAATGAAATTAATAATCATCAAGCTAGGAGTAGCTTCATTAGCTTTCTTAATATCTGTAGAGATAATCTGTTTAGAAAGAATTTCAGAAGCATCTTTAATTCTAGATACAGAGTCTTTGTAAATAGTACTGTTGTTCTTTAAGATATCGCTAAGAGTCTTGTATCTCTGCATAGTTTCAAGTTCTTGAGTACTCTTATCTTTATTAATTGTTTCAGTAGTCTTTGTAGTAACAGTTGTAACCCCACTATTACCACTTTTCTTAGTTTCTGTACGAGTAGAATCTGTAACTCTAGTTTCTTCGCTAATACTCTTTCTAAATGCTTTGTAATCACCAAAGTCTTTAGTAATACTATAATCATTTAAAGAATAGGAATTAATTCCTTCGCTAAGTTGAGTATAGTAATCATCATTGTGTGCAAGATCTTTAAGAACTGCTTGAGTTGCTTCATTGATCTTAGCATTACCATATGCAGAGATCTTAACTTCTTCATCAAGCTTATTAGCAAAATCAATTACATCATCTACATTCATATCACTAAGATCAAGGGTAGTAGAGATGTTATTATGGAATCTCTTTAAGTAAGCTTGAGCACTCTTAGCGTCGGTAATCTGACTTGCTGCAAATAACATTTGCAACATAGAAACATACTTACGTTCTGCAGCCTTTGTAATCATTTGTGCTTCTTCAATACCAACTGCTTCACTTACTAATACAGGGAAAACAGCTGTAAGCCCTTTGGCTTCTTTAGCAATATTGCTAGTCATTTTAAATTCGCCAGGAATTTTGCTTTTTGCAAGTGTACCTGTAATTCCACTAGCAATAGCTTCAGCATCCAATCCAAGGATATCTAAAATCCCAGACAACGGACCAGAACTGGCTTCATCTAAAAGAGTCTTATATTCATGCATGAAATATTTCCTCCTACAATAAAAAAATTAATTATATCGATATAATTATCTTTTCAAGATAATTATGATAATGTCAAAGGATTAGCCTAATACAATAAGATTATAAAATTATACATTTTGACATAGGTATAATGATTGTAACTTTTTGCATTTTGGTGGTGAAAATTTAATGCCATTTTATGACAATTCTAATACTTCGTGGGATAGATTAAACCGAAGATCTTCTGTAGTTACTAGTGATGGAGTAGAAGTATCAATAACGAACACCACTGAAGAAAGTGATAATACGAACGGTATATCTCCTACGGAAACAGATGAAGAGTATGTAAAACTCACTTCAGATATAAATACTCATGAATCTGAGATGAGAAGATTAATGAGGGCTAATGGGATATATGAACCAGAAGATATGAAATACTGGACTACTTTTTATAGATATCCTAGAATAGATCCTTTTAACCATGTACAGGGTGCTAGAGAATATGCTTTCTTTACCAAACCTGATTTACCTATATTAAGATATCAAACTGAAACTGGATTTGACTATAATAAATCTGGTTGGTTATCAGATGCAGCCAGTCAATTTCCATATTTCAATTGGTTATATTCTCATGGATACCTATATACAGTTCTAGAAAATTTATGTTATGGTACTAGTGATGGTAGTTCTGAAAAGAACTGCCCATTTGTTCGTATCCTTAGTAATAGAAAAACATCGAATATTGATATTCCAGACTTAGCTGTAGATGAATTAGAAACAGCTCAAAATATGTTTGGGTCTAGAATCCTATACCCAAAATCATCTATCAGTTCTGATGAAAATGTTGACTTTACTATTGAATTTGAAGATACTCGATATCTTGAAATTTATAATTATTTTAAAACATGGGATTATGCTAGACAATTAAAATGGTTAGGTTTGCTACCTCCTAAGAAAGAATATATTTTAAATAAGATACTTTATGATCATATTAGTATATTTAGATTCTTAGTAGATGATGATGGAGAGACTATTCTTCATTTCTCTAAATTTACAGGAGTATTTCCTAAGACTATTTCTAGATCTTCATTTAGTGAAATTCCTCAATCTGGTCCTTTAAAAGTCACCATTGGTTTTAAACTTAGTGGATTCTTTGAAGATATGGAACCAAATATACTTTCTGATTTTAATACTTTAGTAGCAAATTGGAAAGATGGAACTATGACCAATCCTACTTATAATGAAATTCCTTTATGGGACGATTCAATAGGAGCTATGTCTGGTGAAAGTGGAGATTATCCTTATATCTATTATCCAAAAGAACCTGACTGGAGAGGTTATAAACTCCCCATGCTTAAATGGAGTACAAATACAGGAAATGATCCTGCTGTAACTTGGGCAAATCAAGATACTAATACCAAATCTGCCGTGGAAACAACAACAGATGAAATTCAAAATGTTGCTAACACAATTGGTAGTTATGCTGGTATTACATTTAATAAAGATATGACTCCTGAAGAGTTGGAAAAAGCTACTGAAGCCAAAAGAATGAATAAATTCTAATATTGGAGGATAGTATTAATGGCGTACAATAGTACAAATATTTTAAATACAGATATTTACAAAGTATCTGAATTTATAGATAAATTAAAAGCCAAATATATAGATATACCTGAAGATACATTGGTTCTTGGTGTATATGGGTACTTATCCTCTATATTTGGAAACCTTTTAGAAAACACTGCAATCACTGCATCAGAATATTCAAATGAAGCTATTCCTACTAAAGCTAAATATGAAAGAAATGTAATTTCTCATGCATTAGCTTTGGGAATTAATAGTATTACAGCTAAACCTGCATATATTGATGTGACTTTGAATATTCCTGAGACACAGATGGTTCACAATATGAAAAATAATAAATTTGTTATTGACAAAGAATATATTTTTTATATTGGAGAAACTACAAAATATCCTTATCATTTAGATTATGATATTATAGTTACCAGACATTATTTACCTAATGGGGAAGTAGTTTATACAGCTAGATATGATTTAGATAATACAAATAAATTATCATCTACAACAAACCCTTATCTTCCTTATCTTGGAGTATTAAATATCTCTGGAGATAGAATGATCTCTATTAAGACTTTAATACGTCAAGTAACTCATACTCAGATTTATAAAAAAGTAATCATCAATAATCCTCTTGAAACAAAGATCTTTAGTTTTACATTTGAAGATCAATTAGCATATTTTTATGTAACTGTATCCGAAGAGCAAGAAGATGGAACTTATAAGGATGCGGTATATTATGAACCTATTTATGATGGATTATATGATTATACTTTAGATACTAATAAGAATTTTATCAATTATTCATATCTTGATGAAAAGACAATTAGATTACGTTTTGATAGAGATACACAACCTAGAAGAAACTCTGAAATAGTTGTTCATGTATATACAACTCTTGGAGAGAAATGTAATTTTAAATTAAATCAATATCAAGAAATGATGCCTTATAAATCTGATAAATATCCTTATACAGGCATGTATATCATCTTGATGAGTATGTCTGATTCTCATTATGGTGATAATAAATTAAATATCAGTGAATTAAAAAGAGCTATACCAGCTGAAGCATTATCCAGAGGATCTATCTCTACATATAAAGACTTAGATAATTTCTTTAATTCATTACAGAGAAATGATTGCAGACTATATCTTCTTAGAAAAGTCCATAATCAAATAGAACGATTGTATTATGTATATCTTATGATGAAAGATGGAAACAATATTATTCCTACTAATACAATCAATTCTTATATATCTCCTGATATATTTGCTAATAATAATAAAGGAAATATTATAATCAAACCTGGGACCAAATTCTATGCTGATATAGATGATGATACGGCCAATTCTATTGTAGTATCTAGTACTGATCAAGAAAAGGCATTAGATAAGAGTGGATTTTTATATACAAATCCTTATCTTATTTGTATTAATAAAAATCCTTTCTATGCTTCTTATTATCTAACTCTTGTAAATTACTATAGAGAATTATATTTTGAATATGTAAATAATTCATCCATTATTCAATTTGTAGCAGGAAATGTTCATGTATATAGAAATCTTTTTGATGGATATGATACATTTAATATAGATATGACCTGCTTCCAATCTATAGGTACTGATTTCCAATTAGTAAAATATGAAGATGATGGTACTACTATAGCAGAATTAAACTTTAGAGTATATGCTGTATTATATAGAAAAAATGATAATGGGAAAGAATATCCATTTAGATACATGGTTTCAAATCTTGTATCCTATAATCAAAGCGGATATCAATATGATTTGAAGTTTAAGTTTAATATCAATGATTTAATCTCCACTAAGGACAGTTATATCTACTCTCCTAGTGGGTTAAATAATATTAAGAGTGGAAGTGCTATAGGAACTTACCTACCTTCTAATCTTAAAGTAAAATTCTTCTTTGTAGCTAAAGAAGATTTAGATTATGGAAGACATTTTGAAATAAATAAAGTGAAAGGAAATTTAGATGATTTAGTTCCTAATCTTGATGGATGGAGTCTATTAAATGTATATTCTACAGGTGATGATGGAATAGATATATTCTATGATTACAGTGATTTTAATAATTCTTATATTGAGCTTACTAAAGATGAAGAATTTGGTAATCAAGGATATAAACTTCATAAAATCCCTGTGGTAAGAGATTTATATTTAAATTCTAATGAACGAGTAAATAAGATAGTAGAAATGATTGATGAAAGAAGATTATATATCCAACAAGCAGTATTCTTATTAGAAGATTCTTTTGGAATAGATTATAAATTCTTCAATACTTATGGAAAATCTAAGATGTACAATATTGATAGAAAAGAAAATATTGATAGAATAAATCTGTCATTAAAATTTGAAGTCAAATTCCAGTCTAAGGATGAATCTGCTTCTACTCTTGATGATATTACCAATTCTATTAAAGATTATATTGAAGATATTAATAATCTTACTGATCTTCATATTCCTAATCTGATTACTTATATTACCAATATCTATAGAGATCAATTAGTTTATATTAAGTTTATTGGATTGAATGATTATGAATCTTTATATCAATCTATTTATAAGAATCCTGATATGGAAGATAACTATTTTAAAGAAACTCAAACCATTCCTGAATTTATCAATATCAATACATTACAAGATGGAACTCCTGATATTACTTATAAAATCATCGAGTAGATAATTATGAATATAAAATTTGATTTACAATTATTTGCAAATGAAGTAGTAACTGAGAATCAAACACGCTTAACCAACCCAGACCAAATAGTTCCTTATCAAGATTATAATGTCTGGGCTAAAGTATTATTCAATTCACAACTAGAGAACTTCTCTAATTTTGCTAGAGATAAATTAAAGGATTATTTAAAAACGAACTTGGTTTATTATACATATACTACAGAAGAAGAATCATTAGATCCTGTAAAGAAAAAAGAATTCTTTAAGACTATGCATTTTACTAGTAATATGGAACAAGCATTTTATAATATGCTATATGCTAAAGATCTAAGTCCATTTATTAGATATATAGATCCTACTTTTTGTGATAATATGACTAGATGTTTTACTAATTGTGCTAAATTAGACACAGTAGACCTTTCCCCTTGGGCAGGTAAACTAAATAAAGTTAAATATTGTAGAGACATGTTTAAGAGCGAATCTAGCCCTAATGTAAATAAAGGATTAAAAAAATTAGATTTATCTATGCTTTCATTTCCAAATGTAGAAAATACAGATAATATGTTTGGACAATTAGAAGGATTGACTGAATTAAAAGTTCCTAAGATGGGACAAAACCACAGATTCAATAATGCAAGATTGATGTTTAACGATCTCAAGAGTATTAAAACCATAGATGTTACTGGAATAGACTTTTCTAGAGTTGGTAATTTTGAACGAATGTTTACTAATTGCGAAAATCTAGAAGAGATTAAAGGTGTTATTGACATGAGGGCTATTGGTAATAGTGCATATGGGTGGACGGATAATCTTGATACATGGGCAGAAGATCCAGCACCTCCTAATGTAGCTGCAATGTTCTTTAATTGTCCTAAATTAAAAAAAGTAACAATAATGGCATTTGATAGAAGATTTATAGATGATTCTGTTATTAGGGGTAATGGTAGTTTAAATAGCACTTGTGAATTAGAGATTAGAAGAAGTTATGAATCTTCTGGAATTAATGCAAAGATTGAGGTTAAGTCTTCATGATATAACAATCATATAATATATTTTTAAGAAGGAGGATTATTTTTAATGGCAGCTCCTAGTATTACTATTGTAGACGATTCTGATCGTTCTGTAACGAATTGGGATGCGGGTGTAGTTCAGGCTTCTAATGAATCTCCTGTATTCAGCATTTATGTATGGAATAATCGTAATGGATCGGCTGCTATTTCCGATCTCAAAGATGCAACTATCACTGCTTTAGACATTGATGGTTCTGCTAATAGTGAAGTTATAGTAGGTAAATGGGTTCGTGTAAACGTACCTAAGATTGATGGAAATGTTAATATTTGGACACCTGTTGGTGGTTCTGATGCAAAACATTTACAGGCCGAAGGACTCGTAGGGTCTGGTGATTATACAATCAAAGGCACTGTAAATGATGGTAATAAAAATACTACATCATCTAAGCAAAACTATTGCAAAGTAAATATTAAGGTTGTAGTACCTGTAAATGCAACTCCTGGTACTAAATCCTACAAAATCCGTATTAACGGATATTATGTTTAAATTATAATTGGAGGAAATATTATGCCTGCTAATTTAGGTCCTGTAATTACTTTATATAATGAAGCAAATACAAGTACTGTTGACACATGGAGTGTTGGTACTGTAAAAGCACAAGAACCCTCGGCTGCATTAGTAGTAAATATTTGGAACAACCGTGGAAATAATACAGAAGATCATTCCGACCTTCGTGAATGTACTCTTACTGTTCTTGATGCTAATGGTAACACAGCAACTGAAGACGTTGCTCGTGATAAATGGGTAGAATGCAAAATGAAAGCTGAATCCGATTGGATGAAAATCGGTGGATCTGGTTCTGCATTCGCATCTAAGAAGGTTACTGCAAACACAGCTACTGCTGGTGAAGGTATTCTTAAAGGTACTATGAATGATGGTCAGTTAGATACAAGCGGAGCTAATGTTGCTACTGTATCTTTCCGCATCAATGCACCTATTAATAGTACACCTGGTAATAAATCGTTTAAGATTCGCTTAACTGGATATTATACGTAATATAATCTAACCCCATCCCATTAAATTGGGATGGGGATTTATAAAAAAAATAAGGGAATGTATCACAGATAACTTCCCTTATCGGTTCCCTACCAACCATTACTGGTTGATAGAGAAACCTCGGCAACCGATCACTTGCCGAGGATTTTTTTCCGAATAGATCGGACCATCGGGGTTAACGAGGTCCTTTCTATCAGGGTTGGCTTGCCTAACCAACAGAGACACGATAAAGATCGTGCCCTCTTCCTGACTCGGGAGGTCAGTAGTGGGGCCGAAGCCGGTCACACTGACGGGAACTCCGTCAATGTCACCAACTTCATTACTCACGAACCCCACTCTGGCGATCGTACCAGACGGCTCGTAAGTAACAACCAATTCCCCATCCCGATAAATATTTACAGGATGGGGAGTAAGGTTAACTACCTTCATACTATTCACCTCCTTTTGTCAGTATGAAGGGAAGGGAGACTTATTTTAAGTCTCCCTTATCTCCGAAAAGCTTATTAAGCAAATCTTCGGAAAAGGCTTTGTACTCCTCTTCCTTCTTTCTTTCTTCTGAAAATCTTTTAAGATTCTCAGAAGTTTGCTTGCGAATTTTTTCGCAAGACTTTTCTACATCCTTGGATTATGAAAAAATATCCAAGGATGTAGATTTCTTTCTTTTAGAGGAAAGAACTTCCTTGCCTTTCCTCTTAAACTTGCTCACATTAAGCGAGCAAGTTATTTTCATAATCAGTTTTTCTCCTTCGGGAGAAAAACTGGTCGTAAAACTTTCGATCATATAATCAAAAGTCTTACGAATCTCCTTCATTTGTTCAAGGATGAAGGAGAGCTTTTTATCCCCATGGGGAAGGAATTTATCTTCCCCATAAAGAATAAGGTCCTCTCTAATATTGACGAGGACCTTGTCGACATCAAATGATGCTTCGATGTCGACAATTACGTCTTTCTGCTCATTCCTATTTAATGAGCAAGTCATTCCTTCAAGGCCTTTAACCTTGAAGGAATCTTCACATCTTTCGAGATTGGCTACAATAGCAGCCAAAGTACTAGTATTTCTAAATAATTTTTCCATGATATAATCTCCTCTCTGCCAGTCCTCATACTTGCATAAAACAAAGTTTTGTAACACAGTAAGTATTCCCTAAAACGAAACAAAATATATTCCGCTTTCACCATTATAATATATTATTATGAAAGCGGAATTTTACAAACTAAAATAAAGTGAAGTAACTATTAATATTCGCAGATAGTTACTTCACTTTCAATATCACCGTAGATACGCATAATTTACACCTCCTCTTTTTTATATTTTGAAGAAGTGTAAAATTATGCAGTTTTACCAGGATGAATCAACCCAAGGAACTGCATAATTCTTTCTCTCATTTCTCTTAATGAGAGAAAGGCAAATTTCCCACCAGGCAATGAATACAAATCAATTACCTGGTAGGTATCAACCCTGGGCTGATTTAATGATATTATATCAAATACCAACCCAGAGTTTTCGGTGTGCAAAGAATACCGTTGCTCATTATTACTGTCATCTACAGCACTAATGAGCAAAGAGAACATGTACCAGTTAGAATTAACCACCCATTGTTCTCCACAAAACTCGGAATATGACAATTCCAAATCATATTCACCACAGGAACTCCTGAGGATTTTGTTTCCAGAACCTTTAGTGCATTCTATCTTATAGAATACACTAAGCCCAGATACTACATTCAAACATTCCAACTCTACTACATATTTCATATTAATATACTCCTTCTGGCACTCCTCAGCACCAAATAAATTGAAATTAAATTATTTCTGAGATTTTGATACAATTTCCAAAATCTTTTTATTATTTTTTTCTATCCTTTGGACAAGATCATTGATATCATCCCTGCTGTTACTTTTCTTCAAGGCATCAGCAGGGATGTCCCCTCCAACTCTGTATCTCGGATCTTCATTAAGCTCCGAGATTTTGAGAGGGGGAATTGTTCTAGTTATGGTGCCATCATCATTAATGAACACCATTTTCTTTTTAGACATTTAAATCCTCCGTCTGGCACTCCCCAGTGCCAAATAAAAACTAAACAAATAATATGGAATATGCCTTTTAAGCATATTCCATACAATGGTCGATCAAATCAAATCGACCATTCAGGATATCCTCCTCGGAATATCCCTGCCAGAACAAATCATGGCAAGTTACTTCCAGATTTATTCTATCCGAAACCTCTTCGGTGGTTTCGGTGAGGAAAAGCCCATCATCAGTAGAGTTATACAACTCTACCCAATTGATGGGTATTTCCGCCTCCTGATCTTCTAATCCTAAGATTATTAGATCAGGTTTGAATCCCTTAATAGTATAACCACTACTAAGGAATTTCTGCGTTTCCCAAAACTTGAGAAACGCTTGTTCCCAAGCGTATCTAGAACTCTTGGGAACACAGAAAATTGCCTTTTTGGCAATTTCATACAGGCGATATGCCTTGAAGCTCAAAGCTTTGCCTGTTTTAGGGCAGGAAATAACTGCCTGCCCCTGGATAACATCAAACGTGAATATCATTATAATCTCCTCCTTCTGGGATATTAATATATCCCAAAAACAACTTTTATTTTATATTCACTATAATAATATACAATTAGAAAAGTCTAATTTTACAAAAAAAAATAAAAGAGGATGGGAATCACCCCATCCTCTTATTCTTAAATTAAACTTATCTCTTTAATAGACTTTATAAATTCTTTATAAGATACTTTCTTTTCATAAATAGTAGAAGTAGCTGCTTTATATGTAACCTTATTTACTTCTCCTTTATTAACAGTTATCTCCTTATTCCATACTTTCTTTACAATTGATAAATCACAATCTTTTATCTTATCATCAATACTACTACTTTCAGAGATGATATAAATCATACTGTATTTCTCTTTATCTAATCCATCTATATAATTTAGAATTATACTAAATTCTAATTTATCATTATTATCATATGCATTGGCAACATTTTTTATACATCTAGATCTACCATCACTAGCAGATCCAGTTTCTAATAAATCCATTATAGTTCTAGAATGATAGATCTGTTTATAATCTGTTAATATACAGCTAGCATAATTTTTATTTATTTTCACATCTATCGATAACGTTCTATACCCAAAATTATCTTTACTTTCTAAGATATTTTTTCCATTAAGAGATAATTTAGAAATCATGCTTATTAATTTTTTCTTTGTTATTCTTTCTTTAGGATAAATTTTCTTTGTTGTTCCTTCTTTAGGATAAAGTCGTGTTCCATATACTTCATGACCTAAAGGATGTCCATTTGTTATATCAAATGAGAAGTTATTTCCATCTCCTCCATCTATATAGATATTATATAAAATCCCTTCAGAATCTTCTCCTTTTTCTCTTAAGATAGGAATCTGAATTAAGCAAGCAGAGTCATATCCTTCTTTTTCCATTCGGAATAAAAATTCTCCTATATTATTAAGAGAATCTGAACTATGCCAAACAGATCTAGTAGAACTGCAATTATCGCATAAATATTTTCTCAGTAATTCTAAATTACCAGAAAGTAATATTTCTTTAAAGCCAACATTAGAATCGCTAAAATGATCCATGAACTCTTTAGAGCTCATAAAAATATCAATCTTAATATTGAATTGATTATGCTTATAAAACGTAAATAAAAACTTTATCTCCTTCATTATAACACAGCCTCTTATTAGAAAATCAAGCATTCAAAATATCAAGCAATTCATTGATGAATTGCTTGTAACTAATTTTTTTATTATTCATTAAACATTTGCTATATCCATAAACTCCATCAGATTTGTTTTCTTTAAACACACTCATTGTATATTCATAATTCTCAAAATTATTATTCATATTTACATTAGATATTATAAATTGAATCATAACACGTGTGCCATTTATCCCATAATAATCAAAGTTAATTTTAAATTTAAGATTAATATCATCCTCTCTACAATCTCTTTGAATAGTTTTTATAAAATCAATTAACTCTTTATCATCTTTATAATTTAATATACTTATAATACTTTTATGCTCTAGTATATTAGTAGGAGTTATAGTTGTTTTGTATGAATTACAATCATATGATATCCCTGAAGTGATATTTTGTATACAAATATCATGGTCTAATCTAATAACCCCATTTTTATTTCTAATACATCGCCCATTTCTTTATTAAGATCAAATTTACATAACGTCTTATCTATAAAAGCAGAATCTACTACAGGGTCAATTTTCTTAACAAATTCAAATCCCCTTCTATATGACGATGATATATTGAAATATGAAAGTTTATTTCCTTTATCATTTTTATCTTTAGTAACTATTACCAAAATACCAGACTCTGTAGTTGAATATTTCTTTTTGATAAGATAATGTATACTAACAGTGTAGAAGTACTCTTTATCATCAAAATCATTGCAATTCATTAAAGAATAGAGTAATTTACTGCAATCAACACCGATTTCTTTTTCAACATTATCTATTTTACCTAGATACTCCATTATTTGCTCAGGCCTACTAGAAAATAATTTTAAATAATCTTTTTTATTTTCCTTCAATAGATTATAAAATATAGTAGTAGGTATTTTATAAAGAGTACAATCATATCCATTGAGGTTTTTCTTCTTATTATAGAAATTAAAATATACCCAATCTCCCATTCGATTTTCACATCCTTTCTTATTTTAATATCGAATCTTTCTTTAATCTTCTTAGAAGACTATTATAAACTACTAATCTATCAAAATCTTTAAAAGATCCTATAGTAATGCCTTCTGAACGTTCCTCCTTAGCATAAATATCGTTGTAACGTTTTACAATAGAATATTCTAACTCAATATTTTTATCTGTAGCTAATGAATTCATGCTAGGAAGAACTATATCAAGGTCTCTTCTAATATAAGTACAAATACTATTTTTATACTCATAAGAAAAAGTGACACATACATATTTTATATATTTAGAATACTTTTCATACAAATAAAAATTTTCTTTAAATCTTTTTAATTCCTTATCGTTTTCTTTAAGATTTAAAATATTATCTATTATTTTAGGATTTCTTACTACTTTTTCAGGATGAACTAAGTTAATACAATAATGATACATTTTACCATTACTATTCTTTAATATTATTTTCCTCTTCTTCACAAGGTATATTATTATCCATAACAATATCTACAATAACACGACATATGGGTTTATAACTATATAAAATTTTACTAATAAGATATTCTAAAATCCAATCAAATATAAACATTTTCTAGTACTATCCTCTCTTCTCTACATAAATTGTTTTATCTTAATGACTTTTATTATATCATCATAAAATTCGTCATAGGTTTTAAATTGTTTTGTATAAGAACCAACTTCATGTAGCATAGTCATAGTTGCTTTTTCAAATCTAAGACAAATAAGCTCCTTAGAAATTTTATTTATTTTATTTTCTTTATTATTAATAATCAAATCATAG
>FLSH01425427.1_pt1 | contig 26831 bp, 25 predicted proteins | sample 1550441 | NCBI WGS metagenome assembly FLSH01 (sample SAMEA4031756, study PRJEB14383) | metagenome | biome: human; feature: oral; material: saliva | place: Philippines | collected 2014 | reverse complement strand
TCACTTTTTAAGAGAATTATCTTTACAAAATAGCAGCTGTTTTAGTATCAAACGCAAGCGAAGAAAGAGAGTAGTTCCCTTTGATAAAGTCCCACTAAATCATAGTGTTTGATGTAACGGTTTAAGGAACGGTATTCTTAAAAAAACAAAAAATAGCCCATATATATAAGGTGTATGCAAAAAGTTTGCTTAATTTTGCGTCCTTGAATAATGTTACTAATGCTGATATGCAAGAAAACTTAGTTATAGTAGAGAGCCCTGCAAAGGCAAAGACAATAGAGAAGTTCTTGGGCGAAGACTTTAAGGTTATGTCGTCGTACGGACATATTCGTGATTTGAAAAAGAAAGAATTAAGTGTGGATTTAGACACTTTGGAAGCCAATTACGAAATTCCCGACGAGAAAAAGAAGGTTGTTTCAGAACTCAAGAAAAATGCTAAAGCCGCTAAAAAGGTTTGGTTGGCGTCCGATGAAGACCGCGAAGGAGAAGCCATAAGTTGGCACCTTTGCGAAGTTTTAGGGCTCGACGAGGAAAAAACGAGCCGTATCGTGTTCCACGAAATCACGAAATCAGCCATTCTTGCTGCTATCCAGAATCCACGTCGATTGGATATGAACCTTGTAAATGCACAGCAGGCACGCCGTGTGTTAGACCGTTTGGTGGGTTTCCGCCTGTCTCCCGTGTTGTGGCGCAAGGTGAAACCAGCATTGAGTGCAGGTCGTGTGCAGAGTGTTGCCGTAAGATTGATAGTAGAACGCGAGCGCGAAATACAGGCGTTTAAGTCTGAACCCTATTACAGAGTGAATGCTATCTTTGCTGCAACCAGCGAAGACGGCACGAAAAACGAAGTGAAAGCAGAACTGAACAAGCGTTTTGCCACTCACGAAGAGGCTTTGGCGTTCCTTGAACAGTGCAAGAACGCAACGTTCCAAATATCTTCCATCGCCAAGAAACCGCTGAAACGGACTCCTGCTCCTCCGTTTACAACATCGACGTTGCAACAGGAAGCAGCACGCAAATTAGGATTTACGGTAAGTCAGACGATGATGGTGGCACAGCGACTGTACGAAGCAGGACGCATCACCTATATGCGTACAGACAGCGTAAACCTGTCTAATCTTGCCGTCAGCACTGCAAAAACCGAAATAGAAACCCTTTACGGAACAGAATACAGCAAGACTCGCAAGTACCATACCAACAGCAAAGGTGCGCAGGAAGCCCACGAGGCTATTCGTCCTACCGATATGAGTGCGCACGGAATCGACGGTACGAGTCAGGAAAAGCGTCTTTACGACCTTATTTGGAAACGCACTGTGGCGTCTCAGATGGCAGATGCCAAGATTGATAAAACCACCGTATCCATCGGTATTTTAGATGCTGAGGGACACAAATCGGACAAGCTTCAGTTCGTAGCTACGGGCGAAGTCATCGCTTTCGATGGTTTCTTGAAAGTTTATCGCGAATCTACCGACGATGAAAACGAAACCGAAGACACATCTCACGCACTGCCTGCCATGAGCGAAGGTCAGATGTTGGAGCGACGCAGCATTGTTTCTACTGAACGCTATTCTATGGGGCCAAGCCGCTATACAGAAGCAAGTTTGGTGCATAAGCTCGAGGAATTGGGCATCGGTCGCCCATCAACATACGCTCCAACCATTTCAACCATTCAGCAACGCGAGTATGTTCAGAAGGGCGATAAGAAGGGCGAAGAACGCATATACGTGGTAGACACCTTGCAGGCGTTGAAGATTACCTCAAAGAACAAGAAGGAAATGGTGGGTGCCGATAAGGGCAAGCTCATTCCAACCGACATTGGTATTGTGGTAAACGACTTCCTTATGGAGAATTTCCCCGATATTATGGACTATAATTTCACTGCTAAGGTGGAACAGGAGTTCGACAAAATTTCGGAAGGAAAGGCTACTTGGAATGCTGCAATGAAAGAGTTTTACAAGCGTTTCGAGCCTGAAGTGGAAGCCGTAATGAATGCACGGTCGGAACATAAGGCAGGCGAACGCGCGTTGGGCATCGACCCTAAGACCAACAAACCGGTATTTGTAAAGATTGGTCGCTTCGGTCCTGTTGTGCAGATTGGTACTGCCGACGACACCGATAAGCCTCGTTTTGCGCAGATTCCAAGCGATAAGAGTATGGAAATGCTTACACTCGACGACGCACTGGAGCTGTTCAAGCTGCCACGTACTATCGGACAGTTTGAGGAAACCGACGTTGTGATAGGCGCAGGACGTTTTGGCCCTTACATAATGCACAACAAAAAGTACGTCTCGCTGCCGAAAGACGAAGACCCGCTTACGGTTTCGCTCGACACAGCCATAAAGTTGATAGAGTCAAAGCGTCTCCAAGATGCGCAGCGACACCTGAAACAGTTTGACGAAGACCCTAAGTTGGAAGTGATGAACGGTCGTTACGGCCCTTACATTGCATACGACGGAAAGAACTACCGCATACCAAAGGCAATGCACGAGAAGGCTTCCGAACTTACTTATGAAGAGTGTCAGGACATTATAAAGAATGCGCCCGAGCCCAAGGCAAGGCGCGGACGCAAATAAACAAACATACTGCTGCCTTTCCTTAACGGGGAAGGCAGAATGGTGAAGAATGGCGGAGAACCTACAAAACAATCCGAAACGAATTATCATAATAGGCTATATGGGCGCGGGGAAGACCACGCTCGGCAGGGCATTGTCCAAGATTCTGGACTTTCCGTTCTACGATTTGGATTGGTACATAGAGACCCGAATGCGCAAAACCATAGCACAGATATTCGAAGAACGGGGCGAAGAGGGGTTCAGAACCATAGAACGCAATATGCTGCACGAAGTTGCAGAGTTTGAAAACGTCATTATCTCTTGCGGTGGAGGCACTCCTTGTTTCTTCGATAATATGGACTATCTGAACCAACAAGGCGAAACGGTATATCTGAATGCTACAACCGACATTATCTGCAAGCATCTTAATATGAGCAAGAATGTTCGTCCGCTGTTGGCTGGGAAGTCCCCCGATGAGGTCAAAGCCTTTGTAGACGAGCAGATAAGCAAGCGTAATGCTTACTATATGAAGGCAAAGCACACACTCGAAGTGCATTTGATGGACAATCGCGAAAAGGTAAATACGATGGCAGAACAGCTTATTGCGATGACAGGAATAAGCAAAAAGACTTAACAGAGAATAGAGACAAATAATAAACAACAATACGATTTCATTATTGGGAGCGAAATCCAACCGCACCATAACGGCGCAAAAGCTCTCTATAAACACAACAGATAGGTTATGAAAAAATGGACTATTGAAGATTCGAAGGAACTTTACAACATCAATGGTTGGGGTACTTCTTACTTTGGTATCAACGAAGCCGGGCACGTTTACGTTACACCGTGCAAGGATAATACAGAGTTGGACTTGTGCGAAATAATGGACGAGTTGGTCTTGCGCGATGTTACGCCTCCTGTTTTGCTTCGGTTCCCCGATATTCTCGACAATCGTATCGAGAAAACATCGTCTTGTTTCGACATTGCAAGGAAGGAATACAATTACGAAGGCGAAAATTTCATCATCTATCCTATCAAGGTGAACCAGATGCAACCTGTCGTTGATGAGATTATTTCGCACGGTCGGAAGTTCAATCTCGGCTTGGAAGCTGGTTCAAAGCCTGAATTGCACGCCGTCATAGCTGTGCAGTGCCAGAGCGATTCGCCCATTATCTGCAACGGATACAAAGACCAAAGCTATATAGAACTTGCGCTCTTGGCTCAGAAAATGGGCAAGCGCATCTTCATTGTGGTAGAGAAACTGAACGAAATAGATATTATTGCAAAGGCTGCCAAGAAGCTTAATGTAATGCCAAACATTGGCATTCGCATTAAATTGGCGACTACTGGTTCAGGCAAATGGGCTGAAAGTGGTGGCGACGCATCGAAGTTCGGACTCACGGCATCGGAGCTTTTGCAGGCTCTTGATAAGCTCGACGAGAAAGGAATGCACGATTGTCTGCGCCTTATCCACTTCCATATCGGTTCGCAAATTACGAAAATACGCCGTATTCAAACCGCTCTCACCGAAGCAGCGCAATACTATGCCAACCTTAGAAAGATGGGTTACAATGTCGATTTCGTAGATTGTGGCGGTGGATTGGGCGTTGATTACGACGGAACGCGTTCATCGAGCAGCGAGAGTTCTGTGAATTACAGCATTCAAGAGTACGTGAACGACTGTGTTTCTACCTTCGTAGACGCATCGAACAAGCACGGAATACCACACCCGAACATCATTACCGAAAGCGGTCGTAGCGTTGCAGCCCACCATTCCATACTTGTCATCAACGTCTTGGAAACGGCTTCGCTCCCCGAAATGTCGGAAGAATTTGAGGCAAAAGAGACCGACCACCAGCTTGTACGTGAGCTTTATAAGATTTGGGACAACATAAACTCGCGCAATATGCTTGAAGACTGGCACGATGCGGAGCAGATACGCGAAGAGTCTTTAGAGCTTTTCTCGCACGGATTGGTAGATTTGAAAACCCGTGCCGAAATAGAAGCAATGTATTGGAGTGTCTGCCACGAGATAAACATACTGGCAAAAGGTATGAAGCACGTACCCGACGAACTGCGAAACTTAGACAAACTGCTCGCCGACAAGTACTTCTGCAACTTCTCTCTCTTCCAATCGCTCCCCGATAGTTGGGCTATCGACCAGCTTTTTCCCGTTATGCCTATCCAGCGATTGAACGAACGCCCCACACGAAAAGCCACTTTGCAGGACATTACCTGCGACAGCGACGGCAAAATCTCAAATTTTGTAACGGGAGGACGTACCGGACACGTGTTGCCTGTGCACTCGCTGCGCCGCAACGAGCCTTACTATCTTGGCGTTTTCCTTGTTGGTGCCTACCAAGAAATACTCGGCGACTTGCACAATCTTTTCGGCGACACCAATGCAGTGCACCTTTCAGTGAAAGACGGCAGCTACCACATCGACCAAATCATTGATGGCGAAACCGTGGAAGAGGTGCTCGAATATGTTCAATACAATCCGAAGAAACTCGTCCGTCAGCTCGAAATATGGGTAACAAAGAGCGTTAAGCAAGGGAAAATCTCGCTCGAAGAGGGCAAGGAATTCCTTAGCAACTACCGCAGCGGACTTTACGGCTACACCTATTTGGAGTAAAAACTCCAACATAGGTGCATTGGCGCAAGGTGCCAACTATTGTTTCTTTCGGCAGGAAAGAGTATTCAGGTTCTTAATGAAGGTTAAAATACGGTCTTTTTACACTTGTTCTTGTAACTTCTACCCTAACTAATTCGTCATACAAACAGAGAGTATGAAAAAAGTGAGTTTCCGAAACGATGTGTTACCGCTGAAGAATCAACTCTTCAGACTTGCCCTCCGCATAACTCTCAGCAGGGAAGAAGCAGAGGACATAGTGCAGGACACGATGATAAAAGTTTGGGACAAACGCTACGAATGGAGCAATATCGACTCCATAGAAGCCTACAGCTTGCGGATATGCAGAAACCTCTCACTCGACAGGCTGAAGAAGCGAGACAACCAAAACGACTCTTTCGAGGAGGAACAACTCGACACAGTGCATACTTCCACTCCGCAAGACCGCTTGATAGACCAAGACAGGCTGCGTGTAGTAAAGGAAATTGTAGACTCTCTGCCCGAAAAACAACGCTCCTGTATGCAGTTGCGCGACTTTGAAGGCAAGCAATACAAAGAAATTGCCGACATCTTAGGCATTACGGAAGAACAGGTAAAGGTAAATATTTTCCGTGCCCGCCAAGTGGTAAAACAAAGATTTCAGAAAATAGAACAATATGGATTATAAGTACATAGAACAGTTAATGGAGCGTTATTGGCGCTGCGAAACATCTCTTCAAGAGGAAGAGATATTGCGCTTGTTCTTCTCTCAGGGAGAAGTTCCTGCCAATTTGCTGCCTTACAAGGACTTGTTCGGCTACGCACAAGAACAGAAGGCAACCGACAAACTGGGCGATGACTTTGACCAAAAGATACTCGAAATGGTGAACGAAGACCAACCTGTAAAGGCTCGTGTCATCACAATGCGCAAACGCTTGATGCCATTGTTCAAGGCAGCAGCGGTTGTAGCCATTCTGCTGACACTTCAGAATGCGTTGCAGGAAACATTCACCAACACTACGCCTACTGCTCAACAGCCTGTTGAAATGTCGAACACGGTTAAGGCACCTAAAGGTTCTGCAGTGGCAAAAGCCGACTCTGCAAAGGTAGATTCAACCCAAAAGGTCAGCGCAATTACCGAAACAGAGTACAATTAAAGAAGAATATCATTTGATGCTTTCTCTATAAAACAAATCATTTTCTAATAAAACAAGTACGAAGCTGTGAAGTTTCATATCTCAAATTTTTTAAGACAATAGAACAAAAGCCGACATCTTTGGGTGTCGGCTTTTTATTTTTTTATTGCTTTAGTCCTGTCTTTCCGAATAGGGAAGACATTTTAGGTTCTTGTTCTGCCTTGCTTGCAAAGCTTGTTGCGTAGGCGAAAAACAAACGATGATGGTGTAAATATTTTTCATAAGCATATCTATTGTGTAAGTGGTTTATTATCAACGCATTGCAAAACCTATTGTTTTGTGTTCCAAAAGCGGCTGTTTTGCACGGTAAAAGCGTAGGTTTTGCGTTGCAAAAGAGCCGCTTTCGCAATGCCAAAGCGCAGTTATCGCTTTTTAACGGAATTTATTTTACAAAATCACGGTGAATGTTGTGTTGGGAAGGATAGGAATTATTATATCCTTCCTTCTTCACGATAGGAGTAAAAACGTTGGTCGGCAACAACGATGTGGTCTATGAAGTGTATGCACATAGTGTCGGCAGCCTTCTTTACGGATATGGTTATGCTGTCGTCTTCTTTGCTGGGTGAGGGGTTGCCGCTGGGGTGGTTGTGGCACAAGGCAATGGCGGTGGCGTTTTTCAGCAGTGCTTCTTTAAGGATTATGCGCACATCGATGGCGGTTCCTGTTATGCCTCCGTGCGAAATACACTTTGCTTCGATAAGGTCTAACTTTTGGTTCATCAGCAAAATCCACGCTTCTTCTACGTCTTTGTCTTGCAGTTTCGGGTGCATATAGCTGTATATGGCAGCAGCCGAATTGAGGTTAGGGCGTTTTGCAACATCTGCTGCCTGTCGTCGTTTTCCCAATTCGCAGGCGGCAAGAATGGTAATGGCTTTTGCTTCGCCTATGCCGTTGTAGGTTGTAAGGTCGGCAATGGATAGTTTTCCAAGCGTATTAAGGTTGTTTTCACAGTCTGCCAAGACACGCTTCATTAGTTCTACGGCACTTTCGCGTGGCGAGCCAGAGCCTATCAGGATAGCCAACAGTTCGGCATTCGAGAGGGTTTCAGCCCCAAGGTTCATCAGCTTTTCGCGTGGGCGGTCTTCTTCTGCCCATTTGTTGATGGTTAGTTTCTTCTTTTCCATCACGCAAGACATTTATTTGTAGAAGTTCTTTTCAAAGGCTGCAAATTCGTCTTTGCTCTTTATGCAGCGTTTCCACCACGCTTCGAGAAATCCGAAACCATAGCCCATAAGCTGTACAAAAGCTGCACGAATGCTGAGGAAACCTATCTTTATGCTTTTATTCTGAATGGTGCTATCTAACAAAATCAGAAGCGAATAAAGCAGGACGGGAATGATGGCACATATACAAAGGAATATGCCAATGGCTTTCGATGTAGAAGAAAGAGATGGTGCAAACGAAAAGAAAAGTCCGATACATAGAAGCAAGACAAGGAAGATGGCGCCCACCGTGAAGACCATTGGCAGCAGATGGACGAGCTTCAGCGACTCTGGATATTTCTTATAAAGGTTGATGCGTGCAATGCCCGAGTTGTAGACTTGGCGGTAGAACTTTCTGAAGTCGGTGCGGCGTTTGTGCCATACCCACGCTTCGGGAAAGAGTCGGCAGCGTTTTCCTGCCTTGAAAATGCGGATAGAAAAGTCTATGTCTTCGCCAAAACGCATCTTGGAAAACCCTTCGAGTTCCATATAGACATCGCGGCGTATGCCCATATTGAAAGAACGGGGATAGAACTTGTCTAACTTCTTCTTGCCACCACGGATACCGCCTGTTGTAAAGAACGAAGTCATGGAGTAGGAAATCGCCTTTTGGGTGTCGGTAAACGATTCGTGGGCAGCGTCAGGGCCGCCAAATGCGTCGGCAGGCTCACGCTTCAGCTCCTCTTCAATGGCGTTTAGGTAGCCCTTGGGCAACACTACGTCGGAGTCGAGAATGAGCAGGTACTCGCCCTTTGCACGTTCAGCACCATAGTTGCGGCTTTGTCCCGGTCCCGAATTAGGCTTCATAAAGTAGTGCAAATCGAGTCGGTCGGCATATTTGTTGCAAACCTCGTCGCACGGTTTCTGCGAGCCATCTTCCACGATGAGTACTTCAAAATCGGTGAAAGTTTGGTTCAACAGGCTCAACAGAAGTTCGTCTACTTCGTCTGGGCGGTTGAAAACGGGAACGATGATGCTGTATTTCATAATACTTGGGCGATGTTAGGGTGTTACAAGGTGTTATAGAAAGAACAAAAGGACAAAAAGGTGGGCTTGACGTCCTTACCTTTTTGTCCTTTTGTTGTATTATGCGTTTACACGACCTAAGTAGCTTCCGTCGCGTGTGTCAATCTGAATTACTTCGCCTTCGTTGATGAACAATGGCACACGAACTACGGCACCAGTTTCAAGTGTGGCAGGCTTTGTTGCGTTGGTGGCAGTGTTGCCCTTTATGCCTGGCTCGCTGTGTGTAATCTTCAATGTTGTCTTGACAGGCATTTCGGCTGAAAGGATAGTGCCGTCAGAAGTGTCTGTAACAACTTCTACCACATCGCCTTCCTTCATGTAGTCAGCACCTGTAATCTGATGGAGAGGAATTGGGATTTGTTCGAATGTTTCTTGGTTCATGAAGATGTAGCCCGTTGGGTCTTGGTAAAGATACTGATAAGGGCGACGCTCTACGCGTACATCTTCGAGTTTGAAACCTACTTGGAACGTACGCTCAAGTACACGGCCGTCAGATACATTCTTCAGTTTCGTAATCATAACGGTGTTACCCTTGCCTGGCTTTCTGTGTTGAAAGTCAATACAAGTCCAAATCTTTCCATCAAGGCGGATACATGTTCCGATTTTGATTTCCTGTGAATTAATCATAATCTGCTTATATATAATTTGTTATTTATTTGTTACGGAATAATTCGCTTTGCGGTGCAAAGATAAGCAAAATATAGAAAAAAACATAAATTATTTTGCTAAAAAACTTTCTTTTCTTGGTTAATTGAAAAAGAATGAGTAATTTTGCAGCCCATAACGTGGGATTATGTCTCGGCGTGATGTTTATAATCGCATAATAACATAAAAAAGAATATAAAGCAATGAAAAGAACATTTCAGCCTCACAACCGTCGTCGTGTAAACAAGCACGGTTTCCGTGAAAGAATGGCAACAAAGGACGGCCGTCGCGTATTGGCAGCTCGCCGTGCTAAGGGTCGTAAGAAACTTACAGTGTCTGACGAGCATCACGGAAAATAATCTGAAGGGCTTGCAGAAAATTGAGTTGAAAACGGAAAGAAGGAGAGGATATTCTTTGCTTCTTTCCGTTTTTTTCTTTAACTTTGCCCCTATAATAAGTTATTAATAAGGTAAGATGGCATCAAAGGATTTCGTCCATAGCTTTTTCAGCACCTACATTTGGGGAAATATCCTCGCAATAGTCATTCTCGTAACGATGCTCTCGATAGGAGTTAGATACGGAATAGACTATTATACCCACGTTGGCGAGTCTATCGTTGTGCCCGATGTGATTCATAAGCAGTACGACGATGCACTCGATATAATGGACAAAGTGGGACTGACAATGGAGGTTGCAGATACCGGATACGTAAAGGAATTGCCGCCAGACTGCATTCTCGAACAGACGCCGGCAGGCGGAAAGCGTGTGAAGTCTACACGTGTCATCTATGTAACCATTAACGCTGCCACCGCACCGACCCTTCCTTTGCCTGACCTTGCCGACAATAGCTCGCTTCGAGAAGCGCAGGCTCTGTTGCTCTCAATGGGCTTTAAGGTAGGCGACCCCGAATATATTTCAGGCGAGAAAGACTGGGTTTATGGTGTTTTGGTAAATGGAAAGCTCGCTCAAGCAGGCGACCGTGTTCCTAACGACGCAATAATTGTATTGCAAGTAGGCGACGGAACACGCGATGCAAACGATACAACGAGCCACCGTCCTGCAGTTCAGTACGAAGAAGTACAGGTGGAAGAGCCCAAATACGAGGAGTATTACGATTGGGTAGAAGTGCCTGTGGACGAGAATGGCAACGAAATTAAAGATGGCGACGGCACTCTGCCACGTACCGTACCGTCGGTTCCACCGCAGCAACCTGCATTGCCGCCCGACCATAATGCGCCAAAGCCAACCGATTAAGTAGTATGATAGACGACGAGGAATACTTTGACGACGAGCTGATTGACAATCTTTTGGACGCAGACGAGGCTGCTACTGATGGCGAAGAACTCTACGAGCACTTTCGTATAGAGGTGGATAAAGGGCAAGATGCTGTACGAATAGACAAGTTTCTCTTCGAACGAATGCAGCATTCCAGCCGCAACCGCATACAGAAAGCTGCCGACGCAGGAAGCATTCACGTAAACGGAAGCCCCGTAAAGAGCAACTATAAGGTGCGACCGAACGATGTTATCACCTTGATGCTCGACCGTCCGAAGCACGATAACACCATTGTCGCAGAGGATATACCGCTCAACGTGGTGTATGAGGATAGCGAAATAATGGTGATAAATAAGCCCGCAGGACTTGTCGTGCACCCTGGAGCAGGCAATTTTCACGGTACGCTCATCAATGCAATAGCCTGGCATCTGCGCGATTTGAAGGATTTCGACCCTAACGACCCTGCTGTGGGATTGGTTCATCGCATTGATAAAGATACAAGCGGATTGCTCTTGATAGCCAAAACCCCCGATGCAAAGACGTTTCTCGGCAAGCAGTTCTTCAATAAAACCACGCATCGAAGTTACACAGCCTTGGTTTGGGGAAACTTTATTGAAGAAGAAGGGCGCATAGAAGGCAATATTGGGCGCGACCCAAAGGACAGATTGCGTATGAATGTGTTTGCTCCTGATTCGGGAATAGGCAAGCCTGCCGTTACGCACTATCGGGTTTTGGAACGATTTGGCTACACTACGCTCATCGAATGTATATTGGAAACAGGCAGAACCCACCAGATTCGTGCGCACATGAAGCACATTGGGCACCCGCTGTTTGGCGATGAACGCTATGGAGGTACGGAAATACTGCGCGGACAGCGCACCAGCACATACAGAGCCTACATACAAAACTGCTTGAAGTTGTGCAACCGCCAAGCCTTACACGCACAGACGCTCGGCTTTGTCCACCCACGAACAGGGCAGCAGATGGACTTTACAAGCGAGCTTCCCGACGATTTAGCAGCCGTAATAGAGAAATGGCGAAATTATATAAACGGTAAACAAGAACTGTTGTGAGTTTCTTCGACAAGAATCCTTGCAAGGTTAAAAACAAAAGAATATAGAATGAAAGATATGAAACGTACAATAGCCATCGTTTGTGGTGGCGATTCTTCAGAGCACGATGTCTCTCTCCGTTCTGCCCAGGGGCTGTATTCCTTCTTCGACAAAGAGCGTTACAACATCTATATCGTAGATGTAAAGGGCACAGACTGGCACGTAAACCTTGACAATGGACACGTTGCAGCCATCAATAAGAACGATTTCTCGTTCAATAACGGTGCCCAGACCGTCTTTTTCGACTATGCGTACATTACAATACATGGGCGTCCGGGCGAGAATGGTATAATGCAAGGATATTTTGAGTTAATAAACATTCCTTATTCTACCTGCGACGTGTTGATGTCGGCACTCACTTTCGATAAGTTTGTGCTGAACCGATATTTGAAATCATACGGTATTCGTGTGCCAGAGAGTATCTTGTTGCGCATCGGAGACGAGTACGACGAAAAGGAAATCGAAGCAAAGATAGGTATGCCTTGCTTCATTAAGCCAGCAACCGACGGCAGCAGCTTTGGCGTTTCAAAGGTAAAGAATGCCGACCAGATAGCTCCAGCCCTCCGCAAGGCGTTCATGGAAAGTTCGGAAGTTATGGTTGAAGGTTTCCTCGACGGTATAGAAATAACGCAAGGTATCTATAAAACGAAGGAAAAATCGGTTCCGTTCCCCATCACAGAAGTGGTTACGAGCAATGAGTTCTTCGATTACAACGCCAAATACAATGGCGAAGTAGACGAGATAACGCCTGCCCGCATCAGCAACGAGTTAGCTGAAAGGGTAACAGAAATAACCTCTCGTATCTACGATATTCTGCACGCGAATGGCATTATCCGCATTGATTACATCATAACGAAGGACAACGAGGGCAACGATGTTATCAATATGCTCGAAGTAAACACCACGCCGGGAATGACAAGCACAAGTTTCATTCCGCAGCAAGTGCGTGCAGCAGGTCTTGATATTAAGGACGTACTGAGCGATATAGTGGAAAATCAATTCTAAATACATATTCATATAAGGCGCAAACCGTAAGGATTGCGCCTTTGTTGCTTTATAGCGACGTTCAAAGAATAAGCAAATACATAGTAAAACAAGTTATGAAAACACCATCTGAATTTGACGATATACGACCTTTTGAGTCAGAAGAACTGCCCGAAGTCTACGACAGACTGCTTGCAAGCGAGCAATTCCAGCAAGTGTTGAACTATCTTTATCCCAATGTTTCCATTGAGGCGATTGGGCAGAAGATGCACCAATGCGAAACCAGTCTTGAGTTTCAGAAGGTTTTTGCTTATCCTTTCCTCAAAGGACTCATTGCCAAGGCAAGCACCGGCTGCGAGATGGACTCGTCGGCAATAGACAATACGAAGCAATATACCTTTGTCAGCAACCACCGAGATATTGTGCTCGACTCGGCTTTCCTTTCCGTATTGCTGATAGACAATAAGTTTGAAACTACTTGCGAAATAGCAATTGGCGACAATCTGCTATCGTTACCGTGGGTGCGCGACTTGGCACGACTCAGCAAGAGTTTCATCGTGAAGCGCGGACTGACGCCTCGAGAACTGATGTTGGCAAGCGTAAAGATGGCTCGCTATATGATATTTGCTCTTAAAGAAAAGCACGAAAACCTGTGGATAGCACAGCGCGAAGGGCGTGCCAAGGACTCCAACGACCTTACACAGAAGTCCATTCTCAAGATGTTTGCATTGGGAGCAGAAGGCACATTGCTCGAAAAGCTGCAGAAGTTCCACATTGTTCCGCTTGCCATATCTTACGAATACGACCCTTGCGACTATCTGAAGGCTGCCGAAATGCAGGCGAAACGCGACGATGCGAATTGGAAGAAAGGTCCGATGGACGATGTCGTAAGTATGCAGACAGGAATTATAGGCTATAAAGGTGCTATCCATTACCAAGCAGCCCCTTGCATCGACGAGTATCTGGAAACGCTGAAGGCGGCTACGGATATGTCGAACGGACAACTGTTAGACGCCATTTGCTTGCACATCGACAAGGAAATACACCGCAACTATCGCCTTTATGCCAACAACTATGTTGCGCTTGACGAACTTGAAGGTACAGCAGTTTATACCGATAAGTACACCGTCGAGGACAAGGCAAAGTTCGATGCCTATCTCGAAAAGCAGTTGGCAAAGATAGAAATACCCAATAAGGACGAGGCGTATCTCCGCCAACGTATGCTCGAAATGTATGCAAACCCTACCCGCAACTACCTAAAGGCGAATGCGTAAACATATATTTTTCTTGTTAGTTGCAGCCCTCGTGTCGGTTGCCTGCACCAACGACGCCTTCAAAACGGGCGATTCGGAATATTCTTATTTGTGTTCCGACTTCGTTGAGGCTACTACCGACGGCACTGCCGCCTTTGTTTCGGCAATCACCGACGATGGCGATACACTTTCGCTGCGCCCTCCTTTGCGTGCGAAATGGGCGACGAAACCCGATACAACCTATCGGGCACAGCTGCTGTATAACAAGAAAGATGCAGAAATAGAACCTGTCTTAATCTCTAAAGTGTATGTTTTGGCGGTTCAGCAACAGCCCAAGACCGAACCTATAACCACCGACCCAGTGGGCTTTACGAGTGCGTGGCTTGCTAAAACAGGCAAGTATATCAATCTCGAATTGGCTTTAAAGACGGGTAAAATCAATGCCGAGCAGCAACCAGCGCAGTCGTTGGGCATAGTCTTGGAGTCGGTCGAGGCGTTGGAAAAGGGTGCAAAGAAATACAAAATCCGCTTACAGCACAAGCAGAACAATGTTCCCCAATACTACACGGTGCGCATTTTCGTGAGCATTCCTACGTCTTTTTTCCATAAAGGCGACAGCGTAGAGCTACACATAGATACCTATAAAGGCGAAGTTATCAAAGGTTTTATAATGCGCAACAGCAGGTAGGGGTGTGATTTATCACATTCTTTTACCTATGAATTCTAGTCTTCCTAGAATCTCTAGAGATATTAAGCAACACGTAGATACAGCCTTGATTTTGTAAAGATAATTCCACTGAAAAATGATAATTTCGATTTGGCATTGCGAAAGCGGCTCTTTTGGACGGCAAAAGAGCCGCTTTTACCGTGCAAAACCTACGCTTTTACAACGCAAAACAATAGGTTTTGCAACACGTTGATAGCAAGGTGGTTACGCAATAGTTACGCTTATGAAAAATATTTACACTTTCATCACCTTCTTATTGTCCCAAAAGTAGGTTCTCATCATCAATTTTCCACCCTCCACACGCCTATGTTTTGAAAGACTGTTTAGAGTGTCTAACCCAATAAGAAAAGGCAAGTGAAATTGTTTTCACTTGCCTTTTCTTATGTCGGGATGACTGGACTCGAACCAGCGACCCCTACGTCCCGAACGTAGTGCGCTACCAACTGCGCTACATCCCGATGTTTTCCGTCTTGTTTCTGTGCATTTATATCTTCTGCAAAGTTATAAAAAAAAGTAGAATTGCAGAAACTTTTACTCAACAATCGAATAAATATTCTCGTGCTTCTGTCTGCCTTTTACTTTGTAAACTGTTTGCTCATATAGCGTACAGGATACCATACAGCAAGCCACCCAACGATGATGACGGTAGCGAAAATGCCGACAATGTCCCACGGGTGCACGCTGATGGGGTAGGCATTCACCACAAAGTTGCCTGCTTGGTCGCCCAATTTCACCAATCCGTAAGTCTGTTGCAGCCAGCAAAGCAGCAGTCCGATGGCAATGCCGATGATGGCTCCCGCAGCCGAAATCATACGTCCCTCAAACAGGAACACTTGGTTTATTTGCTTGTCGGTAGCCCCGAGGTTGCGCAAAGTCTGCACATCGTCCTTCTTGTCAATCATCAACATCGAGAGCGAACCTATGATATTGAAGCACGCCACCATAAGAATGAAAGTAAGGAAGACGTATGCGAAGAGCTTTTCGATGCGCATAATGTTGAACGTATCGGCTTGTTGCTCGTATCTGTCTTTCACAACGAACTTGTCGCCGCCAATTTCTTCTATTTCGTTCTTCACCTTATCAACGTCTTCGCCTGCTTTAAGGCGTATTTCGAGCGAAGTTATCTCGCCCTGCCGATTGAATATTCTGCGTGCAAAAGCCAAGGAAGTAACGATGTAATTGTTGTCGTACTTTCCCTGTTTCACTTGGAAGACGGTCTTCGGCGACAGCAACGAGTCTGCCACGAAGGCGTTTGTGGGGTTCGATGCGTCGTATTGACCTTTGCGTTGTGGCGCGTAGATGTGCAAATAGTTGTTCCATTCCACGCCAGTGTTCAGCTGTTGCGCCACGCCAATGCCGAGAACGCCGTAGTCTAAGTTGGCTACGTGCAGTTTAAATTCTCCCTCTCCGAAAAGAATATCGCTGATGTGGGTGAGCGAATCGAAGTTGTCGGCTACGCCTTTCACCATTACCATCATCTGTCTGCCTTGGTAGGTAGCTAATGCTTGGTCGGTTACACACTCCGTGGCAACCTCTATGCTTGGCAGCGACTTTATCTTTTCCAGTGTGGGGTCGTCTGCTGCTATCGCCTTTCCCTTTGCCGCTTCCACCTTTATCTGTGGGTCGAAGTTGGTAAAGAACGATGCCACGAGGTCGGAAAAACCGTTGAATCCACTCAATACCACTACCAACGCCATTGTAGCAACGGCTACGCCAATCACTGAAATCAGGCTGATGACATTGATGGCGTGGGTGCTTTTCTTAGAAAAAAGATAGCGTCGGGCGATGTAAAAGGGGAAGCTCATTACTTTTTCAATAATTCGTCGATGCGCTCAATATAGTCTAATGAGTCGTCAAGGAAAAATCTTAGTTCAGGAATGATGCGCAACTGATTGTGGACACGCTGCCCAAGGTCGTAGCGTATCGTCTTTTCGTTTGCGTTGATGTTCTTCAACAGCTCTTCTGCCTTGTCGGAAGGGAATATGCTCAGATACGCCGTGCAGACGCCCAAGTCGGGACTTACCTTTGCACGCGTTACGCTGACCAACACGCCGTGCATTGCGCGTGTCTGACTTTGAAATATGCTTGCCAACTCTTTTTGTAGGAGTCGGGCTATGCGGTTTTGTCTTGTTTCTTGCATTTTGTTCTTATTTTATTGCAAATTTACAGCAATTCTCTCACATATCAAAATAAGCCTTTGAAAATTAACATAGCTTGTGCGTAGAATGGGGTTGGTATTTCTTTTAGAAAAAAGTTCTTTTATATTATTCTTTGTATATAGTTGTTTATTAGCTGGTTATGTGATTTCGTGGTGTTGAGGATTGAAAATAATAGTATAAAAGAATGTTAATTGTGCGGATAGAGTAGGGGTTTTGCTTTTTTCGCTGTTTTATAATCGAAGTTCAGCGGATACTTCAGAAGTTAGTAATGAACTTTTTAAATACAATATATGCTTTTTTCTACAGATTAAGTTAATGTAACTATGTGATGAATAAGTTGATGCCCTTCGTTGTTGAAACGCGGGGCACCACAAAAAAGAAAGACAAGACTGTCTACAAACCCTGAAGGTAAACTGAAGCTGAGTAGATTTTAATCATTTTTCGAAAAGTCTGAAGAAAACCAAGAACCTACTTAAATATAATCTACAAATCGGAGAGGGCGCATCTGAAAAGATGCGCCCTCAATGTTTCTGTATGATGTATGAATGTGCTGAACAGTCGCTGCTGTTTGCGTTAAAAAAACACTATTTAGGCTTAAATTGAAAGAAAAATGCTATATTTGCGAAGAAACAAAAGAACGATTATGCAGAAATATGCCGATTATATTGAAGAGATTGAAATAGATTCGCTGTGGGCAGGCTTGAAGCACATACGCTGGACACTCGACCGAAAGGTAAATATTCTGAGTGGCATCAACGGCGTGGGCAAGAGCACCATATTGAACAAGGTGATAAAAGGGCTTTCGCAAGGGGGCGAATTTCCAAGCCATATGATGAAGGGCGTGCATATAAAGGTGTCGCCGAGAGATGCAAATTGGATAAGGTACGATATCATACGTTCGTTCGACCGCCCACTGCTGAACATCGAAAGCATAAACAAGGTAGACCTGAACCTTACCACCGAGCTTGACTGGCAGCTGTTCCAATTGCAGAGAAAGTATCTCGACTATCAGGTAAATGTGGGCAATAGGATTATAGAGGCATTGCAAAGTGGCAATGGCGAGGCTGCTGCAAAGGCGCAGACCTACTCTGCACCGAAGAGATTGTTTCAAGACATAATCGACGAATTGTTTGCAGAAACGGGCAAGAAGATTGTGCGTTCGGAAAACGAGATACGCTTTTCGCAGGTTGGCGAAACGCTGTTCCCCTATCAGCTGTCGAGTGGCGAAAAGCAGATATTGGCGATTTTGCTCACCGTTTTGGTACAGGACGGGCTGCCTTACGTCTTGTTCATGGACGAACCGGAGGTGAGCATGCACGTAGATTGGCAAAAGAAGCTCATCGCGTTGATATTGAGTTTGAACCCGAATGTGCAAATCATACTCAGCACCCACAGCCCGGCGGTTATCATGGACGGTTGGATTGACAAGGTAACCGAAGTCAGCGAGATTACGATAGGATAGGTCAAAGGAGAACGAGCGATGGGAAAACGGCTAAAGGACAATTTATCGTCGGCTTACTTTGATGCGGCCAACTACCTGAATGGGCGCAATGCGCGAAAGCGGATAGTGGCGTATGTGGAGTCGTACGACGATATATTCTTTTGGCGCACGGCACTTAGCAGTTTCGAGAACAAGCACCGTTATTTTGAGGTAATGCTTCCTTCGCGCCACACGCTGACGAAGGGAAAACGCTCGGTGCTGATGAATTTGATTTCGGAAAATGTCGGTGAAAGTATGATAGCCTGTGTAGATGCCGACTACGACTATCTCCTGCAAGGTTCCACGTCGATGTCGCGCGCCGTAAACCATAGTCCTTACGTGTTTCACACCTATGCATACGCCATCGAAAACCTGCAGTGCTATGCCGCCAGCCTGCACGATGTGAGCGTTGCTGTTACGCTGAACGACCGTGCCATCTTCGATTTTGAAGAGTATCTGCGTCTTTACAGCGAGGCTATTTTCCCGTTGTTCGTGTGGAGCGTATGGTTTTACAGGAAAGGAATTTATGGAAAGTTCACTATTACCGATTTCAACCATATCATAGAAATGGGCAACTTCAGCTTTCAGACGGCTTATGCGAACATAGAGAAGTTGCGCCGAAAGGTGGCAAGGAAGATACGGCAGTTCCAGCACGAATATCCCGATGCCAAGGCTACCTACTTGGCTGTGAAAGAGGATATAAAGCGATTGGGAGTAACAGCACAAACCACTTATTTGTATATACAGGGGCATCATTTGTTCGACAATGTGGTGGTGCCCGCTCTGAAAAGAGTGTGCGACAAGCTTATACGCGACCATGAACAGGAGATTTATCGCAATGCGCGACACATTGTGCAACAGAGAAACGAACTTTCAAACTACAATCACAGCATAGAAGAAATTGTACCAATGCTGCGGCGCAACGTGGGCTATACCAACAGTGAACCTTATTTGCGTCTGAAAGCCGATTTAAGAGATTTCTTAGACGGAAACAGCGAGGAGTAAGCCGTTATTTCCGTTTTCCACATCTACTTCTTTAATTTTTCTGATAAATATGGTGTCATATTCGGACAGTTATGGTGCCATATTTGGACAATTATGTTGCCATATTCAGACAAGTATGACGCCATATTCGGATAAGCATGACGTCATGTTCAGACAAGTATGACGCCATGTTCAGATAAGCATAACGTCATGTTCAGATAAGCATGACGTCATGTTCAGATAAATATGACGTCATATTCGGATAAATATGACGTCATATTCGAGCAAATATGACGTCATATTCTGGCAAATATGACGTCATATTTTTCACGCACTGCTAAGTCGTTGAAATAGAGTAGATAAGAAGTGTCTTTCCAGTACAGGTTTTTTCTCTAATTTTCTTTCCAGAAAGAAGGGGTGAAAAGCACCAAAACCGAGAAGAGTTCGAGACGTCCGACAAGCATCAGGAACGAGCTAATCCATTTGGCAAAGTCGGGCAGTTCGTTCCACGACATCGTCGGACCAATCTCTAAACCTAACGTAGGTCCCACGTTGCCAAGGCAGCTTAGCGTTATCGTCATCGAATTGGTGGAGTCGATGCCTGCTGCAATCATCGTAAAGGCACAGATAACGGCAAGGAAAAGGTACAAGCCGATGAAACCCAACAGGGTTACACGCTTGGACATTTGAATATTGTAGCCGTCTATTTTCATCGGCAAGACAGCATTCGGGTGGAGTATTTGGCGAAATTCGTTCTTCACAACCTTCAGCAACATCACACCGCGAATGCTCTTGATGCCACCGCTTGTAGACCCCGACGAACCACCGAAGAACATGCAGGCTGCCAGCACCACCCACGTTACATGAGGCCATTTGGCAGCATCGTCGCTGTAAAGTCCTGTGGTGGTGATGAACGAAACCACTTGGAAAACAGAGCTGCGGAAGGCATGCTCCACCTCGTAGTTGCATTGGAAAATGAGTTCCAGCATGATGAAGACCGTGAAAGCCGCAATCATCGTCGTGTAGAACTTGAACTCGCTGTTCCTGAACAGTTGCTTGAACTTGAAGCCTGCCACAGATGTGTAGAGCAAAGTGAAGTTCACACCCGATAAGAAGCAAAAAATGGTGCAGACATACTCTTCGGCAGGCGAATGGAACGTGGCAATCGAACCGCTTTCCGTACCGAAGCCACCCGTTGCAGTGCTTGTCATGGCATAGTTGAAGGCGTCGAACCAGTTCATGCCGCATACCTTGTAGCTCAATATACATGCCACGGTGAGTACGAAGTAAACTATCCATATCCACTTGGCACCTGTGCTGAGGCGAGGGTGGAGCTTACTCTTAATCGGTCCGGTAGACTCTGCTGCAAACACCTTGAGCGAACCGCCGACGAGCGAAGGAAGTATGGCGATGGTGAAGAACACAATTCCAAGACCGCCAATCCACTGCGTCAGCGAACGCCAGAACAGCAAACCCTTCGGTAAATGTTCAGGATAGTCCACGATGGTGGCTCCGGTGGTGGTGAAACCCGACATCGTTTCAAAGAAAGCATTGGTGAAATCTGGAATGTCGCCGCTGATTAGGAAAGGCAGCGTGCCGAAAAGCGAGAATATAACCCACGCTACTGCCACCACGAAGTAGGCGTCTCGGCGACCAATGGTGTTGTTGGCGTGTCTGCCCATCAAGCGGAAGACGGCTCCTGCCATCACGGTGATAAGGATAGCCCATAGGAAAGCCACAATATCGTTGTCCTTGTACCACAGCGAAACGAATAGGCAAAGCGACATCAGTAAGGCTTCTATTCCTAAAAGCGCACCTAAGATTTTCGATATAGTTTTTAGATTGAGCATTGCTAACCTTTCTTACAGTCTTTAATTGAACAGTTGTTCCACCTTCTTTATGTTGGTATTGTAGCAGAATACGACTACAATATCGCCCGCCTCAATCTGCGTATTACCCGAAACGAGCATACCCTCCTCGTGGCGAACCAGTCCGCCAATGGTCATTCCGCTTGGCAAATTCATGTCCTTGATAGGCTTTTGCGTTATCTTCGAGCCTTGAACGGGAATAAATTCGGCAACGTCGGCATCGACAGACATAAGGAAGCGCACGTTGTCTACGTTGGCGTCGAGCAGCATCTGATAGATATAGCCTGCGGCAATTGCCTTCTTGTTGATGATGGTACCAATGTCCAAATTGGCTGCCATGTCTACATAGTCGAAGTTTTCTACTGCTGCAATGGTTTTCTTGACGCCCAAACTCTTTACAGCCAAGCATGCAAGAATGTTCGTTTCGGCATTCGGCGTAAGCGCAACGAAGGCTTGCGTGTGGCGGATACCCTCTTCGATGAGCAAGTCGGTGTCGCGTCCATCGCCATTGATGACAAGCTGCGACTCGTCGAACATTTCGTTCAGGTATTCGCAACGGTCGATGCTTCTTTCTATAACCTTTACGTCCATGTATTCGGGCATTATCTTTACCGAACGGACAGCCGTGCGTCCGCCACCCATAATCATTACGTTTTTCACATCGACATAGTGCTCTTTGCCCGTGAGTTTGCGAATGTAGGGTATGTATTCCTTAGTCGTCATGAAGTAGGCGAGGTCTTCTTGTTTCAGCGTTTCGTTACCATCGGGAATGATAGTTTCGTTCCTGCGCTTGATGGCTACAACGTGGTAAGGGTCGTTGGGACCGCTTATGTCCCTGAGTGGTTTGTCTAATATCTCGCAAGTCTTGCGGAGCTTTATGCCCAGCATAACCAATGCGCCACCTTGAACGTCCCAACGCTGGCGAACCCACGACATTTTCAGTCCGTTTATAATGTCTTTTGCCGCCAAGAGTTCGGGGTAGATGAGACTGTCGATGCCCAACTGCTTGAAAAGCTCTTGGTTCTTAGGCTCCATGTATTCGGGGTTGTCAATCTTAGCCACGGTCTTTTTTGCGCCAAGATTGTGCGCCATGGTGCAGGCTGTTATGTTGATGGTCTCTTTGAGGTCTACCGCAATAAAGAGGTCGGCATGCTTTACACCTGCTTCCTGCAGCACTTTTATGCTTGTCGGCTTCCCTTGCAACGTAAGAAGATCGTAGTTCTGACCAATCTTGTTCAAGTTCTCTTCTTGCTCGTCAATAAGTATAATGTCGTACTTGTTGCGAGAAAGAAACTGTGCCAAATAAGTTCCAATGGCGTATGCTCCTGCTATAATTATCTTCATACCTCTGTCCTCCGTGTGTTGCTTACAATCTTTTTTCTATTTCTCGCTTTATGCTGTCCTTGTCAATTCCACACAATTGGCGGAGTTGCTGCACTGTTCCCTGCTCAATAAATTCGTCGGGAAGGGCTAACCTTTGCACGTGTATGTTGTGGTTGTGCTCGTTCAGCCATTCCATAACGGCTGTTCCGAGTCCGCCGTTCTTCGCTCCGTCTTCCACAGTGATGACTTCAGAGAAGTTCTGTCCCACCTCTTCGAGTATGTTTTCGTCTATTGGCTTCAGGAAACGCATATCGTAGTGGGCAATGCGGCCTGTGCACTTGTTTTCTTGCTCCAACTCTTCGATGGCTTTCAGCGCATCGTTTCCCACAGGACCAATGGCAAGGACGGCTACGCTTTTCGCAGTTTTCTCTTGGTCGGTGCCGAAAGTCTTGTCGTAAAGTTTACGTCCTGTGCCCACTTTCACCTCTTCCAATGGGCATTGCCAATCCACCAATACACCACCGCCACGAGGGTATCTTATCACGAAGAAGCCCTTTTCGGGCAATTGGGCAGTAAACATAAGTCGGCGCAACTCGTGCTCGTCCATTGGCGAAGCAATGGTAACGTTCGGGACAGGGCGCAAGAAAGCCATATCGAAAGCACCGTGGTGGGTTGCTCCATCTTCGCCAACGAGTCCTGCACGGTCTAAGCAGAGTACAACGGGGAGGTTCAAGATGGCGGTATCGTGAATGATATTGTCGTAAGCGCGTTGTGCGAAAGAACTGTAAATGTTGCAGAATGGTTGCAAGCCGTCCTTTGCCATACCTGCCGAGAAGGTCATAGCGTGCCCTTCGGCAATACCTACGTCGAAGGTACGGTCTGCCATTTCTTTCATCATAATGTTCATCGAGCAGCCTGTCGGCATGGCAGGTGTAACGCCAACAATGCGTGGATTGCTTTTTGCAAGCTCTAAAAGGGTGTGCCCAAATACATCTTGAAACTTTGGCGGCTTATTGCTGTCGTCCTGCACAAGACGCTGTCCTGTTTCGGGGTCGAACTTTCCAGGTGCGTGCCACACCGTTGCGCTCTTCTCGGCAGGTTCATATCCCTTGCCTTTCGTGGTGTGCAGGTGTAGCAGTTTGGGGCCTTTCATATCCTTAAGTTGGTTCAACACCCTTACAATTTCCTTGACATCGTGCCCGTCGAATGGGCCGAAGTAGCGTATGTCCATACCCTCGAAGAGGTTCTGCTGTTGGGCAAGAGCCGACTTGATGGCGTTGTTCAGACGAATAATTCCCTTGCGTCGCTTGTCGTTCAATATGCCTTTGGCGTGCAACCATTGCGATGCCTTGAAACGAAGTCTGTTGTAAGTTTCGTTCGTATCGAGGTTGAGCAGGTATTGTTGCATACCGCCAACGGCTCTGTCTATTGACATATCGTTGTCGTTCAAGATGATGAGCAAGTCGTTGGGCTGGCTCGAAGCATTGTTCAAGCCCTCGAAAGCCAAACCACCGCTCATCGCTCCGTCGCCGATAATGGCAACTACGTGGCGTTCGGGGTGGTTTGTCATCTTGGCAGCTACTGCCATTCCCAATGCTGCTGAAATGGAATTGGAAGCGTGCCCACAAGTAAACGTGTCGTATTCGCTTTCTTTTGGAGAGGGGAAAGGCATAAGTCCGTCTTTCTTTCTGTTCTCGCAGAAGCATTCGCGACGATGCGTTAAAATCTTGTGTCCGTATGCCTGATGCCCTACGTCCCATACAATTCTGTCGTCAGGTGTATTGAAAACGTAATGGCAGGCTACGGTAATTTCGGTTGCGCCAAGACTCGATGCGAGGTGTCCGGGGTTTACAGCCACCTCGTGAATGATGTCCTTGCGCAGTTCCTCGCATAGTATAGGGAGCTCGTCTATGCTCAATTTTCTTAAATCGGCAGGCGAGTCAATCTTGTTTAAAAGTTTGAAAGTATTCTCGTTCGACATTATTATAATGTGATAATAAGTGCAAAGGTAATCCAAATAGCTTGAACGGCAAAATAAATATAGGCGAATTTAGGGTAATACCGACTTATTGTGAGTAGCCGACGAAATAGTTTGCGATATGTGCAGAAAGGTTTGGTGGAAATGGAAAAGTGCAGCAGTTTTCCATTGAGGTAATTCGGACAGAATGGCACGAAATACCTCTGATTTTGTAAAGATAGTTCTGTTAAAAAGTGATAACTGCGCTTTGGCGTTGCGAAAGCGGCTCTTTTGCGATGCAAAACCTACGCTTTTACCGTGCAAAACAGCCGCTTTTAGAATGCAAAACAATAGGTTTTGTAATGCGTTGGTAACAAGCTGGTTAGGCGACATGGAGGTTTTGAAAAATTCTTTACAGTCTTGTTGCTTTGTTTCTGGCTGTAAAATACGAAATGTGAGAGAAGTTATATTGCTCAGATATGTATAGAATGAGAGGTTCCTTTATAAAAGAAAGAGGGCAAACCATCGATGGCCTGCCCTCTTTTGGATTATGAATAATCAAGTGTGTGTTCTTCTCTTTCCTATCGTTGATAGACTTAATCTTGTCTTATTAGCGTTTCAGTTTGAACAGCAAAGGTGTGTTTCCTGTTTCGCTTGCAACACGTTGCTCGCCGAGATACATACCTGCCATTTGAATGATTTGCATTGCCAGCTTGTCTTTTCCGACAGCTTGTGCTGCCGAACTTTTGCTATTAATTAGGAAAAGCGTCTTTATTTCCTGCTCCTTGCCGTTGTAGTTTATTTTGAAAGTAGCAGGAAGCGGATTTACTAACATTGTTACAGGGTCTTTACGCATAAAGCCTATGTTGCATTTTAGGTCGATGGCTCCAGCTTCTTCTATTGCTTTTTTCAGGTTTCCGTTTTCTAATATTCCTGCAATTGCCTTGGTGGGAAGGTTCTTAATAGTGAGCATAGTGCCAGAGTTAAGGCTTACCGAAACGGGCAGACTGTCTTTTTCTAATTCGTGTGAATTGTTTTTTCTCTTGTTGAAAAATACGTATCCCGTGTATTCGCCCTTTACACTTTCGTATGCAGCTTGGGCTTCTGCAGGAGTAAGCTCGTTTTCAGGTTCGTCAGCGTTGCATGATGTCATACCGAGCATTGCTATACCAGCAAATGCAATCAACATAATTTTGCTTAAATTCTTCTTCATAATTGTTCTTTGTTTCTTTTGTTGTCTTTTCTATTTATTATGTACTAAATGGAAAAAGCAGGAAAACATTGCTTCTGTTGTGTGAAAAAATGAAAAGGAGCGATGTTTTCTGCTTTTTTAGATAAAGACGTCTATGTATTTCTACATTATCTTTTATCGTTTGTCTTAGTTTCTGTTACCGAAGAAACGGAGCAAGTAGAGGAAAAGGTTGATGAAGTCTAAGTACAGACTCAAAGACCCAAGCAATGCCATTTTCTGTGCCGATTCGCCTGCATCGGGTGCACGCATCACCATTTCCTTAATCTTTTGTGCGTCCCAAGCTGTCAGACCTGTAAAGATAAGTACTCCTAATCCGCTGACAATCAAGTCAAACATAGAACTGCGGAAGAATATGTTTACCAAGCCTGCAATGATTAAACCAATGAGTGCCATAAACAAAATGCCCCCCATCTTGGTTAAATCTTTCTTTGTAGTGGTGCCTACAACAGCCATTGCAGCGAATGTTCCTGCCGTAATGAAGAAGGTTTTGGCAATGGAAGCAGCAGTATAAGCTGCAAAAATCCAGCCCAAAGTGAGTCCGTTCAAAACTGAAAAGATAATGAACCACGTTGTGGCAGCTGCCAACGAGAGTTTCTGAATGCGTGAAGAAAGGTAGAAAACAATGCCCAATTCTGCAAAGATGCAAATCAGTAGTGGTGCCATTCCGTTGTAAAGCATCATCAGCATTGCCTCCGATGTACCAACACCGTATGCCACAACGCCCGTAATAGCCAGTGCCATTGCCATCCATGTGTAAACCTTGCGCATGAGCAAAGGCCATGTGCGCGACATTTCTAACTCACTGTAACGGTCTTTGCTTGTTTTTGAAAAATTGTCAAAATCCATAATTTGTCTTTTTTTATTTTGTTCTTTCTATACTCGTATTGCAAAGAATATGCCAACTCAACATCAAGAAGGCGTGTCTTAAATCATTTTGCAAATATACTTTAAAGCTATGATAAACGCAAAAAACCACTTCTTTTTTATGTTTCTTTTATTTTTCTGATGTCCAAAATCTGATCCGATAGATAGACTTTTGGCTTTCCTGAAGCTGAAAAACGTGGGGGCGTGTTACTTTTTATGTTGCTTTTATGTGGTAAACCTTGCTATATATTATTAAACCTTGCTATATATTATAATGTGTAAATAGTTTTGTTTATTGATTTACATCAAATCTCATCTGCAAAACACAGTTTTTTTCATTTTTCTTCTTAAAACATTTGGT
>FLSH01023665.1_pt1 | contig 26867 bp, 41 predicted proteins | sample 1550441 | NCBI WGS metagenome assembly FLSH01 (sample SAMEA4031756, study PRJEB14383) | metagenome | biome: human; feature: oral; material: saliva | place: Philippines | collected 2014 | reverse complement strand
TATATTTATTAAAGTGGACGGTGTCAATGTTGATGTCAATGTTGATGTCAATGTCTACTTTATAAAGATGCTGATTTTTAACATTTCATTGCACTTTAGACTTTAAATAGTGAAGTATATCCTTTTTCTCCTTGTCAACCTCGTTGCGCCTTTGAGTGAGAGGCTTCTCTTTCCTAATCCTTACTATCACATCGGCAAGTTCCATCATTGACAACTTGCAGGATATATAAGTACGCCTGTAATATCCTATTTGCGATTGAATGAAATTGAACACACGCAGGTCTTTCATCATCTTGTCATAATAATGCCTTGTCGTGTAAGTTTTGTAAGCCTTTGAGATAATTGCGTCCTTTAATATAAAGTCCAATTCTTTTTTATCTTTCGCTCCAAACATACGGCACTTTACCATATCGGCAGTAGTGCAGGCATAATCCCTGTTGCCAATCAGTGAACGAATACCAAGATACATTGCGAACAATGCCTTTTCGTATCTATCCTTTGGGTTGGAATAGTAGTCAAGCATCATCTTTACACTGACAGATATAATTGGGTAACCCTCAAATGTTCCGTATTTGTGATAAGTATCTGCCACAGCTTCAATGTTGTACTCAAGCTCGAGTATGTTTTTCCCTTGTCTTAACTTATGAAACTCAATTATTTCGTCTTTTAACGTATTGTCTGTATTGCAATATTCGTCAAGTTCGGCGATATTGTCCTCTGGATAAAATTCAGACCCATTGAAACCACTATATACCTCATCGTAATTGAAGACTCCCTCGTCTATCAATGTTTTGATTTTCTCTTGCAACGACAAGGTTAGACCTCCACGATACAGACAGTATATTACTTGCTTGTATGCGTCTGTATCGTCTACTTCCAGCGTGGAAGCAGATTTGTAAATACCATAGTCAAATATATCATTGATACCCCTATCGGGATTTCTGAAAATTTCCCTTATTAGAGGCAATGGAATTAGGAGATATGGATATTTCTTCATATCTTTGTAGCGTTAAACCAAACTTTAAGACTTCGCATGGCTGGCAGGCTGGCGAGGTCTTTTTTTTATTTATCAATTTCCGCAACAAGCTTTTTTAGCTCATCAACCGAAGTAACTTTCTTTAGCTCCCCTTTATAGTCAATAATAGCAGAGAAAGATGAACGCTCGTCTTGAAAGAAATCAGATACATTGCACCCAATAACCTCTGCAATAGCTTGTAAAGTTGAAAGGTTTGGGTTTCCATTAATACTTTGTGATAACGAACTTTTAGAAGCTCTTGGCATTATTCCACGTTCTTTTAATTCAGAAGCCACCCTATCAAGGGTAAATCCTTTCTCTTTTATTATACCTTTTATATCCATATTCAAGAGTTTAAGTAAAACTTGATGCAAAGATAGGAATTAGATTTGATATTTACAACAAAAATAACATAAAAGTTTATTTCAAACTACACTAATATTAAAATATGTTTAGATAGTACTTAAAATATTTCTATTATGTTAATGTTTATTTAATTCTAAACATTTGGCATAAAAACATTTGTTTGTTTAGATAAAACTAATTATCTTTGCAATGTGATTAATAAACAAACGTATAACAAATTAAATATTACAACTATGGCAACAACATTTAAGAATGAATTGAGCGAGTTAATGAAGAAGAGTTGGCAGCTTGTCAGAACCTACGGCATCAGTCTATCAGAAGCAATGAAGAAAGTTTGGACGCTCTTCAAGTTACGCAAGGCAATGAAGAAAGGTGTAGTTAAGTTCTACTTTGAGAAGTTAGACGGCACTATCCGCACTGCGTGGGGTACGCTTAGAGAAGACTTGATACCTGCTACATCGGGCGACAATCGCAAAAAGAATGACAGCGTACAAGTGTACTATGATAGCGAGAAACAAAGCTATCGTTGTTTCAAAATTGTGAACCTTATCAGAATGGCTTAATATAATAAGGTATGAAGACATTAAATCTTATCATTAAGCAGTGTTTCTTTGACGAAATTATCAAAGGCACGAAAAAACAAGAGTTCAGAGAGGTAAAGCCAACGACTATAAAGCGACTTTTGCAGCTTGACAAAGACGGCTACGAAGTAGAAGACGAGAATGGCAACGCTATCCCTATTCAGTATGATGCCTTGCAGCTTTATGTAGGCTATGCGAAAAACAGAGCATCAGCACTTGTTGAAGTGAAGTCAGCCTATTGCGAGATTATCACAGACGAGAAAGGCGAGCCTATTATATATGAATATGGCACAGACGAGAATGGTGAACCCCTTACGTGGGTGGTAGAACAAGTAGTGTATAACTTAGGCAAAGTGCTTGCCTATAAACCAAAGGGACAATGAAGAACTTACAAGAAGTATCTGCGTGGGTGAATGAGGTAGTGGATAACGCTATCTCAACAGAGAAAAAACAACAATCGAAGCGTTGTCATTTTACCCACAAAAGATAAAAGAGATAGAAGAATATAAAGCAATATCTTTGCAGAGTAAAAAGTTACTTCCGTCGCAGTTAGTAACAGAGAAGATATTTAAAGGGCATCGGTTTAGACTGCAAACTGCGACAATAGGCGGTCTTCACCTTTGCCCTTGTTTTATAAACGCCCCCGAAATCTTAGCACGGACAAAGGGGCAAAATCAAAAACGATTACAAAGTTATGAAAAGTAATCAAGAAATGGTGCGTAAAATTGAGAATTTTTCAGTTACACAACGCACAAGTGATGGATTTTTCGATGGTAGCGAACTTTTAAGGCAGTGGAATGCTGTTGATGGGAGTGCAAAAAGACAAATGAGTAAATTCTTAGAAATGGATACCACAAAAGAGTTTATTGAAGCTCTTGTAATTGACGAGAATGAGCGTAAAAGCCATGTAGCAAAAATGCTCCATGGTGATAATCAACAAGTTACAGAGATAGACCTAATAAAGCACGTAAAAGGCAGAATGAATAAAAACGGCAGAACACCCGATAAGGTTTGGATGAACCCAATACTATTTATCAAGTTCGCCATGTGGATAAACCCAACATTTGAAGTAAAGGTTATCCGCTTTGTCTATGACGAAATGATAAAGTACCGCAATGATGCTGGCGATGCATACAGAGAGTTAAGCTCTGCAATCGGTAAGATTGTCCCTGCTGACTTTATGCCAAAGGCAATGCAAAAGGTGGCAGAAGCTCTCAACTGGATAGTATTTGGTTGTCATGAGAAGATGGCAAGAAATAAGTATGGTGACGAGAACAAGCAGAGAGAACTCTATCAGCTTGAGAAGAAAGTCGCTGACCTCATCAATGACGGATTTATCAAGAACTATGATAGTCTTATAAACTATCTTAGAAAGAAGTATCAAGAAAATCAATATCCAAAAGTATTTAGAACGGCATGAGCAAGTTAGAATTTAACAAAAGAGTTGAGATTGAAACATCAAACGATGTAACACTCAGCATACAAGCATCAAGAATGCAAGTTACCGACTCAATCGGCACGCACGAAATGAATGCGGAGATAGTGATGTTAATTGAGGACGAAGAGCGAGATAATGAGATTGTAACTATCTTATCAACTGACGACATAGATAAGATGATAGAGCAATTACGCACGCTTAACGAAAAAGTAAAAGAGTACAACAGAACTCTTAAAGAAAGATAGCCATAGGCGAAAAACCGACAATGCTGAAAATCAACAAGTTACAGAAACAAATTAAATATTACACAACTATGACAGAAACAAAGACAATTGCATTAAGCAAAGAAACGGCAGAGTTATTGGAGGCAAAGAAAAAATTAGAAGAGTGCTTCGATATACTTGCAAAGGTTCACGAGAAGACCAAAGGTTATGAACGCGGCTTTGATGACAGGCTCGCAAGTGGGTATGGAACGATTAAAGACCTTATATTGGCACTTATGACAGAAAGCATAGAGAATGCAAGCACAGAAAGCCAATACAAGGTGATATGACAAAGCAAGGTGGGCGATATTCACATGCAGCCCACCTTTTATTAGGATTTGATTTAGGACATTGTCCGTAATCGCTGCAAAGGTAGCAAATTTAATCCTTTTCACGCAATTTTGCCACAACGTTTTTGTTGTGGCTTTTCTCGTTTTCCGCAATTCTCCACAGTGTTATCTTCTTCTTATCTTTGCGTGTATGACGATATACGACATAAAGGATAACAAGATAATCGAAGCTACTTTGACAGAAGGTGCGGAACACGAGGAAGAATTGGGGAAAACCAACCTCGTGAGATTGTCGTGGCAGAGTGATGTTAAAATCTCATTGCCTGCTGGTGCGTATATTGTCCCTTTTGATGATGGTCTAAAATACAGGCTGCTCAATTCTTATACACCGACAGAAGATAGTAACGGCTTCAAGTACGCCCCCGAATTTCACCACCCCTTGATGTGGCTTTCTCGTGTGCCATTCCTATATGAAACGACAGACTCTGAAAAGAACGTTATCAAACAACAGGAGTGGTCGTATGACGGACTGACGACAAATGCTCTCGAATATGCCTGCAAAGCTATCAACGAAGCGTTAGGTTTGACGGAAAACAAGTTCACCTATACACTTTGTGGCAAAGTGGACAGCTCTGTGTCGTTCTCGGTATCATCTAACGATATTCTTTCTGTGCTTTCATCTATTGCACAGGCTTGCAAGGACAATAGCTGTGAATGGCATCTGTCTTGGAAACACAAAACACTGTATTTCGGACAGATAAGCATAAATCTCGGCGAGAATGTCCCAACATTAAAGGTTCACGAAAACATACAGACGGCATCTGTCAATGGCAACAAAGAAGAGTATTACAACTGCTTCTATCCGCAAGGCTCAACGAAGAATATGTCAAGAAAGGCTCTTGTGGGAACAGGCAACGTCGCCACCCTCGCAAGATTAGGGCTTAATAAAGATATTTACCCCGATGGGTGTATATACATCAGCCCGAGTGGAGAGGTAATCGCCAAATCAGTCTTTGAGAGCATTAATGCTCCAAAGCAAACATTGGCTTTGTCGTTTGATGAAATATACCCTCATATCGACTTGTATGCTTATGGCATTCATAAGCGTGTGAGATACCTCAAAAATGAGCAGACGAAAGAGGTTGAGTTGGACAGTCAAGGGAACAAGAAAACATACGCCATTTGGTATATGCGGCTCGCCTATCCCACCACCATAAAGGAAGAAGGTAAGACTATCCTCAATACCACACAGGACAAGGATAAACAAGGCAAAGCGGTTACATACTATTGGTACGATTACGAGTTCGACAAAAAGAAGCAGCTTTTGCAAGGCCATACTCTCAAAGGAACGTTTAAAGTCAATGCGCACGCCATAAACAACCAATATGACGCCCTTTCGCAACCTTTGGTAGGTCAGCCTAACGGACAGGACGGCTTTGAGCTTCGCTACCACGAGGTAGGCAGCGATATTCCTGCAAACCCATCGGACGGAGATAGCGGCGTGAATGTATCTAAAGGCGACTATGAGATTGTCAAATACCAAAGCGGAGATACCATTATCCCTACCAACGAAAGCGAAGGTCTATATCCTCGTGGAAACGACAAGCCCGATTTCACTTGCAATATCGTTGTTCTGTTCAATATCGTGATGGGTGAGCGCGAAACAAAAGCGGCACAGGAAGAACTTGCCGCACGCACCATTAAGGAGATAAACAGGAGAACGCAGGACAACAACAATTACACCGCTCACTCCAATGCTGTGGAGTTCGCAAAGAATAACCCGAACTTATACATTGGACAGAAAGTTGTATTTGATGATGGACAAGGATACCAACTTGCAACAAGAGTTCTAAGATTGGTAACCAAGCTCGACTATCCAATTATTCAAGAGATAACGGTAGGCAATCAAGCTGTCAAAGGTACTATTTCGCAACTGAAGGAAGATGTAAACAATATCCTTTCGGGGAACTTCAGTGGCGGAGGTTTGAACGAAATTCAAATTTCAAATATCGTTCGCAATTATGTGGATAACCGTTTCTTGCGCAAGGACATTCCCGACACAGCACAGGAGTTAATAACTTTCTTAAACGGTATCGCATTCAAGAACGGAGGTATTGATGGCGAGGGTAGAGCAGAATTGTTATCTATCATCACAGATGTTCTGAAGTCGTATGATTTCAACTCTACGACTGAAAGTGGCTTTGGTGTTACAAAAAGGAAAGATGGAAAGTATCAGCTTTCCATCACCGACCTTATCGTGTGGGGCAAGGCTGTTTTCAACGAACTCGAAATTCGCAAGATGTCCTACGTAGGTGGAAATATGGTATTCTCGTCTTGTGGTTCTAAAATAAAGAAAGTTGTACCACTCAATAAAGACGGAGAAGAATTTTCTGATAGGGCGGAGTATTTCACATCTGGCGGTAAATTAATTCCTGCTAATGGAGGCGTGTTAGGCTGCTTTGACGGCAATGCTACCACCGATGCAGCTGCATATCGTTGTTATTTTCACCAAGACGACGGCACCACGGCAACCACCAATTTATGGGAGGTGGGAGACCAAGCGAGATGTCAAACCTTCAATATCAAAGAAGGTAAATATAAAGGTGTGTCTAATAGACGCTATTGGCGGTTGGTGAAAAAGGTCGGTGAAGATTATATCGACTTGTCGGCTACCGACTGCGAGGAAGGTAGCGATGTACCACAAGTAGGAGACGCTTTGGTTCAATTCGGAAGCAGAACCAATACCGATAGAATGAGCCTTATATATGTTGTCGTGAATGGTGATGATGCCCCTGCCATTATTTGGTATGATGGCGTGAATTCTTACACTCTGAAAAACAAGCGGACGGCAATAGTAAGTCCAAAGGAAGTTGTTTTCAATACCCGTATGTTCAAACTTGTCAATGACAACGGGGAAAAGGTAACAGCTGTTGCTGAACGTGGAGAATGGACACAGGGCGAGGAATACTTCTATTATGATAGAGTATCTCATAACGGCAGACTGTGGCTCTGTATTGCTCCCGAAGGTGTGGCTGTTAGAGAAGAGCCTTCTGAATATAGCGACAAGTGGCTATTGCAAGTAGATAAAGGCGATGATAATATAAAGGTTGATATTATAGTGGAATCAGGGGCGATAAGGAACGGCAAAGGCTCTGTTACGCTATATGGAACTGTATATAAGGGCGGTAAAGATATTACACCGTATATTACACCGTATAGGCTAAAGTGGACGCGTATGAGTTCCGATTCCGAAGCAGATGTTGCGTGGAATAAAGCTCACGCCAATATAGGAAGACGTATCACCATACAGGCGTCAGAAGTTAAAGGTGGCGCATATATAAATTATGAATTTAATAAATAAAAGGATATGACAAACGAAGAGAAAGAAGAAGTTCGAAGAATCTTTAGAGAAGAATTGGCAAAGCTAACACAGCCAGTGGAGGAATTGCCAACTTCCGACAACCTTGCTGATTTCACTACCCTGCCTGTTCTTAGTAGGGACGGAAGTATGAAAACCTTACGAGCCGAGTTGCTGAAAGGGGCAAAGGGTGATAATGGTGAAAGAGGTGCCAAAGGTGAAACAGGTAAGACGGGAGAACCCGGTGCCAAAGGTGAGGACGGAAAAGACGGGCGTATTGCGCTCGTTAATCACGGCACGAATGACACTACATTTGCCCTTACGCCAAACGTTATGCACGTGTGGGGAGAGGTTGAACGCCTTAACCTATCGCTTGCTCCTAACACAGAGCCTAACATACGTGCTTGTTATGAGTTCCAATTTCAAACACCCGCTAACAAAATAACAGAATTTCAAGTGCAAGGTGCAAAGTGGGCGAGAAAAATCGTTCCAAAGTTGGAAAAAGGGAAAACGTATCAAGGCTCTGTTATAGATAATATAGTAATGATGATAAGCGATTAATTATGAGTGTATTGAGAAGACGACAGATGATGTATGAATTAAACAAATACATCGACTTTGAAGACCCAAATGCAGAAGAACTTTGTTTAAAATACTTTGATACTGATAATGATGGAAGGATTTCATTCGATGACTTAGCAAATGTAAATCAAAGAATGATTAATGCAGCATATCAGAAAATTGATAAAGATACACAGTTGAAAGATAGGGTTGTAAAATTCAATGAATTTAAATATTTTGTTGGCATTGATACTATACCTTATGCCTTCTTTGGTGGGTTTAATAATCTTGAAGAGGTAGAGTTACCTGTTGTAGAGAATTTAGGTGCAACATTTGCCTACATTTATGCATATAAACTAAAAAAAGTAATAATTCCCGAAGGCACAAAGACTATAGGTGCTTTAACTTTTTTAGGAGCACTTGCACCGAACTCAGTTATAAAAATACCTGCCTCTATAACAGAAATAGGAGATAACGCTTTTTCATGGAAGAAAGATGTAACATTTATCTTTTATGGAAATACTCCGCCAGAAATTGTAGGGAATTGGAATTATTCAGCTCAGACTGAAAAAGAAAAGTTAATAGTTGGCTATGCGCCAGATGAAAGTATAACACTGTATAAAAACAGCCCAATTATAGGCAAGATATGTTCTGATATTTTACCAATCAGTCAATATAAAGGATAGTTATGTATATATATAAAAACAAAAAAACAGGCGAGATTTTCAATAAGCACTTTATTGAAGTGAATGACACTATAATAATATGTCCGTCGGAAGAAACGTTATTGGAGCACGGCTACGAAAAAATCGAAGTGCCCGAAGACAGGTTGCAGCAAGCTATTGAAGAAAAGGTTGCCGAGATTAAGGCTTACGACAATAGCGAAGCGGTTAATTCCTTTAGCCTTAACGGTATGTCCGCTTGGATAAACAGGGAGGACAGAATAGGCACTCGAAGGGCTATTGAACTTGATGTTGCAAATGGCTTAACGGAAAGCGAGATTTGGCTTAACGGCTTTAAATTGGTTGTTAATTGCCAGTTAGCTCTTAAGTTACTTGATGCAGTAGGCCATTACGCCTACCAAGCCTATAATGTAACGCAGGCGCACATTTTTGCAGTAAAGCAGCTTACATCGGTGGAGGAGGTCGAGAAATACGACCACACCGCCAACTACCCGCAAAAATTGAACCTAAAGACAACGTAATATGACAGTATTATATATCATATCGTTGCTTATTATGGTAGCTTATTTAGTTACTATGGCAGCTTTACAGGGCATAGGTGAGTACGTAAGCGATTACGCCTATATGGGAAAATATAGGCGGCTGTTTTCCGCTACAATGGTAACGAGCAGCCTAACCTTATTGCCTGTAATGATGGAGAAAGGCGGTGTTGCCCCATTCTTGGCATTATTTGCCGTCTTTGGGCTTATTTTAGTTGGTGGTGAGCCACTCTACAAGGTAGAAAAAATGCACACGGTGGGAGCATTTACGGCTCTTTTTTGTGGCACTTTATGGGTGGCAACATTTCACCCAATACTCGCTGGAGTAACGGCGTTGTGTTGGGTGGTGTATCGACTATTCAAACTGCCAAAGCCTTACTACGCAGGAGAGGTAACGGCATTAGCATTAATATATTATACTATAATAGGATAATAATATGGCAACATACAAGGCTTCATTCCATATTCCCGATGTATCAGACGGAGAAGATACCCTTTCTCTTGTTGTTACACCGCACGCATTTACCTTTCAAACCGATAACAAAGGTGAGATAGGTATTCAGACGAGTAATACAGGTAAGGTGAAGATGTATCTTGGCACGACGGAGGTAAGACCCAGCAAGATAGAGATAACGGAACGTAAGAATTGTATTGCTGACGTTTCAGAAGCTGGAACCCTTACCATTCATAGCATTACGAAAGGACAATGGAGTGGCTTCGTTGCTATTTCCGCAACCTATAACGGACAGGAACGCACCGCCAAAGTTGAGTTCATCGTCAGTGCGCAGGAATACAATGAGGCGCAGTTTGAAGCCTCATCAGAACAGTTCAAAAGTATCGTTAAGAAGAGTAAAGAAGATAAAGAAGGTCTTGAGCAGAAAATCTCCACCATACAGCAGACGGCAGATAATATAAAGCTGGAGGTTAAAAGACAGACGTTCGGTGGAGCAAATCTACTTAAAGGGGCGAGTCTGCGACCTCTAAACTTGCTAACACTCGCATCTCCTCAATACGTAATCATTGTGAATTACCCAAGTGTCGCCCATTTGGACAACCCCTATATTTCCATTTCTCGACACGGTGCAACTCAAGATGAATGGAATGGGTGCAAGTTTCCAGTAATAAAAGCAATGAGTGGACGTACATACACACTTTCCATGTTCACACGCATATATGGTAGCGAGCAACCCTACGTAGAGGTGAAAAGAAGCCGTTCAAAGGACATGAGTGCCCCGAAGAACAGTTACCCCAACATTCCTTCAACTTATGGCGTATGGAAGCAATACACCTACACCTTTGAAATGGAAGATGGGTACAATTACTTGCAGATATTCATAGGCTTGACACGCAATGGTGAAGCCTACCTGTCAGAAATACAGCTGGAAGAAGGTACAAAGGCTACCACGTGGAAAAACCCTGACGTGGTGGAAAGTATTCAGAAGGCAGGCATTGACATTGACTTGCAACGCATAATTGTAACTACGGATAACTTTTACATTAAGAACTCTGAAGGACAGGTTACTACCGCTGTGGATAAAGATGGTAACCTTATAGCTGGAGCGATTCAGACTAAAGAGACGGGTAACGGCCATATCGTCATGCGGAATAATGCGCAGGAGTTCTATAAGCCCGGTGCAACCTATCCATCACGTGTTATAGGCTATATAGGCAATGACTGGGTAGACCGCAGGCTCGATGAGGACGGAAGCGTTATTTGGGAGCTTTCTGAAAATGGCATTGTCCATTATCGCCGCCCAGCACGGTGGGAGAAACTTTACGAGCGATATTTGGACACAGTACCCAATCTCGGTACGTTTTTTAATAAGAACTCATGGAGGGCGATAAGCCTAATCTTCGGCGAGAAATCTGGCACGCCTGCATCACTATACGGTTGGTACGCTGCGCGTGATGCAAGAGGTGTTATCACATCTTCAAGCGGCGTAACGTATGAAGAAGCCGTGCAAAATAACGGAAAGGTTTTTAACATCAGCGGAAGGTTTCCTGTATTTAACTTCTTGCGCCCATTTACTGGCATAGTTCGTTCTGCTACGGTGGAATTATACCATCAGTTGCAATCAGTAGATGGCAGCTTCGTACCGCCAGAATACACAAACGTGCGGAACAAGTTTTCACTCGGAGAATTCTACAACGTTCAGTTTACAGGGAGCAACAATGTATGGTACACTTATGTCGCAGTGTACGATAATGGAGTATTGGTAGACAGTTATAAAATATTTAAAAATTAAAGGATATGAAGGTAAAATTATTTAGAAAAGAAGAGTATGTAACTTGCGAAGTAACCATTGACGGCTATCTTCACAGTGTAACTTATCAAGCTGACACTACAGCGGAAAATGTTGTTAAGGTGCTTCAATTCACCGACCACGTGGCACACATAGTTCAAGCTAATGAGTCTGAATATGTACTTGACCAGCACCAGCAAGCAACCTATATTCACAATGGGGAACATTTTACGGGCGGACAATGGGAGGCTCTGCCCGATGATGGAGGTATGACAGCTTATAATGGTGTCATTAAAATTTTTAAGCTGATAGAGCAAGGCAAAATCGAAAGGTAAGGAAAGGAGGTAATATGGTAGATTTTTTAAGAACGGCAATAGCGGCGTTGTTTAGCTGCTTGCTGACGTTGTTCTCGCCGATACAGGATATTCTTATCGGTATGGTGGTATTATTCGCTGTTAATGGTTTATTTGGGCTGTTTGCCGACATTATCAACGGTAAAGGGTGGAAGATGTACAAGGCAACGAAATTTCTCGTACAATGCTGCGTGTACTTTACGCTTGTTATGGCTTTATTCGTTGTCGGGCACTTCATACACAAGGACAATGAGGCGGCAACGTGTGTAAGCGTTGTTAGTATCATTACTACGTGGGTATTCAGTATTAATATTTTGAGGAATAGTCGCAACAGTTGCCCGAAAACAAGTAGTATGTATAAATTATTTGACATACTATATTATGTGGTGAGTATTCAGATAGTGGAGAAAATACCCTTTGTCGCAAGCTACATAGCGCACAAAGCGGAAGAAAATAATATTAACAAATAAAAAGGTAAAAAGAAAATGAAGTACATTGAAAAGTTTTTAACAAGCAAGGTATTCCTTGCATTCGTCAGTATTGTATTGTCATTCCTTATGGTATGGCAGGAGTTGCACCTCGATACAAGCACACCATTCCTGAATATCGCAAGTTACGTGCTGATAACTACCACTATCGTTGCCTTTGGCAGTGAAGCGGTGCGAACGTTCATCAGCAAAGGTGATGTTCACGCTCCTAAATGGAGCTGGCAGAATGTATTAGCGTGGTATTACGGCGCAGTAATAGGTGTAGCGTTAGCGTACGTTATTAATTGGTTATGATGATGTTTAATTAGTTGTTATGCTATGCTCTTGCTTGTGGAAGTAGGGGCATATTTAAATAAATGATAAATTATGGCAAATTTCACGATAGGAGAGTTGGCGCACTCATCAACAGCGCAAAAGTTGGGTATTGATAACAACCCACCTGCAAATATTCGTGCTCACTTGACGGAAACAATCACTCTATTGGAGAGTATTCGTAACGAGTGGGGAAAATATTGTGATGGCAATAATTTAGGTAGCCCTGCGATAGTAGTGTCGAGTGGCTACCGTTCACCAGCACTAAACAAGGCGGTAGGTGGAGTTAAGAACTCATCGCACGTGTTAGGTTATGCTGCCGACATTGTGCCAGCAAATGGCAAGCAAGAGGAGTTTGAACGCTTTATGACGGAGGTATTCGCTAAGAAAGGCTATGCCTACGACCAAATAATAGTAGAGCGGAGTAAAAATTCCCGTTGGGTGCACGTAGGCTACAAGAAAGCCGATGGAAGCCAACGTAGACAGTGTTTTAAACTAAATGTATAGTGTATGAGAAGGTTTATTGGAGCGTTTTGGGGACTGTTGATTTGCGTCCTCATAACAATGTGTGGTGGCTGCAAGACAAAGAAAGCGGTAGCCGTTGAAACTTTAAAAAGCACTTATAGTAGCACAAGTGCAGTAAAAGAGAAAACAGAAACACACTACTCATTTATCGACACAACAAAGATAGACGAGTTTACGAGTGTAATAAGGGAGTATATTTTTGACACTCCTCTTTATTGTGTAGCTGATAGTTTTGCTCACGACATTTATGTCGGTAGCAAAGTGCCGATGGTGGAGTTTAAAGCTGATGGAAGTGTCATAATCAATCACAGCTTGAAAGCTCTCAAAGAGAGGAAAGAAAGTCGTAGGAATGAGAGGAAAGGTATAACAGAAAAAAGAGATAGCGCGGTAAACAAGCAAAACACAACGAATGTTCGCGCTACTGAAAACAAGAAGCAAAAATATAAGCAAGTCGAGCAAGTACAGATTAGCGAACCTTTCGATTGGTGGCAGCTAATAATAGGAGTAAGTGTATTGTTTGCTGTTGTCTACTTGTTGTTTTATCTTAAGAGGAACAAACCGAAGATAAAAGACTTCATTGGCAATATCCGCAATAGGATAAAACAAAAATTGGAATAAACAAAAAAATGCGAGCCACTATCCATCACGGACGGTGGCTCGCTTGTAAATTAACTACTAACCTAAACAATTATACAACATTTAGTAAGCCTATTTCTCTTGCCACTTCTCGGAGTTTGGTTAAACCAATTCCGATAGTCTTTGCAAGGTCTGCTTTTCGTGTTGTGTGGTAATTTTCTCGTAAATATTTCTTCTGTGCTTCCGTGAGTTCTATTCTCTTAAATCGCTTTTTGTCGTATTGTAATACTTTCCTGTCGGCTTCGAGTTGTGCATCGGGGTTGAGGTTGAGTGCTTCCATTCCGCTCTCGTTTATTCCTTGCTCCGAAACCAGCTTCGTTTCAAGGATTTCCATAGCGAGTTTGCAGTCTTTGTCTTTCGTTAAATCTATGTTCTTACAATCGGGGCAAAGTATATTTTCTACCTCTTCCCACGCTTGTTTGACAGATGTCAGTCTTGCGTCCCGATAGGTCTTGCCTAAATTTATAGGAGGACACGGTGGGCACGTATCTATAAACCTATCGAACAATTCGATAGAGAATATAAGGAGAGCGTGAGCCGTGAGAATATAGGACTTTAAATCGCTGTTGCTAATATTGTTCTTGTCCAACAATCTTTTTACCGACTGGCGAAGTATAAATACGTCGTTTTTCGTGCGCTTATCAACGCTGTCGAGGAAGTCCATATAAAACTGTCTCTTGTCAATGTTGGAGTTTCTCATATCTTCCATATTCTTTTTATCGAATACGGAATACCTCTCAACGGCTGCTTTGCACATCTTCTTTACTTTCTGTTTTAGAAGACCAGCTTTTTTAATCTCATTTATAGCATCAAGCATTATGCTGTGTGCGACATCGTTTGTTCCTCCTATTATAGTGTGAAACAAAGATGATATATGGTTAAAGGCTTCTCGGTTTTTGTCGGTAATTTTTGTATATTCCTCAAACACCTGCACCCTTGTATTTGCTCTGAAGTTGTTCATATTACTTGTTCATTTTTCTAAATAGTGCATCGACAGAGCGTTTGAAGTGTCGATGCACGTAGTCTTCTCCGTATTTGGAGATGAGATAATAATATTGTTCTTTTGTCATTTGCTCTTTAGCTTTTCATATTAAACCTTTTTGACTACTTAATAGCTATTTTAATTCTACCACAGCATCACAATTGTGATGGTTGTCGCCGAAAATTATAGTCATAAGTGTAATTTGTATGTCATCATTTAATACAAATTGGTTTGGTGTTTTTGGAGAGTTATACGTTAGTTCTACTGACGTAATATCAAGAAAATCCATCGCAACCTTTAATTTACTAACATTTTTTGCAAAAAAGTAAGATTTTCCAATGTTAATTACAGCGTCTTCTTTTATAATCTGCTTTCCTGTTTTCTTTGTTTTTTTATGTGTAGACTCTCCCGTTCCATCGCATACAGGGCAATCAAATTCACGTTCGTGAGTATGCCCGATGTTGTCCGTATATTCCCAGTAGACTTCCCCGAACCCATCACATTCTTCGCATTTCTCCGAATCTTGTATAACGATTTCCCCATCGACTTTTGGACAGGCTTCCAACGCTTTGTTTATCGCTTCAATAGAAACTACCTTTTTACAAGGACTGTCTAATCCGGTAATACGAAATTCATGCTTAGGGTATTCCTTCGCAAGAACGTTAGGGGTAATTTGGATAAGTGCATAGTTGTCTGTACTCCAAACTTCATTGAAGTTTGTGTTGTAAAAAGGCTCACGCAAAACCTCTCTTTCATTAGTTTTATCGCAAAATATATTTAATAGTTCTGCTTCGTTCTTTATTTTCATAACTTTTTAATCTAATAGTTCAAAACTATATGCCACTACAAGTGGGTTACTCTCCCACGTGCCTTTGCCGCTGACCTTATCAATGAGGTATTCAAAGGCTTCACGTGCAGAAAGAAAGCATATCGTCGAAGTTATTTCTCTTGTGTTATTTCTCTTGTGTTATTTCTCTTGTGTTATTACAAATGTGAAATACTTTTTTGTTGTCATAAAATTGCCAAACACCCTCACGCAAAATATCTTCGTCTGATATATCTTGTAAGCGTTCCACCTTAATGTCTGTAATTTTGATATGGTGGGGCATCAAGTCAGCTTTCACGAACATTTTATTAGTGTTCCCTGCGACATCGTGCCCGAATTTATCAAATTGAGGATTACCAGCATCAAGATAACTTTGCGCTATCGCTATAACTTCTCCGACTTTGTATTTGGAGGTATTTATTATGTATTCCTCGAGTGTTTGGTAAGGTTCTTCGCCTATTCGCTTGTATAAGAACTTCTCGTACCAAACGTCATAGGAGTTGATAACAGATGGCGATACTATCCGCCTTGTCATTGTCTTTGTTCCATTTAATACCGCCTACGTGAGGCAAAAATTGTCATTAAAAAGAATCTTCCTCATCTCTTTTCACAATAAAATTCGTTACATATAATTTTACCTTATCTTTATACAAAGGGTTCTTAGTTAATATTGAGCACGCATTACCAATCTTATAGTCTAAGTACTCCTCAATATCATTCATGTCATAATAATTATTGATTTCTACCTCTAATTCTACTTTTACTTTCATACGATTTATTGTTCTTATAATTTTCTTCTATGGCTTTAAAAATTTCGAACGCCACTTGTGGCACCCACGCATTTCCTAACGCTTCAATACTTTTTCTTCTCCACTTTGGGAAAGAAATGGTAAGGTCAGCCACTCTAAAGGGTAGCCCATCATTTCTGCTACAAACAGGGGATTGAGTTGGGAAGTTCCGCCACCAACCTTGTGGGCTATCTGTTCCGCTAAATTGCTCTGCTCGGCATTCTTTTTCTTGTGAGATTTCAGACTTTCCATACTCATTCCCGCCCTTAGCCCATCGCTCGCACTTGGTGTCAATAGTAAGCCCAAGTTCAGAAATTCTGTCTTTCCGTCCTTGTTGCACACTTTCAAACCTTGCGTTTGCGGAGTTGGCAACATCTTGCTCGCCGCAAGGTCTTTCAATGTTGCGGAAAACACTTGCCCGTTTCGAAGTCTTTTCCCTCTTGCAAGTTTGACTGCCCCTCCCTGCGCATCGCTGGCAATCGGTGTCGGTATTAAGTCTTGCAACAATCCATACCCTGTCTCTTCTGTGGGGTGCTCCAACGGCACAAGCCGGAATAACAAACGGTTGGACTGAATATCCTGCACATTCAAGGTCTTCACAGATGGCTTCAATTGTGAATTTCTGTTCCTTTCGGTATATGAAATTCTCGTCGAATAAATCGCCTGTACTCCCCATCTTAGTCTCTTTGCTGGGCTGTACCATTGAGAGGATTCCATTAACGTTTTCACCAACAACCCAAGTGGGCTGAATTTGCCGTATAGCTCGTAGTATTTCACCCCAGAGGTAGCGGTTATCTTCCGCTCCCTTTCGCTTTCCTGCAACACTGAACGGCTGACAAGGGAACCCTCCTGTGAGCACATCGATGTGTCCTCTCCATTCCGAAAAATCTGTTTTTGTAATGTCTTCATAGCTAACTGAATTGGGAAACCAATACTCTATAACTTTCCGCTGAAACTCTTGTATTTCGCAATGAAATACATTAGTCCAACCCAACCACGAGGCAGCGAGTTCTGCTCCACCGATACCTGAGAATAAAGAAGCGTGAGTATGTACCATTGTTGTTAAATATTATCTTTTTTTGTAGGCTTTAATCTTTTTATCTACATCACCTTGAAATTCTTCTTCAAAGTGCCTTTTTACGTATTCGTCTAATACTTTTTCGTAAATATCGCTATGTGCCTTGTATTTGCCGATATAATAGCAAAGCAAGCACGATAATATATTTGATATTATATCCAAAAACACCTCCATACTATATTTCTTTTAAACTAAAGAGGGACGCCTGTGTCATACCTTTATACCAATTAGGCATTGCGGGGTCGTGCCTATATAGAGTGTTATACTGCTCCTCTGTGATATTCCATTCCTCTTCGGCATATTGGAATGCCCAAGCGGTACCAAATTTTGCTATCATTTTATCACGTGCTTTGCTGTAAGAACTTGCTTTTTCCACGTGATAACAATTGCGATATTTATCATCGCTCATCATAAATGTAAAATAAAACTTTTTCATATTTAACTATCTTCTTATATATACAAGAGTTCCCTTAGGACTTTCATCTTTCTCCATGTTCTCTAATTTAAAAACACCATCACCGTCAAACCCAAACAGCAACTTGTGATATTCCTTACAAATAGAGGTACAGTCTTTTCCGTATAAATCACAAGCAGTGCAATGGGTAAATTCTTTTGTAAACCTGTAAATCTTACTTCCAATTGTTATTCCGTCCATTTTATCAAATCTTCAACACTGACTTCCCACATATCACCCTCGTTTCCCTCAAAGTCAAGGTAAACATCGCCTTTGCCTTTTGCGAGTTCGTCAAGCGTGGAGTGTAAGCCCACGACTACCATTGGAAACCTGTCGTCTTTTTGACAGACGATGTTTCCAAGTTTCAAATCTGTTATATTCATTGCGTTTTTGTTTTTTAAAGGTTAAAAACAAAGAAATATTTGTTTCTTTGTTGCAAACTTCATATCTTTGCAGTGCAATTTATTCGGAGAAATCCTCCAAAGGCTTTAATGCCACACCCTCATCGTCCGCTCTCCGCTTCGAGAAAAGACACGCCCTCAGACCAGTGCTGGGGGTTTTCATTATATACATGGATAGTTGTTTTACTCATAATCCCAATGCTCGTTCAATTTGTTTCTTATAGTGTTCATTAGCTGCCTGCTTGGCTTCTGAAAGTGAGAGATAGCAACTAATGTAATAGCTATTACAGAATAAATTAAATTCGTTATAAGCAAATTCTATATTGTAAAACCAGTTAAATACTGTTACGGCAAGGTATGGTCCATCTTTGTGAACTCTTTGCCATTTCAATTCAGGTAAACTCTCCAACACGCTCTCACGTCCAGAACTGAAAGCTTTGCTAATATCACAAGCGTTAAAAACCTTATCACGCCAAATAACGTGTTCTTTGTTTAACTTCTCATAATATGCCTTTTTAGCATATTCCTTTGTTAAATCTTTATTTCCCATACTTTTTGTTTTATTTCCTATTCGATTTTCCTGTTATAGTTATCTTTCTCACAATAGCGTGAAGTCTATCAACTACTCTATCGCCATATTTAGCTTTCAAATGTTCGTCATCAAGATTAGTTGTGAACATCAGTAGTTTGCCATCACGTTCGGCTATATCAACTAATTCTGCAAAAGGAATTCTCTTGTTCCCATAGATATTTGATACATCTTCAGTACCGACATCGTCAATATAGATAATGTGATTTCGCATTATCTCGTCAGGAGTTTTGTTTAACTCATTAGCGGTGCATATTGTAATAACCTTTCGGCAGTAATGGTTAAGAAGCAAGGGGAGTATCCTCATACCAATTAACGTTTTACCAACACCGCACCCACCGACAAGCATAAGCCCTTTGCCTTTGTTGTCTGTGAGCCAATCCGCTATATTCTCGTAGTCGGTGTTCCATTTTGCATCGTCTTTGCAGAAATACTTTAATCCACCTTTTAAGTGCGTTCCTGCATTTGGAACACGTATTATCACTTTGTCGGGAAGTGTTTTATACGTTGTGTCCTGCAACCGCTCAATAGTTGTCTTGAAATCTATCTGCCCCATTTACCAATCATTATTTTTGTTGTAGTTCATTTCTGAAGATTTAAGTGCGGTGGTACTCTTTGATACTTTCTCCCTACTTGCCCAAGTAACAAGCCTCTTGGAAGTTTCCCAAGTCTTTTCAAGTTCAAATCGCATCTTAGTCCTCGATTTGTTCCTTTCTGTCCAATAGTTGAAGAATGCACGTATCATCGTAGGCTCGTAAATACCACCACGAGAAACAACAAAAGGAGCAAGGCTTTTTTCAAACGCTCTTTCTCTGTCTTTGCATTTAGCTTGCAAAGCTGCAAGAGCCTGATGTAAAGATTGTTGCTCGGATTTTTTCTTGCCCACCTTGTAATCATCATATTTGTAAAGAATAACAAATGTACCTGCGTTTACAATCACCTCTAACTCTCCTTTTTTTGAAAGTCTTGACAGTGCGCTTCGGCAGGTTTGTAAAGTCATTCCGCATTCTTTAGCAAGTGTCCTATAACTTATCTTCGATATTCCGTCATCATCAGCCCCCACGAGCAAGCGTAACATTATAAGCTGCTCGTGGGGAGAGAATTTTAAGAAACAATCATCAAGTTTTATCATATTTTACAAGGTATCATCGGATTTATCTTCGCACAACCTATTCTGTTTTTGAAATGTTGGCATTTAATCGGTGTTCTTGCCACATTCCGCTCTTTTGTTATAGTACATTCAGAGACAATAGGATTATGAGAAGCAGAGCGCATCAAATACGCAAATTGGCATTGAAAACAGGTGTGAGTTTGTACAATTTGTTTCTTACTCATTGAAAAAGAACATTTGTTAATTGTTTTCCATTACTGAATACCGCCCACTTTCCTTTGCCGTTGGTGTCGATTAGTTTCAAGTCCTCAACCTTGCCGAAGCGGTTGATGTTTCCGCAAAGGTCTACAAACCACGATTGTTTATCCTTATATGGTCGTATCTCCCTGCCTACTATCTGATAGTACATAGCAAGCGACATCGTAGGTCGTGCCATCACTACCGTATCAAGCTCTGGATAATCAAAGCCTGTTGTAAGCACATTTGCATTTGCTACTACTTGTATCTTCCCTCTTTTGAAATCTGTTAGTATTCTATCTCGTTCAGACTTAGGAGTATCACCCGATACCACTGCGCAATTAGGTATGACATCTGCCAGCCTTTGCGCTTCTTTGACAAATCGGGTAAATACAAGTATTCCTTTTCTCGCACCGCCACGTTTAGGACTTAATAGTCTTTTAACTATGCTAACAAGGTAGGAGTAGAAATCTATTCTTTCGTACTCTCTTACCACTGATTTGTCGGTATAGTCTGCGCCTGTGGTGTTGAGTTTTAAGTTTCCCTCATTCCACCCTGTTGGTGAAAGTTGGTAATAATCTATATTTGAAAGGAAACCCATATCAAGTAAGGTAGAAATCTGCACTTGATAGATAACCTTTGAGAATATCAAAGGACGTGTTCTTGTTATAAATTTAAGCATTGAGCCGCCCATATATGAGGAAAGACGATATGGCGTTGCGGTTAATCCTAATATTTTTATCTGTCCTAACGCTTCAAAGAAGTCTTTATACATTCCTTGTTTAGGATTGACAAGGTGTGCTTCATCAACAATAATATATTTAAATTTCTGAAAAAGCTTGGGGTGCGACTTTGCACTACCTATTGTTGCGAACGTTATCTTGCCTACTTCCTTAGTATTAAAGGAAGCGGAAAAGATGGTGCACCCCATAGGATTGATTGCGCACATTTTTTCAAAATTTTGGCTCAATATTTCACGGCTTGGGCAAAAAACAAGCACATTTCCGTCTAATCTGTTGGCTATTGATGCTATAATCCAGCTCTTTCCGCCACCTGTCGGGCAAACTATGATGCCGTTGTGTTTAGCCTTACTATCATTAAAAAAGGCTACCGCTGCATCGGAAGCCTTTTGTTGATAATCACGAAGTTTATACATCATATCTTTATCCCCTTTTCCTCACTCAATTTCTTTACTAAGATTGAGTAGTATTTAATAAGTTCCTCTAATTCCCAACATGACCACTTCTTTGTACTGTGTGCTTTGACTTCTAACATCTGAAACCTCTGTATTCCTATCTTCTTGATAAGATTCTCACGATACCCAATAAGATGGTCAGCGGAAAATCTATTACAAGCCCGACATTCGCTCGAAGTGTTATCTTCGTCAAAACGCACACTTAAATGCCGTCTCGAATGGAAATGCCCACAATCGGCTTGCTCAAATGGTTTTATCTTTCCGCACGATATACATCGGAATGTTCCATTAGGGAAAGCGTCCCTCAATCTGATATACTGACTGAACACCTTATCCAGCTTCTTTACCAAAGTCGCTTGACTTGTTTGTCGTTTCTTTGGTTTGTCGGTTTTCTTTTTCTTCTTGATATAGTACGGCATTACTTAAATCCCCATTCTTTCATATAATCAAACCTTTCTATACCTTTGAACTCATCAAATTCAGTTGGGCTAAGGAGAATTTTGTTGTAACGTCGTTTACCCTTCCACTCCTCAATTACACCGTTCATATATGTTTCAAAGTCTGTCGATGAAACACTGAAATAGGTCTGAAATCTACACCCTTGCACAGATTCTCCTAAATATCCAAATCTTTTGATGCAATAGTTGTTCACAATCTCTTGATGCAATCCCTCTGTTGAATAAACTGCTACAAGCAAACCATTTGTAAAAAGCCCCGTTTCCGTCAAGTCAGGAGAATGTCTTACCAAAAAGAATTTTATCCTATTCAAAAACTCTTTTCTCTTATTCTCGTATTCTTTGCATTTTATTTCCGATTCAAAAATTGTTCCGTCAAATGCTTTGAAAATGGTTGCTGATGTTATTCTTTCCATAATTATAAATTTAAGTCAATGTAGGCGGACTCGAACCGCCACTAACAGAACCAAAATCTGTTGTGCTACCATTACACCATACATCGGAGTGCCCCACCGCTGTGAGGCTGTGAAAATAAATTGAGTATTATGAATCACTAAGATTCGTGCTTTGGTCAGGAGTCGAACCTGCACGGACTTACAAAGCGTTTAACATCATGACTCTCACGCTATATGCCTACCCATATTTTGGGCAGCGTCTACCAATTCCGCCACCAAAGCAAGCGTGGGGCGGTTTCCCCACTTATTGAACTCTTTTTATTTAGTTTTCTCAAATACGTCCATTGTAGGTGTTTCTGAAATAGAAGCCACCTCATAATCAATCATCGTCTTAGTCATTACGTCTTTGACGTATTGACGAGCCTTGTCAAGACTTTCAGCCTGAACAAGGTAAACAACGTTGGAACGTTTTTCTTTCTCTGTCTTTTCGTCAATGGTAATGAATGCAAGTCTTGCACGATACCATCTGTCGTCGCTGTCAGCATCGCTGAAGAAAATCTCGCCATAAGGACACGAGTAATCGCCTTTACGTCAAACTCGCCGCTGATATAGTGCGATATTTCTTCTGTTATGGCACTCTCTGCTTCAGAAAAGCTCAACGCCTCTACGGTGTAAGCCTCTGTAACCTTTTTGTTCTGACCATCTTCCATGGTCTTATCGTAACGCACCTTGGTCTCAAACCAAGAAGTAGTTTTGCTTCTCATTGTTTCTTTCTTTTGTTGGTTTTATGGCACAATCGCCCAACTGTCTCTGGCATAAAGTTGCCATGATAATCTTTCTGATAGCAACCTGCTGCTACCATCAAACCTCCTCTACGATTGTAGAGATTTGCATTTTTTGTTAATTATTCCCATTGTTTTATAAGTGTTCTTTGTTTCTTTCTATTTCTATTTCCATCTGCTGAATGAGTATTGCTTCATCTGCTGATGGAATATAAATGCCAGCTTCTTGTGCAGCCCAATTTCTGAACCTTTCTATTGACAAACTCATTTCTGCCGTATCGAGGTCGGCACTACTTCTAAGGTATTGCGTCTTTCCTAAGAATTTATCATCTTTTTGACGGATAAAGATGTCGGAGTTAATCAGTACCTTGTAATATCTTTCCTTGACCCAAGCAAGCGTGTCGCCTGTCTGTGTACCGAAGTAAGCGAGTATAACATGCAGATACTTATTCTGTGGTAAACTCCGCCTTGGTTTCTTCTCGGTTAGCTCCACAATTTTCCCACTCTCGGCTAACTTCTTAGCACGTAGCAGGAAGTTAGCGTTGTCGAGTGGGTTTGATGTATCGTAAACCATTAGAATGGAGGTTCATCGTTCTGTGGCGGATATGATGCTTGTTGTTGAGGATAACCGCCTTGCTGTGGTGCTTGTGGCTGTTGCGCCTGGCGTACTTCGACTTTGAAAGGTCGAACGTGTGTAAAGTATTTCACTTGTCCGTCCTGTTCTGTAAGCTCGCTACCTTGCAAGTCAAAGGAAACCGTTACAACCTGCCCAACTTGAATGTTATCAAGCAAGGATATTTTGCTCTCCATAAAATCAAACATAATTTTGTTCTCGTATTGAGAACGCTCACCTGTAATTCCATCATATGGGGTGCAATCCACATAAAGCGAACGCTTTGTGAATATCTTTCCACCTTTTGAAGTTAATTGCTGCGGCTGTCCTACTGCAAGGACTACGCCCGATTTTGTATTTGCCATATTCTATCTTATTTGTAACGTTTCGTTTATTTTTGTTGTCTTTAAACACGCTGCATATATTTCGGGAAATTCATCTTTGAGCTTCTTCTTGTCTATATCCTCACGGGTGCTTGCAGCCTTGCGTGATAGTGTGATGTGTTCGCCTTTGTAGGTTTTCACATCGTTATCTTGCATCAGTTTTAAAAGCCCCTTAGAAAGTTCTTTCTTCTGTGCGTCAAGTTCCTTAATCTGCGTGATAAGGTGATATATTGCCTTTTCTGCCTGCTTGATTTCAGACGGCATATTGTCCGCCTTATTTGCTGGCGCATTGAATTTGCGCCCGTCAATCTCGCATTGTAATAAGCCCTTAATGGTGTCGATTTCGACACGTTTTACCTCTGCGAACTCCGATTTATCATCACGTAACCAAAGCGCATAGAGCTTGCTTACCTTTAAGTCGGGGTTTTGGAGTTCAAAGAGATATGCGTATATACTCAACTGCCAACGCACGTACTCTTTATCCAGCGTGTAAGTAGTCTTGATGTCAGCGAGGATAATGTCTTCGCCCTTACATAGTACAAGGTCTATTGCGCTCGCAAAATGCTCCTTATCCGTTACGATATACTCATTTGTAATCGTCGTGAGTTCATTTTCTTGCTTGATACGCTTGTAATTTTCAAGTTCGGGAGTGGAGACCTTCGGCTCAAAGCCTGCATCGAATAACTCGATACTTTCGTGCACCATTGTACCACGTTCGGCAGCCTTATCAAGAATGTACTGAGGAATGTCCTTGTAAAGATTAGGAAATAATTGGGACTTTATCAGCCCTGTTATCCCATTCAGTGTTATCCCATTCAGTGAATAAGTGTGGTATTCTTGATTGAATACCACTTGACTATCTATTAACTTTATCATTGTAGTTCCTTTTTACGGGCACTCATTGCGCCCTTGAATATTGGGTTACTTTGGTACGCATAGCATTCGTCCCAAATACGTTTTAACTCATCTGTATTCCCTGCAGCCTTGATGTTAGCAAGAATTAATTCTAAGTTAGGGTCTGTTGGTTGTGTAGGGAGTGTTCCATTTGCCGCTTGTTCGTTGATAGCGTACTTTGTGCCGAGGTCTGCACCTTTAGAAAAATATATATCAGCAGCCACACCGATAGATTTCATAGCAACAGAAAGCGCATCAGTTAGAGCCATCTTGTATACTTCGTCAGAAACGTATGCGCCATTTCGTTCCATAGCGACAAACGAAGCCCCACCCGTGCCAGGGATTGCGTCGCTCCACTTGCCATCAACTTTTATATACATATTAATGTTACAAAACCCTTTGATTTCGTTGCCGTATGCTTCTGTCCACTGCTTGGTTATCTCGTATTTCCAGCCGACACCACAAACGCCAAATGTATCAGTCATTGCAAGAATACGCCACACGGGGTTAACATCTGACATACCTTTTAGCCTGCCTGCGTTTATTTGTTTTAACGCATTGTTGGGTACTTTCCGAACCTTGTTAAATATGAATAAGTTCGGATTTTCCATAAAATCGTTATTACCTTCTTTCATACATATTCAGTTTATTAGTTGTTACCAATTGGTTTATTCTCATTGTCGCCATAGCTTTCTGTATCTCTGCCTTTGAGAAATACAAAGGGGAATTTTCAGAACTACCTTTACGTGTGTGGATAAGACCTTTTTCAACAAGAGATTGGAATTGCTTATATTCTATTTTTCTGAATTTAAGCCACTTCTTAACCTCGCTTTTCCTTAGTTGGTCTTGCGCAGGTTCATAATCCTTTATCGCCGAATTGTAGCCTACACGCACGAAGTCGGAAATGATACCACCCAATTCAGCAATGGAAATTTCCATATCAATATCGCCGAGTAATGGTGATAAACCCCCTCTTCTCTCTCGTTGAGGTTGCAAACATATTGTTTAATGGGTCGCAGCCCTTAATCCTGTTCCAGTAAGAGCAGGTCGTTTGCACCATTCCTTTGGAATAGCATTTTAACGACACGTGCAGTTTCTCACCTTTGGCAAGGTGGCAAAATAACTCGTTGTATGAATACCTTTTTTCTGTTAATGTTCTTTCTGTCATTTCTATATTTTTTTATCTTTAAATCGTGATGGCGGCAGGAGTCGAACCTGCATAGTCGAATATCCGACGCAAAGCGTACGCCTTCGCTTGCTTACCAATGCTACGCCACCGAAAGCCCTACTATACTCACGCACGGTAGGGAAACCCTAACAAATTAAATAACTATGAAAAACATTGCCCCCACCCAGCGAGTCGAACGCTGATTTAGACCAAGTACACCACATATCCGAGCTGTGGTTGCGTGGGGAAATGCCGCCCTGTTCTAACAGAAAGGGCAGCTTCAACTAAAAATTTAAATATTACACACAATCTATATGGCGTCTTCTAAAAAATCAAATCCGCAAGTTTTGTTACGCTCTTCGAGCATTTTTCCTGTTTCTTCGGACAACTCTTTAATTAGAGAGATTAGCCCTAATATACTGTCGTCTTTTTCCATACTTATTCATTTAAGTAGTCTAACAACTCTTGAGCTGCCCTTTTGCTTGGCAACTCTTTTGTTACAGCCTGTTGCGTCCCTGTAAACGCCATTAGGGAGAGTAATTCTCACCTTAACAACAGGGCAATGGTCTTGTCCGCTTTTGCCCAAAACTTCAGTTAAAATACTTTCGCCATACTCTCGCTGAACTAATTCGGAGAGTGTAATAATAGGATTATTCATAATAATATTCATTTGTTTGACAATTCGTTTTTTATATCTTTAAAGACTGCTTTAAAGCAACCTCTTTCCTGCCATAGGAATTTACCTACCGCAGCAGCGCAATATATTGCGCCTACTGCAAATATTATCTGTAATATCATTCGTCAAATTCTCTTTCTATCGCCTTTGCGATAGCATATTCGTCTACTTCTATTTCAATATCGTTGG
>FLSH01009003.1_pt1 | contig 26930 bp, 18 predicted proteins | sample 1550441 | NCBI WGS metagenome assembly FLSH01 (sample SAMEA4031756, study PRJEB14383) | metagenome | biome: human; feature: oral; material: saliva | place: Philippines | collected 2014 | reverse complement strand
ATTTCTCCTGTATTGGCATTTATTTTAATAGAAACTATATTTGGTCCTACCTTGTAATGAATAACCCATACTGGTATATTGGTTTTATCACTTACATATCGCCTTATAGAAACATTCTTATCGAATAAATCCAGCTTTAACTCTTCCTTTACAAACTTCTCCACCTTTTCCCATGGATAGTTCTTATAAGGGGCATCTTTATCTATTGTTTCTATTAAATAGCCATTTTCATCATATACTTTCCAAATACCAATATTAAATTCATTATAATAATATTGTCCTACTTTTTTGAGAGTCCGTGTCTTATTATGATACTCTTTATAAGTACCAAAGAGTGATTTTTCTTTCCTTGCATATTCAACGAAATCAGAGCCATTATCACCTCCAAACTGCCTCACTTTACCTCGCAAGTAATGCTCAAATTGATAATCATGCCCTTGCCTTTCCATATAATAGGTAGATGTATCAAATCTCTCGGTTGTCCTTTCCAAAGTTTTGTTCTGTTTGATATTATTATTACCTTGTGCCTTACAGCTACTTATTACCACAAGTAATGTAAGTAATGTAATTATTCGTCTTATCATTTTTATAATTTTATTAGCAGTTCATTGATATTGTCTTTCAGTGTTGTATGCTGTCAATCTTGTGGGTGGGGAATGCAAGGAGGATTCGGGGAGCTGCATTTGCAAACTCCAAAACTTGGGATATTACCATCCCGTTATTATCACCTTCTGTACCAACAAGAGCATCAGCTATCCTACGGAATGTTTGACTCGTCACAGTTAGGGTGGGTTTCTCTGTGCCAAGGGAACAATACATTGTTACTCCGTGAGTTATAATTTTAGACATAAACTCTGTTTAGTTCATTCAACCTTTTTATTCTATGGCTTGCAATATTTCTTTGCTGAGTAGTTCTCCATTCTTGGCATTCCATGTATAAGTTAAATCACCTCCTTTATCGGTTATGGTAATCGTCCAAAGAACAGAATCTTTTTCAAATTTAGCATTGGGCGCACTTATCTTGCCAAAACTTATGCTAATACCTGGCTCATCCCCTTGTTTCAAGAACTTCTCCTGACCTTTTCCCGTTTTCCTGTCTATATACCCTTCCTTCTCGAGCCAGCGCAGGATGTTTATAGGTTTCAGGCGAAGCTTCTCAAACTTCTTATCCTCATCGGTTTCTTTTATAAGGTTACCCTGATTGTCATACTCGCGCCAAATGCCAATTTTGACACTTGAATGGCAAAGTAATTTCCCTTTGGATTTGAGAATACAATTCTTATAATAGTTTTTAACTATCATCTCATAAGTAAATGGCTTGATTTCTTGTAAGACAAAGCCATCATCGTTAAATGACACATAGGTCTCAGTACCATTCCTCTCTACATATTGAGCAGATGTAGCACCTTCATAGCTATTTTTCTCTTTGATTATTTTTTTATAATATTGTACATCGAATCTTTCTGTTGTCTTCATTGTTGTTGTTTTCTTGTTCTTTTGTGCAACACATGACTGTGAAGCTATTAAGAGCAATAAACACAAAGTATATAGTTTCATTCTGTATCTTATTTAATATTTGTCTTGTATATATAAAAACATTATTGTAGATTTAACGTCTTTCCATGATTGATAAGTTCTTTCGTTTCTGCATCTATAACAAATTCCTCTGGATCATAAATTGTCACACGGCAGACATACCACTTCGCATGACAACCTTAGAATGGTGGATTTGAGAAATCAGTCTGCTCTCCCTTTCCCATTCTTAAATCTATGCATCCTTGTCTCTCCATCCATTGAAGTAAGTCTTTTGGTTTCATTCTTAACTTATCTGATAGTGTACCATTACTTTTTATATTGTAATTTGTAGGTGGAAAGTCGTTTTACTCTTAGATAGAAATGAATGATGTTTATTTTTGCTTTAGGATGTAAATGTAGGAAGATAATTTCAGATACACAACAGAGAGACATAAAATATAATGGCTTTAACATTTTGTAATCAATCTCTCGCTGCCTAATATTCTTTTGTGAGTAGGTTGTTTTAATACATAGTGAAAGCAAAGAATGAACAATAAAGAACTTGTCTATGCGTAATGTGCTGTAAATATTTTTCTAACACCTAAAAATCTATTAATGCTTAATAGGCTTCGAAAAGACGCCTAATTGGCTTGCAAAAGGTGCCCTTTAAGACCCTTACTAACGCCCTTTTGAAGGCTAATTAAGCACCTTTTGAAAAGCGCTTCTGTAACTAAGTGATTGTCTGTTTATTACGACCTTGCTTGTTAATTCTGTTTTTCGTATTCATTTCAAGGGCTTTACTTGAAGTTGTGTAAATATTTTTTTAGCTCGACAGGTCGGGTTTTAGGCATTAATATGGTAGTGTTTTCTTTGTTGAAAGGTAAGGAGAACATGGATAGTTTTTTTATCTTGTATGATGGTTAAGTTCTATTCTCTTTTTCAATATGTCTTTTTTGTTAATATAACAAAAGTTTTTAAGAAACTTAAAAACTTGGTATTATCTTTGCAAAACATTTTAAACAGCACTTAATAAGGAAGGTTTCATTGTAGATATAAATGGGTATAAACTTTATGGCGGTGTTATTATATTATAGCTTTTCTTGTGTTTTTGTTTTAGGTTCGATGTGACCTATAATCAAATTCATGTGCGAAAGCGGATAGGTACATACAAACCGTCTTATGCTATCTATTGTGTGCCAGTCCGCTCAAATCAGATGTCGTGATAGAAAGATATTTTTGATAATTGTCTTGATATTACGTACAAAAAAAGAAACGACAGTCATCGGGATAATAAAAAACATATTAAATTGGCTGGAAAGGTGCAGTCTTTATCATTGTGTAGTAATTTATATGGATGATAGAGTGGTAGGGGTTACCTATCTTTAAGTGCTATTGGTTTTCTGAAAAGAGATAAGAAACTTTAGATATGCTGTTGAAAGAAGTTAGATATTTTATTGATAAACTTTGTTTAGTTGTTATGGGTAAAACATTACATCGTATTATATCAATGGTTACGACCGCCATGTCACTCTTGGTGGTAATTGTCCTCGTTGCATCATGTTCAAGTAGTAATAGTGATGCGGCTAAGGAGCGTATGCAGAAAATGTATGGTGAGAACAAGAAACTTACTTCGTTACCAGATTCTAAGCCGTCAGTAAGATGTTCAAATGGTACGTTTGTAGGTGTTGACAGTAATGGTGTCAAGTCATTTAAGGGTATACCATATGCCGTTCAGCCTTCTAAATCAGGAAGGTGGAAGCCTTCACAGTTAGCCCCAGCAGATAGTGGAATTTATGAGGCATACTATTTCGGAAAGTCTTCAGTTCAGTCTGATGCAGATTCTGAGCTATCTTCTTTCTATCCGCAAAGTGAGGATTGTCTTTATCTCAATGTGTGGACAAGTGACAGAGTAACAGATAAGGAAAAGCCTGTTATGGTGTTCATCCATGGTGGGTCATATGGGTGGGGAGGTAGTGTAGACCCCTTGTACAACGGTTATAACCTTGTCAAAGCACATCCCGATGTGGTACTTGTCACCATTAACTATCGTACTGGGCTTTATGGGTTCATAGATTTTTCAAAGGTAAAGGGAGGAGAGGCTTATCGTGAGAGTGGTAATCTTGGCTTGCTTGATCAGGTAACCGCATTGAAATGGGTGAGACAGAATATCTCTAATTTTGGTGGTGACCCAAACAATGTAACTATTTTCGGTGAATCGGCAGGCGGTGGTTGTGTATCACTGCTCCCTCTAATGCCTGCTGCAAAAGGATTGTTCAAGCGTGTCATAGCTCAAAGTGGTTCTATTGCGTCCACTTATAGTACGGATGAATGCCAGCATCTTACTGAGATGCTGATGAAAAAAAGTGGAGCCAAAAACATGAGAGATCTTTTGGCATTAAGTCCAGCTAAGCTTAAAGAACTGAACAAAGACCTTAATGCTTGGAATAATTTTCCTAAGCGCGATGGTATCAATGTGCCAAAGAAATTGTATGAGGCGTATGCCAACGGTGCTGCAAAAGATATTAATATGCTCATGGGTAGCAACAAAGATGAGGCGCGTTATTGGATTGGAGAGGCTGGCGGTCTCTTGCCCTACAAGATAGGTATGCCTATAATCTATGAGAACTACTTTGCTAAATTGAGTGATGCGGATAAAGAAAAAGTAAAGACATTTATGAACGGTCTCGACATGGGTGACACGTGGAAGTATACTGAATTTCTGAATGAAACGATGTTCCGTATACCGATGATAGCTATGGCTGAAGACCATACCAATAGTGGAGGAAAGACGTTTGTCTATTATTGGACGTACCCATCATCTAAACCTCATTACGGGGCATGCCATACCGCAGAACTTGCCTACGTCTTTGGTAATCTAAAGGAGTCTGTTTATATTGGCGATAGCATTAACCCCGAATTGTCTAAGCAGGTTCAACAGATGTGGGTGAACTTTGCTAAGACGGGTAACCCAAGCATCAACGGTTTGGCATGGAGCGAATATAATACTGCTACTCATCCAACAATGATACTCGGTAGCAAGTGCCGTATGGAGAACGATCCGCTTACAAACCAGCGTAAGCTGATGAATGATATCAATAAATACCATTTCAACGGACGGAATGTTGCTGTGTCATACAACGTGCCATTTGTAAGAAAGCTTGTAGGCGGTGTTATTGGTGGCATTGCATTCATAGTTTTGGTAGGTTTGTATATACGCAAGCTAATGAGAAAAAAAGAAAGAAAATAAGTCCAACAATATATAGTTGTGCTGTTATCATGAGTTCGGATAAGCCCCATTTTATTTGCTATTTTACGTCAAGGTGGGTGGGGCATTCCTGCTGTGATGATTACTATTTGCTTGGAATGTAAACTTTGTTTTCATGATATTGACCATTAGATTTCTATAACAGAGATATGTATACAAAAGAAGGGACGCAGATTGTGCGTCCCTTCTTTCGTATTATGCTTTTGGTGGAGTCTTACGCTCATGCTCGGTGAGGAAGCCACAGCGGTAAGCATAGAGGAGTTCTTTGAGTGCTTCAATCTGTAGACGGAGTTCCGTACCCTTATCGGTGTCCTCAACGCGTAGACGTTGTTGGTTCATCTCAACAATCTGAATGGTTGAAACAATGTCTGTTCCTCGCTTGATGGCATCTTCTGTTGATGTGAAAGGCTCGTGTTGTACGAGCTGGAAACCACGTGAGTGATAGACGAGGGTGTAACCAGCAATACCTGTTTCCTTGTGGTAGGCTTGTGAGAAACCACCATCAATCACCATCAGCTTACCATTTGCTTTGATAGGATTCTCACCCTTGACAACATGAACAGGGACGTGACCATTGATGATGTGACGGTTAGGCTGTGGCACATCAAACTCATCTAAAATCATATCGGCAATCTCCTCATTGTCGCGCATACCAAAGTAGTAGCCCTTCTCCTCATGATGAGTTTCCTTCTCAGCAATGAAGTAGCGTTCGAAAGTAGCCATCTTTGCCTTGTCGAAGAGCGGACTATCAGGTCCACACCATAGAAAGAGGAAGAAGTCGATAGCATCTTGACGTTCTTCTTCTGTCTGCAGTTCATTGTTTGTCTGGAAGGCTGAACGAATCTTCATACCAGTCTGATAAAGCAACTCCTTACCCTTCAACTTCACACCAGGACCAATCTCAACCTCTTTTAGTTTGCCCTCTTTTGTGAGTGGGATAGAGGCATGATAAAGGAGATTATGGTTGAAGACGTTATACATACAGCCGTGGCGGAGCAGAGAACGGATATGACTACGCAACTTCTCACTGCCTGTAAACGACTGATGAAGACGATCTATGAGTGCCTGTTCAGCCTCAGTAAGCTGTTCTGGATTCTTTGGGTCGATAGTTGGGAAGTTGCATGAACACATCTTATATTCCTTACCATCAAGGGTAATCGTACCCTTCTTATAGTCGATAGCTTTGAGCAAACGACGGTCGTCCATCTTCCAAAGCGGATGACGGCTAATCATCTGTGACTCAATCTTAAACTGAAGGATACTGATAGCCTTGTGCATCTGTGCTGTCAGCGTCTTGCTACGTTCGTCGAGTGGATTGTCTTTCGATATCTTTGGCATGAACTCCTCGCATGGATCATCACCATATACGTCCATTGCAAAGGTAGCCAACTGAATAAGGTTGATACCATATCCATCCTCAATGGTAGCCATGTTCGCATAACGCAGGGCTATGCGAATAACATTACAGATACAAGCATCGTTACCAGCACACGCACCCATCCACAAGATATCATGGTTTCCCCATGTGATATCCCAGTTGTGATAGTTCTTCAAGGTGTCCATAACGATGTGAGCACCCGGTCCGCGATCGTACACATCACCTAAGATATGCAGCTGGTCGATGACTAATCGTTGGATAACCTCACAGATAGCAATGATGAAGTCATCAGCTCGTCCAGTAGAGATAATCGTCTTGATGATAGCACTCACATAGTCGGTCTTATCCTTATCGTCAGCATGTTCGTGCAGTAACTCTTGGATGATATAAGAGAAATCATCCGGTAAAGACTTCCGAACCTTTGAACGTGTATATTTGCTGGATACATCACGACAAACCTCTATCAAGCGGTGTATGGTGATATGATACCAGTCTTTGATGTCTTTTTCTTCTTTCTTTACGAGCTCAAGTTTCTGTTCTGGATAATAAATCAGAGTACAAAGTTCTTGCTTTTCTATATTTCTTAGTCTTTCACCAAAGAGCTCATTAACCTTTCTCTTAATGTTACCAGAGGCATTTTTAAGCACGTGTTGGAATGCTTGATACTCGCCATGAATGTCGGCAAGGAAGTGTTCGGTACCCTTTGGTAGGTGTGCGATAGCCTCAAGGTTGATAATCTCAGTTGCAGCGTCAGCAATATTTGGGAACGACTTTGCTAATAGCCGTAAATAGCGTTCATCCTTTTTTAAATCGTATTTCTTCTGTGTCATGCGTTAATGTCTTTGTACGAAATTATTTCTTTTGATGCCCTTTGTTTTCCTGTCATTACGTGGAGGGACGGGCATGAATCCCTCTTTAAGAAGCACCTTCTCGGCAAGGAGCTGTATCATACGACGTGAATAGCGATAGAGACGGAGGTGGCGGAGCACGTCTGCGAGTCGGTCTTCGTCATAGTCATTATACTTTATAACTGTGTATAAATCAGCCAACAGACGTAGGGAAAGTTTCTTCTTTCGTTCTACCTGTCGTGTGTTTGCAATGGTGGTTGCTATCTTCTTGATGATAGCATCTTCCTCATTGGAGTAGTCACTGAGTCGCTGTCGCGTCATGGGTTGGTTTCCTATCAGCTTATCTGTGTCAACCGAGGTTGTTTCCTTTGGTGACAAGAGTGGGAATCGCTGTATGGCAGCAGTGTCAATCGTGGGTGCATTGAGTTGTAGACGGCTGATACAGTTGTCTACAATCTCTCTTATTCCTTCGTCATCAGCATAGAGGAAGATTCTTCGCCATTGTTCTGGATTCAGACTTCGGAGGTTCAGAAGTTGGTCGCTGGGCAAGAGATTGTGGGTTGTCTCTTGTGCTAAGCCAACGTGTAACAGACTTGGAATTGCATCTTTCTCCATTGCTGTCATGGCGAATTGATAGCGTGTGTCAAGCACTTTACGATAGAAAGAAATCGTTTGCAGCGCCATGTCGTCGTCGCTCAACGAATTATTAAGAACGCTGTCTTGTACGATATCAATGCGTTTCGTCCAGCCTAACTTTAGAATGTCTTGCCTTTCTTGCTCGCTACTCACAAGGAGCGCATCCATTCTTCTCACCATCTCCGCTTGATAGAGAAGTGTCTTCACCTTCTTAGTAGACTTCTGCTCGGTTGTTCTTGCTCTCTCGTTGAGTTCCCAATGCGGTGAGAACACTACTGCACACTGCTTCTTAGTAGCCCAATTAGCGTGTGTGGCAGCTTGATATTCCCAACAGGTATGAATATGAACGATGTCAGGTAGGAAGTCAGCAAGGAGCTTTTTGAAATCCCCTTGTTGTGTAACCGTCTTGACATCAGCATATTCTTTCTGTGCTGTGGTGAGTCGTAGAAGGTAATCAGAAAGCAGATGGCCTGCCTTTATACTGTCTATGTAATGGATGATGCGCATTTATAGTTTGTGAGATATGAAGTCATACTTGTCTGCACGATGGTATTTCAACTTATAACCAAGGTGCTTCCATGCGATAGCAATCTCGTATGGGATAATCTTCCATGCTGGAATCTCTATATCGAAACGTCTCAGTGCTTTCTTTCCAATAACTAAGCGTAGAATGATAGAGATGATAAGGGATAATCCTGCAGCAACAGAAATGGTCCACATACCCAATAGGAGAGAGACTGCAAGTGCAATACACTGTAAGAAGTAATTACCATGTAGTGCCGTTTGGTCGACATACGGGAGGAAACGATGCTGTGGTGTACGTTCCAAGTGTTGGCGATTCTCCATATAGAAAAGGTGTTTGCCGAGCCAAACCTTCTCTGTTGGAGCCTCTTCTATGAGTGTTCCCTCAAACGAGTTTTCAAACACAAGGTTGTTACCACTTGCATATTTGTTTACCATGAAGTCGTATTCTCCACGTATATATTTGAGGTTTCCGCGGAATCCTTCCTCACTTAAGAAACGGCTTTTACGGAAAGCTAAAGCATTAAACGGACACGCATAGGACTTATGATGCTGATATTCACGCATAAAATAGCGTGCCAAATAATGTCTTTCGAAGTGTCGATAAGTAGGCGTTTCGTCCTCATAACGAGTGTAGCCTACCACGAGATCCTTCCCATCTTTACAGTTTCGGGCTATAGCTTGCAGCCAATTGTCACCCGTTGGATAGCAACAGATGTCTGCCATTATCACCCAATCGTACTTTGCTGCCTTCACTCCAAGCGTAATAGCAAGCTTCTTCTTGCTCATATAACGTGATGATTCAGGGATGAAGGTGGTGTGTAGATGTGAGTTAGATGCAAAGCGTTTCAATACATCACTCGTCTCATGATCATTCTGTGGCACCACAACAATCACCTGAAAGTCTGCTGGATAGTCCTGATTCAGATAGAGTGGGAGGTTCTTTGCAAGCTCCTGTGCATTGTCATGGGGCGTGAAGATAATTGTGATAGGAGGGTAAGTTGGGAGTTGCTCTTCGGTGACACTTAGCTCCGTTATTGCTTCTTTCTCCTGCTCTACAGGCTCATCTTCATTACTTATTTCTTCACTTTCGGCTGTGGAAGTTGGCAGACCATACTCTGCAATCCTTACTTTTCGGAAGAAAGGATTGAGAAAAGAAGTCAGCAATGCTACTAAAAGTAACACTACTGAGATGATGATGGTCGTATTATCAAAAGTGAACATTTATTCGTTTCGTTATGGATTATAGTTCGTCAGAGGTATAGCCTACAGGCAGTTTCCTACAATTATATTGCGAAGCCATGATTTCTCCGTATGCTCCAGCAGAACGCATCGCAATCAAGTCGCCTCGATGAACGGTGTTAAGTTCGATTCCTTTTGCAAAGACATCACTCGATTCGCAAATCGGTCCTACCACATCATAAGCGTGTAAAGCACCATCGCTTGATAGATTTTCTATCTTATGGCTTGCCTGATAGAGAGCAGGACGAATCAAGTCAGTCATTCCTGCATCGACAATCGCAAACTGTTTTGCTGTTCCTTGCTTCACATAAAGGGTGCGAGTGATGAGACTTCCCATCTGTCCTACTACTGCACGACCCAATTCGAAGTGGAGTTTCTGTCCTTCTCTTAGTTTCAGATAGCGTGCGAAGGTATAGAAATAAGACTTGAAATCAGGGATTGGATGGTTGTCAGGATTGTCGTAATCGATACCCAATCCACCACCAACATTGATATTCTTAATCTTTATATTCTCCTGCTCTAAACCGTCTTGTATCTCGTTGATACGGCTGCAGAGATGACGGAAATCAGTCATTTCGAGCAGCTGTGAACCGATGTGGAAGTGCAAACCGATAAAGTGAATGTTCGGCATCCTGCTTGCTTCAAGGATGGTAGGTAGCATGTCTTGCATGGCAATACCAAACTTATTCTCAGCTAATCCGGTGGTAATCTTCTCGTGCGTATGTGCTCCCACGTCAGGGTTGATACGGAAACATACGTTTGCCGTCTTACCCTTTTTCGCTGCCAACTCATTGATAACCTCTAACTCAGCCACACTCTCTACGTTGAAGCAGAAGATGTCATGGTCTAATCCGAGGTTGATTTCCCAGTCTGACTTACCCACACCTGCATAGACAATCTTGTCTGCTGGGAAGCCACAGTCTAAGCAACGCTGTATCTCTCCACCACTTACACAATCAGCCCCCATACCAGTCTGCTGGATAATATTCAGTACCTTAGCGTTTGCATTGGCTTTAACAGCATAGTGGACGATGAAGTTTTCATACTTCTTCAGTTCTTTATTAATCGCCTGTAGTGTCTCTCTCAAGAGGTCACAGTCATAATAATAAAATGGAGTTTCTATCTTCTTAAACTTATCTATAGGGAATTTCTGTACCATGTGTTTTGTCTCCTGAAGTGGTGTTTATCTGAGTTGTAGAGGAAATCTATGCCCTCGCATGTCCAATTGTCTGCTCCCAGTGATGACCAGGCGAGGGCGTTTGTGCCTACGATAAATACTTATTGTTAATTTATCAGTTCTTTCTTTAGTTAAAGAGGACGGTTGACAATGACTGTAAGGCACGCTTCTTATCCTCCTCGCGAATCAAGAAAGAAATGTTAAAGTTGCTTCCGCCATAGCTAATCATACGTACAGGGATATCCTTCATTGCGTCAGTTGCCAATGTCTCAAAGCCAACATTACTCCAATCAAGGTCGCCAACAACGCAGACAATACACATCTCTGTGTCAACGGTTACGGTGCCATACTTCTTCAACTCATCAACAATCTCAGCCAAATGGCTATTGTTCTCGATGGTCATTGACACACCCACCTCACTGGTAGTAATCATGTCGATAGAAGTCTGATAGCTCTCGAAGATTTCAAATACCTTACGTAAGAAGCCCGATGCACCTAACATACGACTTGACTTAATCTTGATAGCAGTGATATTGTCTTTAGCTGCAACAGCCTTAATCTTTCTTCTCACCAATGTGTTGTCGATGATAGTACCCTCTGCATCTGGGTCCATCGTGTTCTTTAGACGAACAGGAATACCGGCATACTTAGCTGGCTGAACGCAAGTAGGGTGGAGAATCTTCGCACCGAAGTAAGCCAACTCCGATGCTTCTTCGAAGTTCAACTGGCGTACAGCCTCTGTCTTCTCAACGACACGTGGGTCATTGTTGTGCATTCCGTCGATATCTGTCCATATCTGAATCTCCTCTGCGTTGATAGCAGCACCCACAAGTGAAGCGGTATAGTCAGAACCACCACGCTGCAAGTTGTCTACCTCACCATAGGCATTACGGCAGATGAAACCCTGTGTGATATAGATCTGATAGCCCTGATTCTCATCCATAATCGCTGTCAGATGCTCTTTGATATACTGACTGTCTGGCTCCGCATTCTTATCAGTGCGCATGAAGTCGAGTGCAGAAAGTAATGTTGCTTTGATTCCCTGCTCCTGCAGATAGTTTACAACCATGTTGGTTGAGAGTACCTCACCTTGTGCAACGATACTCTTTTCCTCAAACGAGGTGAACAAATCCTTAGTGAAGGTGCGCAAGTAGTTGAACTCTTCAGCCAAGAACTGGCGTGTCTTCTGCTTGTATTCTTCAGTAGAGTAAAGCTCTTCAACGTGCCCAAGATATTTCTGTTCGAGGTTGTTGATAAGTTCGTTTGCTCCCTCTGGATTCTTGCGATAGAGGTAATCAGATATTTCTATCAGTGTGTTTGTCGTTCCACTCATTGCGGAGAGCACGATAAATGTAGGTTCTCCTGACTTTGTTATCAAGGAAGCTACACCCTTCATACGTTCTGGTGAACCAACGGATGTACCTCCAAATTTCATTACTTTCATCATCTTCAATCTTTCTAAATGTGGATTTATGCTGAGTTCTATGCGCTTAATCGTTTTGTTCTGGCTCGTCAATCGTCTCTACTGGAGCCGTCTCTTCTGCTAATTCGCAAACTTCCTTCTTGTCGGTGAGTTGGTGAAGTTCGCCCTCATGACAGCGATAAACCTTACCCGGGAACTGGTCAATGAGGTTGATATTATGGGTAGACATGATAACCGTTGTGCCTGCTTGGCATGAGTCTTTGAGAATGCTAACGATGTTCGCAGCCGTCTCTGGGTCAAGATTACCCGTAGGCTCATCGGCAATAATAATCTTAGGAGTGTTCAGCAAGGCGCGTGCAATGGCAATACGCTGCTGCTCACCACCAGAGAGTTCACTTGGCATCTTGTTCTTCTTGTCGGTCATACCCACCTGTGCCAACACTTCTTCAATACGTCGTTCAATCTTCTGTTTGCTGGTCCAACCTGTTGCCTGCAAGACAAACTTGAGGTTCTTTGATACAGAGCGGTCATGCAAGAGTTGGAAATCTTGGAAGATAATACCCATCTGTTTGCGGAGTGCAGGGATACGACTACGCTTAATGTTAGGCATACTCTCGTCGAGAACAACAGCCTTCTCAGCATCTTCGCTGTCAATATCTAATTCGCCATAGATGGTTTTCAATAGCGAACTCTTGCCCGAACCAACACGGCCGATGAGATAGATAAACTCTCCTGTTTCTGCCTGAAAGTCAACATCTTTCAGAATTAAGCGTTCATCTTGATATATGTTTACCTTCTTGTAGTCTATTAACATGATTATCTCTGTATGATTTATTATTGTCAATTGATACTTCTGTCCATTGCCTATTGGCAAGGATTTATTCTGCAAAGATACTAAAAAACACTGTAATAGATGCAGGAAATAAGAGGTTTAACGCATTTACACTTTATTATGATTGTACAAGGACAACTTTCACAAACCAATATGGCTGTGAAAGCTGATAGAACCCCTACTGTTAGAGGCTCTAATTCGCTGAATACTTTCTCATCAGACAATTTTAGGTAACTGCATTACTTGCCTTTGGCTGGTCGACGAAATGAGGCTTTCAGCTGATTAGGGAAGTCAACCGACAGGGCTGAATCTTTGAAGTTAATGTAGATGTCTTCGTTATTCTTTGTCTTGATATGCGTCACATTCGTATCGTCTGAATGTAAGTATAATAGCACATCCTTCCCTTCTTTTGTCTGAAAATGACCCACATTAATTTCGCCAAGTGACATTCCGTTTGTTCTTACCCCTATGTCTGGCACCGTTGCGTTGCTGTCTACTTGTGTAATACTTGCTATCGGTATTTCCTTAGCGTATGCCCCTTCAATAAACAACGTGTCATTTCGAATCGTCGTATTGTTATCGGTGGCTGTGATTGGGAGGGTCCCTATGAGAAGAAGCACACCTAATATCACAATGATTGAGAGCATGAGTACGAGTATACTCTTCCCCTTCTTCTCTATCTTGTACAGTTGTAACAGCATGTAAACGATAGCTGCGATTTCTGGAATGAGTATGACGACAAGTTGATAATCTTCCCAATGAAAGGCAAGGCAAGCGAAACCACCGACAAGGATGAAGCTACCTGCTAATATTAGTGCTATCTTTATTCTCCTCAATCGTTTAAGTCCTTCCTCGCTTTTAAGTTTTGCTTTCGATATTCTTGACCCAAAATTGATAGCAGAATCTGGCCCGATAGTGCTTCCGAGAACAATCAGCGGTAAGCTCATCAGTAGTATTATAATGGTGTCTATCATATCTCAACTTATATTAATTTTATTTATGTAGTATCAATCAACTTAGTTATCAAGGTTTATAATAGAAACTAAGCATCAGCTCTCTACCTCTAATGTCTTGATTGCTAAAGCTACTTGAAAGCGTATTGTTAAGCCCATAGTTATAGCTTTTATTATTAAAGACATTGTTCCACGCAAGACTTAAGTCGAAGTGTTTGGCTTTGAATATCAAGGTGAAGTCTTGAAAGAACATATCCTTAAACTTCTTTTGTGCAATCTCGTTATGATAGTATTCCGTCAAAGTTTCCAAACTTAAAACCTTACAAAGAGGTATTCTAAGGCTTCCCTCATGCTTCCAACTATTTAGATTAGACGTCTTTCCGAAAGCAGGCATCTTCATCTGGTGAAAGCCATAAGTAAGTTTATAAGCTAAATCGACACCCTTTATTAAACCAATATCAAGGTTAGAGGTTATATTTAAGTTCTTTGTGTCGTAAGGCATTTGTTGGCTATTCTGTACCATATAACTATTCATGGCATTATATAACGCCTTTACATTTAGCTTTCCTTTTAAGAAGCCTATGCCTTGTGAACCCATTAGGAACATATTCCAGCTATTGTACTTCGTGTCTCCTTGTGTCAGTGATTCTACGATATAGTTGCCCACAAAATCTTGGGTTGATGTATAAGGAGAGGTACCAAACGACCTTGTTATGCGTAATCGTATAGAGGTTCCTTTCAGAGCATCGCTATAAACAACTCCTATTCCTACGCTTTTCTCTTTGTTTAAATTATAGCCTGCCAGACCTTTATTCATATATTGATAATCTTGCAGTACTAAAGTTGGATAAAATTGGACAGCATTTATCTGCATTGTATTAATGGATGCATCAGCCGAGAATGTCCATGTTGCAGTGGTTTTCCATCTTATACGGAGGTTAGGGGAGAATAAGACTTTAGACTGACCATTATCTAAACTATACTTATAATGGTTGTACGACATATCGCCATATAATGTGAAATCAAAGTCCTTCACCATATATTCAATGCTCGGATTGGCATATAACCTTGCAAATGTAAAGCTGCTTTTGCCCATCAGTAGTCCGATACTATCTGGAACTCCCACTAAATCAGAAGTAAAGCGGTGTTCTCCTGCATTTACTCCTATTTGTCCTGATAGAATAAATCTACCTATTCTGAAACTTCCTCTTACGTCTGTATTCGTTTCATAGTAATGTTGATTAATAGATTGCACCAGCGAATCGACATATAGTTGTTGCGGACGTATATCCATTATATTCTTTGATTGTAGGGTAACGAGGCGTTTGCCATATTTCTTCATTATACTGAAATTATCTTTTAATGTATAAATCGGAAGATTACCCATCATCTTATGAGGATGAGTCCCCTGTTCATTCAACCATTGTTTGTTCCAAGAAAAGTCACCAGAAAGCTCATTTTTAAGATAATGATTTTTAGCGTTATTCTCGTATTTTATCTTTGCAAAGAGGTCATTACTTTTCTCCAAATACTGTTTTCTGTTTTCTATTGTCTTTATACCGCTATTCGTATAAAAGTCTGAATGGCGCAAAGAGGTAGCCTCATTGCGGTCATTGGCAAATGTAATTTGCACGTTTACTTGAGAATTTTCATCTATACGCTGTAGTGCATTCAAACTAACAGCATGTGAGCGGTTAAATAATGAACGTCCTTTGAGCAATAAAGGCGATGGAGAAGGAAGGGCGAGCATAGCTGTTAAAGGACTTTGTAGCTCATCAAAACTTAAAAGTTTGTCCGTCTCTCTCCTTATATTCTTACCTATATTGTTTGTCTTATAGGTGAGAATTGTCTGAAAAGAAGGCTTCAGGCGCATGGCAAAGGTTTCATAATTCCACAATCCTCCATGACTCTTTAGCCCTATGCCACCGCTATAGGTCGTCATCCAGCGTGCCTTGGCTCCTTGTTTCATCCTAATATTGATAGCGTTATCGTCAGAATAAGTAAAATCATCTAACACACGGATAGGTTGATGATGCTTCATTACTTCTACGGTTGCTACATCCTCTTGGGGTAGTGACTTTGTTGCCAAGCCATATTTCCCTCCCATCAGATTCATACCTTCTATATAGAAGTTACTGATAGACTTACCTTCGTATTGTATCTCGCCATTCTCTTTGTTCACCTCAAAACCAGGGACACGCGCAAGAACGTCAGCTAATGTTCGGTCTCCTTCTTTCTTATAGGTAGTGAGCAGATATTGAATTGTATCGCCTTTTATCTTAATTGGTTTTGCCTTTACAGTTATCTCCGATAACGTTTTCGTATCTTCCTCTAATGTAATATGCTGTGCAGGCATATCCATTGTAACCTTTAATTCCTGCTTTTTATAACTTATTGCTGAAATAGATAGAATATTACCTTCTTGTGCTGTAATGGTAAATTTCCCCTTAGCATCTGTCTGACAGAAATGTAATGTCTTTTTTGTGGTTGCATCTACAGTCTTGATAATAGCTGCAGACACAGGGTGTCCTCCTACGTCAGTAACGACACCTTCCACTATCCTCTGTGCACTTATTGACTGTACAAGTAGGATAAGCAAACATAAAATAATATATTTCTTCATTAGTAATATCTTATTCTAATTCCATTTTGGGAGTAATGATTGTATTCTTTGGATAGAGCGTATGGTCTGAAGCCTTTTTTAAATAAGAGAGTCGGTCTATATCCTTATACTTTTTCCTCCAGAAATTATAAAACGTTACAGGGGGTAACTGTTCTCTTTTTATGTTACTTGCAATTATGTCAAAATAACCATCGCAATGTGCGGCTAAGATCAAACCGGGTAGTCCACCTAATTTCCACGGACCGAGCGGTAAAGGAATCTCCTCACTGAACCACACCTTCCAGTCTCGTCCACGGAAATGTGTGGTAGCCATTGTGCAATTAAACCCTATTATATTTCGTGTACCATCTTCGTGAATAACCCATTCCGGTGTGGGTATGTCTTCTGTTATCTTATAGTGAGAGTCCCAGACCCCTGTGTAAGTTGTCATTTTTCCTTCTTCAAGATTTCTGTAAAGATAATCATTACAATTAGGACCTCCTACTGTCGGAATAGTCTTATTTTTATTGCGAGCAGCTTCTATCTCTTCATTAATTATCGCCAAAGCTGTCTCAGGGTTGCTCCCTAAGGAATCGAAGCGCAAAGTATGATAGCTAAAGTATTCACTTACATTCTTTCCTATTCTAAGCGCATAGTCATTATAACTGTTAAGATACTTTGTGTGATAACTGATTTCGAGAATGCTCGGTTCAATGATATGTGTCTCTTGTCCAAAGCAACTAAGCAGAGACAACATGAATGTGATACAGAAAGAGTATAATTTCATAATCATTATTTTTGATTAACGTGTTTAGAGATAATTCACTGTGCATTAGTCTCTTTTCTTTATAGGTCTCATTGATTAAGATATCGCAAATATATAATAATATTCAATACGGCGCAACTATTTGAATAAATATATTGCAAAGTTTTATTAGAACTGAGTTATGAGATTTGTAGTTCTTGTGATTAATGTAAAATAAATTCACAACACGCTTTTTAAAAGATGCTCTTTTGGCTTCTTAAAGACGCCTAATTGGCTTTGAAAAGGTGCCCTTTTGAGGTCTAACTAACGCCCTTTTGGAGTCCATTTAAGCACCTTTTACTTTTGTGTTTTACAAGTGTTTGATTCTCTGTGGGTTATAAAGGTGGTGAAAAGAGGCATTTTTGGGCTTTTTTAGAGAGTTTTCCAAGGTTTTTATGTCAATATTTTTCGCAGTTAGCGAGGCTTTTTTTAGTTCTTCCGAAATATGGAGTGATAAACTAAAAGTCTTATATTATAGGCACATGGTGTCACGGAGGGGACGGAGGTAAACGCAATGTCACGGAGGTGCCGACGGCACAAAGAGCGACGGAGGTGTAGCGTACAGATTCTTGATAACGATTTTGGGTTAAACGCTTTGGGCATAAAGTTACTAAAAAAGTGTGCAGACAAGCTCCGTCACTCTATGCACCGTCGGTGCCTCCGTGACTTCCATTGCTTGGGTTTAATAATCCTCCGTCCTCTCCGTGCCTCCGTGTGACATTTCGTCAGAGATATAACCTTAAGTGGCAAACCTTATCACTTCAAAATCTTGAAGACCCACTTTTTTTAGAAAAAGCAAACGAAAAAAGCGGTATAAAGACGTCGTGAAAGTTCGTCTTATACCGCTTTGTAAGATGAGGCTATACCAATGTCTTGTTAGGGAAAGGAATATCCTTTCCTGCAATTTACACTTGATAGCATCGTTGGTATAGCTGATTTATGTGCTGGGAGAGCTTATTTCTCGCAGCTGCAGCCCGTCCAAGGCTTCAGCTCTTTGAAGAAGTCGTGACCCTTATCGTCAACGAGGATGAAGGCTGGGAAGTCCTCAACGGTAATCTTCCAAACGGCTTCCATACCCAATTCAGGATACTCTACGCACTCAATACTCTTGATGCTGCTCTGTGAGAGAACGGCAGCCACACCACCGATAGTACCGAGGTAGAAACCACCATGCTTCTGGCAGGCATCTGTCACAGCCTGTGTACGGTTACCCTTAGCAATCATCACGAGTGAACCACCATGCTCCTGGAACTCGTCAACGTATGGGTCCATACGGTTGGCAGTGGTAGGTCCCATTGAACCACATGGATAGCCCTCTGGAGTCTTGGCTGGTCCTGCATAGAGGACAGGGTAATTCTTGATGTAATCAGGCAATTCCTCGCCAGCATCCAAACGAGCCTTGAGCTTAGCGTGAGCAATGTCACGCGCCACGATGATAGTACCCTTGAGGTTAACACGTGTTGAAACAGGATACTTTGTCAGCTCCGCACGAACGGCATCCATACCCTTGTCGAGGTCAATCTCGATGCCCTTCGCACCTTCTCCCGGCTTGCGATACTCCTCTGGAATCAGCTCGCTTGGGTTGGTGTCCATCTTCTCCAACCAAATACCATCCTTATTAATCTTCGCTTTGATGTTACGGTCAGCAGAACAGCTTACACCCATACCGATAGGGCAGCTTGCACCGTGGCGTGGCAGACGGATGATGCGGATGTCGTGAGCAAGATACTTACCACCAAACTGTGCACCGAGACCAATCTTATGAGCCTCTTTGAGGAGCTTCTCCTCAAGGTCGATGTCGCGGAAAGCACGTCCTGTCTCGTCGCCAGTAGTAGGAAGATTGTCGTAATACTTGATACTTCCAAGTTTAACAGTGAGGAGGTTCTTTTCTGCAGAAGTACCACCAATCACGAAGCAGATGTGATAAGGAGGACAAGCAGCAGTACCGAGGCTCTTCATCTTCTCAACGAGGAAAGGAATGAGCGTACCCTCGTTCTGGATAGTAGCTTTGGTCATTGGGTAGAAGTAGGTCTTGTTAGCAGAGCCACCACCCTTTGCTACCATTACGAAACGATATTCAGCGCCCTCAACAGCCTCGATGTCAATCTGTGCAGGGAGGTTACACTTGGTATTCACCTCGTCGTACATATTGAGTGGAGCGTTCTGTGAGTAGCGGAGATTCTCTTGTGTAAAGGTGTTGAAGACACCACGAGAGAGTGCCTCCTCGTCCTCGAAACCAGTCCATACCTGCTGACCCTTCTCACCGTGAATGATAGCAGTACCCGTGTCCTGGCAGAAAGGCAGTACGCCCTTCACAGCTGTCTCAGCATTGCGGAGGAACTGGAGTGCCACGTACTTGTCGTTTTCTGATGCCTCTGGGTCGGTCAGAATCTTTGCAACTTGCTCATTGTGTGCACGACGGAGCATGAACTCACAATCGTGGAAAGCCTCCTGTGCTAATAAAGTAAGTGCTTCTTTGCTTACCTTCAGAATCTCTTTACCTTCAAACTCACCAACGCTGATACCTTCCTTTGATACCAGACGATACTCGGTGTCATCTTTGCCCAATTGGAACATTGGTGCATACTTGAATTCTGCCATAATGTTTTGTTTAGCTGTCTGCCCTACCGATTAAGGGCAGACAGGGTTTTTTCTATTTGTTTATAATATGTTTTTGTATTCTTTTCTTACTGTTTATTAATAGCCGAAGATTTCTTCTGTTGTCACTCTCTTGATAGGTGCAATCTTTTCTAATGCCTTGAGGTCAAGTTCTTTCTCGTTGCCAAGGATGATATACTTGAAGGTCTTGTTGGCAATATACTCCTTCTCGAAGTTAATAACATCCTGCAGTTGCAGACTTGGAAGAGCGTTGTAAATCTTTTCACTCAATGAGCAGTCAAGACCTAAACGCTGTGCTGCAAGATAAGAGGTGAGGATAGAGTACTTAGTTGTACGAGCAGAAGCAAGGCTCTTCATCAAGCTTTGCTTGGCAAGGTCAAAGCCACTCTGGCGTACAGGTACGTTGTTGAGAAGCTTGTTGAACTCTCTCACACAGTCCATCATCTTGTCATTCTGTGTGATGATGTAGGTGTAGAAACTCTCATTACCTCCTAAACGATAAGGAGATGCATAGACAGCTGAAGCTGAATAAGCCAAACCACGTGCCTCACGTAACTCTTGGAAGACGATGGCATTCATACCACCTCCGAAGTATTCATTGAAGAGGGCGATGATAGGGGCACGGTCGGCAGACCACTTCTGGTTCTGATTGTGGAGCTGAACCATATAGATATTCTTTGCATCGTAAGGTGCAATGAGAACCTCGTTCTTAGGTGTTGTCTCCTCGGTATAACGCTTGATAGTAGGCACTGCAGCGAACTTCTTTGGTGTCTGGATAGTCTTGCTGACAAGCTGGTCAACCTCTTTCAGGCTTGAAGGACCGTAGTAAAGCACTGTCAACTTATAGTTCTTCAAGTTCTTCAAAAGGTTAAGCAGTACCTGTGGGTTGATTGACTTCAACTCCTGTTCACTTGGAATGTTGCGCGTAGGGTTGTACTTTCCGTAGGTAGCATAGTTTCTGAGGGCAGCGAAGTTAGCCTTCTGGTTGGCTTTGTTATCGCTGCGTGACTTTAGAATCTGCTCTACATAGAGGTCGTAAGCCTCCTTGTCAACCTTTGCATTACTGAGTAAGTTGTTCAATAGAGCAAGTGCCTGAGGCAGGTTAGAGTTGAGACCACTTAACGTAATGTATGAAACTTCGTTTCTTTCAGAGATGCTATAGTCGCAAGCTAACTTATAGAACTGCTGCTTAATCTGCTCGTTGCTGAGCTTATTGGTACCTAAGTAATCAAGATAACCAGCTGCATAGCTGAGCATTGGGTTATGTTCGTCACCGTAAGGAACTACGAAGCAAAGTGTAAAGAGGTCGTTTGTTTTGTCCTGCTTATAGAGAACAGGAAGACCCTTCTGGGTTGTTGCCTTGGTAAGGTCACGCTTGTAGTTAACAAACTGTGGCTGGATAGGAGTTGTCTTGGTGTTTACAATCTCCTTGAGGAAGTCACTCTGCTTGTCGTTGTTGGTTGGGATTGGAGTGATAGTAGGCTTCTCTACCTTCTTAATAGTAGTATCGTTGCCCTGCTCCTTGTAGACACAAGCGAAGTCGTTACGGAAGAATTCATTAGCAAATCTAACAACTTCAGCCTTTGTTAACTTTGAAATACGATTGAGTTTGTCCACTTCCTGCTTCCAGTCTTTATGTTTGATGAAGGCATCCACATACTGCTTTGCACGGAACTGGTTGTTATCTAACTGCGTATAATAGTAACGCTTGTAGTTGTTAACGATAGATGGCAAGAGATCATCAGAGAAGTTACCCTTCTTGAGTTTCTCTATTTCAGACAAAGCAAGGCTGCGCACCTCCTGCAAAGTCTGTCCACTCTTTGGCTGTCCATAGACATAGAATACCGAATATTCGTCCATATCGGTCACTCCAGCCTCTATCTCTTGTACTTTTAGCTTCTGGCTGAGGTCGAGGTCGAAGAGTCCTGCTTGTCCGTTAGACAAGAGTTGTGCTATAACCTCTAATGTATCTAACTGCAAAGACTTACTTGCATCAGCGCGCCAACCCATGAAGAGCATAGGAGCTTCCTTGCCAACAACAGTCGTATCAACAGGTGCTGTGAGGGCTGGTTGAGCTGGGAACTGTGGTACGTCGATGTGGGCGCTTGGCTTCCAATTGCCAAAATACTTCTCAATCGAAGCTACTGTCTTGTCTGGGTCGAGGTCACCTGAAAGACAGATAGCGATGTTGTTTGGTACGTAGTATTTGTTAAAATAGTTCTTGATGTTGGTGATTGAAGGATTCTTCAGGTGCTCACCAAGTCCGATAGTGGTCTGTGTACCGTATGGGTGGGTAGGGAAAAGCTTTGCAAAGAGTGCTGCGTAAACCTTACGCCAGTCACTTGAAAGACCGATGTTATATTCCTCATACACCGCCTCCAACTCTGTATGGAAGCCACGGATAACCATATTCTGGAAACGATCGCCCTGAACTCTTGCCCAAGTGTCAATCTCGTTGGATGGAATATTCTCTACATAGCAAGTTACGTCATTAGAAGTATAAGCGTTTGTACCCTCACTACCGATGGCAGTCATCATCTTGTCATACTCGTTTGGAATGTTATAGCGAGCTGCAAGTTGTGAGATAGAGTCAATCTGGTGGTACCACTGCTTGCGTGCAGCTGGGTCAGTAATACGGCGATACTGCTCGAAACGAGCCTCGATAGAGTCGAGGTAAGGGCGTTCAGCCTCTACATTAGATGAACCAAAGTGGGTTGTACCCTTAAACATAAGGTGCTCTAAGTAGTGTGCAAGACCTGTTGTCTCCTTTGGGTCATTGCGAGAACCTGTGCGCACAGCGATATATGTCTGTACACGTGGCTTCTCTTTGTTGACAGAAAGATAGATTTTCAGACCGTTTTTCAGTGTGTAGATACGTGTCTGCATCGGGTCATTCGGTATGCTCTCATAGCTGTAACGCTGCGCATAAGCCGTCACAGATGCAAATAGGAACAATAGTCCTAAGCTTAGTCCCTGCATAAGGGTTTTGTTGAGGAAATCTTTTCTCATATTATCAATGTTTATTTATTGTTTCACTTGGGTAGAGAATGTAATGATTAATTCTCAAAATCAACCTCATGGTCAAGGCTATTAACGAACGATTCAAAGACTTCTCTGTCTACATCGCCCATCTCATACTCCTTCTCTGCATCCTTTTTAATCTCTGCAATCCAAGCACGGCGTGCCTCGATATAATCTCGTTTGATTCGTGCATCGTCCTCTGGAGTAATCTCATTGATACCGTAGTATTCAAGAATCATGCGATAGGTCCATGCCCATTGATAGATACGATAGTTCTCGTTAATCTCTCGGAAGCGGTTAACCACCTCTTCTATCGTTTCAAGACTACCGCTCTTGATATCCTCAATGAGGCGTCGCTCTTCTGATACAGGGAGCAGAAGACCAGAGAGGTCGTCCCATCGTCCGAGTCCTACTTCGGTCTGTGGCTTACCAAAGAAGCCCCATTTGTGTGCACGTTTCAGTACCGCTCCCATATAGATACGCAATGCAATGTCATAGTATTTGATACCTTTTCGCAGACTGGTAGCATTGATAACGTATTCATGATAGTTATAAGACGAAACATTGTCACCACTTGCCTGTCGCAGATTCTCAAGTATCTTCTTTCCCTGCAAAATCTCACCAACAGAATAAGGTGATAGCCAATCGAAGTTGACAATACTCTTCTGCGTCTGCTGTGGACGCATATCACGCTTTGGCCACTTGCGTATATCACGATAAAGACCAACTGTTGTGATGTTACGACCGGGCACAAGATACATCTTATCAGCCTCTGCAATGAGGTAAGAGAAGGGTAGGGCAGTCGTGTTAGGGTGGTGCATCAGCTTACCGAAACATACGGAGAACGTACCGATCGTTGCTGGCATGAGCAGATAACTACCACTGGCAGTCTTTGTTCCACGCTCTAAGATACCCCAGTGCATTGGTCCCATCTTATAGGCATGGTTAGAGAAGTTGGTGCCAGAACCTGCGTTATAGAAAGAGAACATACCACCAATGAGCAGTGAACTCTTATGATGTGAGGCACAGAACGGACCGCAGAAAGCAGCGCACGCCTCACCGTTTGACATAAAGGAATTGGCAAAGAAGACACTCTGTGAGGCTGTGAAACCATTGCTTATCTGACAAGCTTCACCCACGAAACAGTCTTGCATCTTCACACTGTTCACGATACTTGAACCATCTGATATGATAGAGTTCTCACAGATGACACCTGTACCGATGTAAACGCTGGCATATTCAGAGCTGAGAATGGTACAATCGCTCAAACGACTTGCACCAGAAATCTCACAATCGTCCTGAATAACCGTGTTGGTAATCTCCCTTGTGTTGACAATCTTCACATTGTTGCCAATCGTTCCACGTTCTGGATTGGTACGAGCAATCTCCTCTTTCACTAATCTTCGGATAGCATTCTTGAGGTCTTTATCGTTGAAATGCTTCACCATAAAGGCTGCAAACTGGCTATTAAGGTCGTGGAAGAAGATCACATTGCCGTCGCCCACCTCGTTCAATACCGAGATGAGATTACCTTCCCCGTATGTAGCACCCTCCGTAGTCTCCATGACTGAGATGTTAGAGATGAGGCAGTCGTCACCGATGGTATAGTTATTAATATAATTCCCCACCTTCTCAATAAGGCAGTCGTTACCAACGGTCACATTGCGTAGGGTAGCATCATTGATACCAGAATGCTTGACGAAGCCCTTTGTTATCTCGACTTCTTTCTGGACACTTCCCAACTGTACGTCACCATAGAACATGACACGGTGGAAGAATTTCGCTTGAAATCCGTCCTCCGCAACCTCTACTCGACTCCAATCTTCTGCCCAGCAGCTATTGCTCTCGAGTATCTCAATCTCTTCAAAGGTAAGGGAACGATATTGCATAAACTTTTCTTTTAGTTGTTGTTATTAGCCTTATTGGGCATATTAGGCTTATTAGTCCTATTAGCCTAATTGGGCAAATAAGCCCAATAAGGCTAATATGCCCAATCATCTTTATTCCTCTTCGATATTGTAAAGGAAGTCATTGTAAGGATACTTCTGCACATGGAGTTCGCGTACTTTCTTGTAAAGCACCTCTCTGAACTCGTCGATATTCTCCTTTTCCTTGGCTGAAATAAAGAGACAGTTGTCATGCTCCTTAGCCATCCATGTCTTCTTCAGTTCGTCCAAGGTGATATTCTCTTTGGTTGCTGGCGTGAGGTCGTCTTCCTCTTTCTCCACCCAATGATAGTTGTCAATCTTGTTGAAGATAATCATCGAAGGCTTGTCAGCACAACCAAGTTCAGACAAAGTCTGGTTGACTACCTGTATTTGTTCCTCAAAGTCAGGATGTGAGATGTCCACAACGTGCAAGAGGAGGTCGGCTTCGCGCACCTCATCGAGTGTTGACTTAAACGAATCAACCAAGTCGGTTGGCAACTTACGGATAAATCCAACGGTGTCAGCTAACAGGAAAGGAAGATTGTCTACAACCACTTTGCGCACGGTTGTGTCGAGTGTTGCGAAGAGTTTGTTCTCTGCAAATACCTCGCTTTTAGCCAAGAGGTTCATAGTAGTTGACTTACCCACGTTCGTGTAACCCACCAAGGCAACACGAATCATACGCCCACGGTTCTTACGCTGTGTCACCTTCTGCTTATCAATCTCAGCAAGTCTTTGCTTTAAGAGGGTCATACGCTGCAAGATGATACGGCGGTCCATCTCCAACTGGGTCTCACCCGGACCACGCAGACCTACCGAACCTTTACCGCCACCAGAGCCTGAACCACCACCCTGACGCTCCAAGTGAGTCCACAGACGCTGCAGACGTGGGAGCATATAGCGGTACTGTGCCAACTCTACCTGTGTCTTTGCGTTGGCTGTCTGGGCACGCATAGCAAAGATGTCGAGGATGAGAGAGGTACGGTCTAATATCTTCACACCGAGTTCCTGTTCGATATTGCGCATCTGCTTTGCCGACAATTCGTCGTCGAAGATGACCATACCGATAGGCTCCTCCTCGTCTTCCATCATCTTGATGTAATCTCTTATCTCTTCAAGTTTACCCTTGCCGACATAGGTAACAGCACTTGGACCTGTCACCCTCTGTGTGAATCGCTTCACCGTGACAGCACCAGCTGTATCAGCGAGGAACTCTAATTCGTCAAGATATTCCTTCGTCTTCTCCTCGTTCTGGTCCTTTGTAATAAGCCCCACAAGGATGGCAGTTTCCGCCTTGACGTCAGATATGATAAATTCTTTCATTCAATTGTCTTTTTTACTTGATGTTTAGCGCACAAATTCTTTGTTAGAATAAGTACACAATGCACAGGGCAAAGGTACTCAAAAAAAATGAAAGATACTAATGAGATATGTTGTTTTTATTATCTTTAAGTACACTCTCTTAGATACTTTTTCCTTCTTCCCCCTTTTTCTTATAATTTATCATCCCTTCTTTTCTTATAGATTCCTTTGTAAATCGAGGCTATTGGATAGCGGATGATTGATAGAAATGATACGTGCGGAGGCTTAGCACATATGGTGCGGAGGCTTAACACGTGTGGTGCGGGTGCTTAATATGAAAAATTATTATGGAACAGCTGTACGCCAATCACTTACATTTATCGTCACGTATGATAGCTTTCCTTTATCGTCTGATGCCTATATTTCCCTATGTTATACTTACTTTTTTCGCCTATTTCATTGTAAGCGAGATGCAATTAAACCTCATATTTTTCGATAATAATTGTTAAAATGTATTTTTGTTATAGGATTATATTGTAACTTTGCATCCGAAATCAATTTAGGGTAAGTAAATATCCCTCTGCCACTTACAGAGTTCTCTATGACGAATAATGGATAACTTGTAGTATAGAAGAACTAACGATGGATAACTTATAGATGGCAGCTGAAAGATAGCTGGCAATAATTCACACTTAACAAAAACATATATATATACTTGAGTTCGGGATAAGTTTAGCATGAAAAAAGTTCCAACTGCCTTGTTTTTTCCACATACACCGGCAGTGCCTCTGGCTTATTATCAAAGAAGCAGTATGCTGTAAGGGCAGAACACAAGTTCATGATAAAGTTGTGTATCGAGCGG
>FLSH01433003.1_pt1 | contig 27046 bp, 18 predicted proteins | sample 1550441 | NCBI WGS metagenome assembly FLSH01 (sample SAMEA4031756, study PRJEB14383) | metagenome | biome: human; feature: oral; material: saliva | place: Philippines | collected 2014 | reverse complement strand
ATTTCAAGTTGTTTTTATAGATAAAATGCGTTTCTTGATATATATCAAGACTTATTTCTTATAAAATAACAGATTGAAACCTATTTAGTAAAAGTAGCCGGTTAAGATAGCTACTTACCATCTATCGAATTTAGAACAAAAGGAATTTTAACCCCTAAAACTTTGCCATTTCATTTTTTAGGGCTACCTTTGCACCGAATAAAGAGATTTGGACATTAAGGATAAGGATTCCGACATTATAGAGAAGATGTTGGAATTCTGTCGTTTTTGTCTATTGAAAAACGTATTAATTAATAAAAGGACAAAATCATTATGGCATATATGTCACAGGAAGGTTACGATAAGCTCGTAGCTGATTTACAGTATTTAGAGTCTGTTGAACGCCCAAAAGCTTCTGCAGCCATTGCCGAGGCAGCTGACAAAGGTGACCTAAGTGAAAACTCAGAATACGATGCAGCCAAAGAAGCACAGCGTCATCTTGAGGCTCGTATCGCCGAAATGAAGATGACTGTAGCACAAGCTAAGATCGTTGACATGTCAAGATTGAGCGCAGATGCAGTACAGATAATGTCTACTGTTGAGATGACGAACGTTAAAACAAAGGCAAAAATGAAGTATACCATCGTCAGTGAGACAGAAGCAAACCTCAAACAGAACAAGATTTCTATCAAGACTCCTATCGCACAAGGCTTGTTAAACAAGAAAGTTGGTGATGAAGTTGAGATAACAATACCACGTGGTACCATTAAACTGCGTATTGATAAGATCTCTATTGAAGCTTAATCTTATAAAAAGAGGAGGTTAATATGACTATATTCAGTAAGATTGCTGCTGGTGAAATCCCCAGCTATAAGTGTGCGGAAGACGAACATTTTTACGCATTTCTTGATATTGACCCTGTAACAAAGGGCCATACTCTTGTCATTCCCCGCAAGGAAGTAGATTACATTTTTGACATGGATGACAAAGAACTTGCAGCCTTTGAGCTTTTTGCGAAGAAGGTAGCACGGGCTATTAAAGCAGTTTTCCCATGCCGAAAGGTAGCTCAGGTTGTGCTGGGTTTAGAGGTTAATCACGCACACATACATCTTCTTCCAATGAATAGTGAGGCAGATGTTGATTTCAAACACCATGTTCAAGTTAGCCCTGAGGAGCAGAAAGAGATTGCAGCAAAGATATTTAAGGCTTTTCAAGAGTTAGATTAAGCCTTATTTATCTTATCGAAACAGGGTTCACATAAACCAGAATAATATCAAACGAGGGTATATACTGCAATGTATATACCCTCGTTCTTTTTAAAAAAAGTACTGATATAAAAGAGAAAGGCAGCTATTAGACCGATTACTTGAGCAACAAAAAGTATAGAAAAGGACTATTTCATCACGCATGTAAGGATCCAAACTTACCTTTAACATTATCAGATCAGTATGTATTAAGGTACAAAAAAGAGTTATACGTACACATCACCTTTCTTCATCTGTACCTCATTGACATATCTTCTAACCAATGCCGAGGAGTCTTCTTTCTTACAAATGAACAGCACATTATCCTCTTCAGCTACGATATAACCATCCAATCCATTTATAACTGCCAATCTGTCCTTCGGAAGTTTTATGATATTATTGGAGCAATCCTCTAAAATAACATCAGAATCAATCACCACATTGTCTCCTTCACCCCTACTCGTTGCTTCGTAGATACCATGCCAAGTACCAAAATCTGCCCAACCAAAGTTACATTTCATCACATAAACATTATCGGATTTCTCCAACACACCGTAATCTAAAGAGATGTTAGGATAACGTGGGAAGTTCTCCTTCATGAATGCATCCTCCTCTTCTATCGTTGTAATGACTTTGGTTGACTCTATACTTCGTAGTACATAAGGAAGGAAACTATAAAGGCATTGACGCAAATAACGGGCATTAGCAAGGAAAAGTCCTGTATTCCAATACCACTCCTTACTCTCCATAAACATCTGAGCAAACTCTCTGTCAGGCTTCTCTGTGAATGCTTTCACCTTATATATATCGCCCTGTTCAGAACGTTCTCCTTTCTGAATATAACCATATCCAGGCTCAGGACGAGTAGGACTGATACCCATTGTGAGCAGAGCATCATGCTGTTCAACAAACAGCAGTCCCTCTAATACGTTACTTTGGAATGCAGTATCATTAAAAATGTTTTGATCAGAAGGGGTGATAATAAGGTTAGCATTAGGATTAGTCATCATAATCCGATGCACAGCCCAAGCTACACTCGGTGCCGTATTACGATGGATAGGCTCTGCCATGATATGGTCAGGAGCCACCTCAGGTAACTGTTCACGGACATATTCAAGATATTCACAACTCGTATTCACATAAATATTCTCCTTATCTATGAACTTTGCGAAACGATCGAATGTCTGTTGAAGTTGTGTACGTCCCACTCCAAAGAAATCAATAAACTGCTTTGGGAATCTGTCTCTGCTACTTGGCCAGAGCCTTTTACCCTTACCTCCAGCAAGAATTACACAATAGTTATTTCTTGTATTAGTCATTATTCTCTTTAAGCTAACCAGTTTTTTCTTTTTCCCAAAGATAACCTTTATATTGCATCCCTGCAAATATTTAAAGTCAAAATACTAAAAAAGATAAGCTATGATAGGTATACAAACATTTTGTCAGCTAAAAATTTGCCACATTCAGATTTTCTCCATACCTTTGCACACGTTGTTCAAAACAACAGCCAAGCCCAGATGGCGGAATAGGTAGACGCGCTGGTCTCAAACACCAGTGGGGCAACCCATCCCGGTTCGAGCCCGGGTCTGGGTACAACAGAAGAAAAGGAAGTAACTGATTATCATTTTGATATAGTTACTTCCTTTCTTTTTGTAGGAACATTAACAGGACTTTAAGACAATATTTCCGTAGATTCTTGATAGTACACCCTATCAATTTCCCCTATTATAGTTTTAATTTTAGTTACTGTCACTTTTAACACAACTCACAAAGTGGTTATAGTAAAGTGGTTATAGGCAAAAAGAGCGTGACAGCAGTGACAGCAACTTTGAAATCGTATTAACACAAGAGATGCTAAACAGGACAAATATTCGACCTTCCCTGCAAGTTATTATGTCTTGTATAGGCATAATGGAAATTATAATGTTATCATTTTTTGTTTATTATTTAAGACGTCTTAAATGCATAGAGACTGCTTTGCTCAGTTACACCAATGAATAAATATTCTGTTGGCAATTTCATAGTCAAGTCATTAGGGGTAATTGCTGCCTATTGCCTGTTTCTAAAGAAGCCGTGTATCAATGTACAAAGAGCCATTGACACACAAATTACTTTATTTTGAATTCGTCGAACTCACGTTAAGTTAGTCGCAAGCGTATTGACTATGTTACATGAGTGGAAAAAACGGAAAGAACAGCCACAACCGCAGGAACATATTCACAGGCACAGTTTTGACCTCAAGTCCTCGAAAGTCTTTACTTATATGGTAGCAATATCTGTCCTTTGTTTTGTTTCTTTGGTCGGTAACTACTTCTTGTGGCAAAGCAAACAGCAAAACAAAGATGATGCCTTGAAATTTCGTATCATTAGAGTATGGAGAGGTTGTAGCCCTAAGGAAATCCTATGGCTTAACGATGTGTTTGACATTCATCGTAATGAAAAGATTATCAAACTAATCAAGGAAAAAGCAGATGATTACGACATGGAATTGAAGCAAAAGGCGGATAGTCTGATGCAAAGAAAATTGAAGTAACTCTATACGGAATAAGCCCAACCAAACGTGGGGTGCTTGGTTGGGCTTGTGCGCTGCATCTTAGTCTATGATTTCCCAAAAGCCACCATTATCTGGTCCAACACGGCGGAGGTACTTATTACGCATATATTCGATGTTACGCATGATGGAGGTGAAACTAATTCCTACAGCAGCAAGTTCCATCTTGGTAATATAATGATTTTCAGCTATTAATTGTAATATGGAAATACGATTTAATGTTAATTTATCACCATTTTCTAATACCTTGGCTACCCACTTTCACCACTATAACCTTTCGTTTATCAGTTATCTTGGATTGCTTATCAGTCACCCTATCAGATACCTTTGATTGGTTATCAGTAACTTTTTCAGATACTCTTAAGTAGTAAATTCTCCCTTCTTTACTTATTGCATATCAGTGGAGAGATATAATAGCTAATTCTTCCGATACGCCCCATTATGAGCATATCAATTTCGCTCTTCCCAAGAATTGGCAGCTTTCTACTTTAGGAGAAGTCTTTTATATGCACGCAGGTAAAAACATTGTTGCATCTGAAATATCGTCCAACGCTGATGAAACATATCGTTATAAATGTATAGGTGGCAATGGATTAAGAGGGTATGTACAACAATTCAACACCGAAGGCTCTTCTTCTATTATTGGCAGACAGGGTGCTTTGTGTGGAAATATAAATTATGTTGAAGGTAGATTCTATGCGACAGAACATGCTGTTGTTGTTGATACCTTTTGCAAAACAAATGTTAAATGGGCTTTTTATTTCCTTATTAAATTGAATTTGAATCAGTATGCAACAGCAACTGCTCAGCCAGGATTGTCTGTTAATACAATTTGCGATGTACAAATACCTCTTCCTCCACTCACGGAACAACAACGTATTGTAGCAGAAATTGAGCGGTGGTTTGCTTTAATTGATACGGTTGAGCAAGGAAAGGCGGACTTGCAAACCGCCATCAAGCAAACCAAGAGTAAAATCCTTGACCTTGCCATTCACGGCAAGCTCGTACCACAAGACCCCAATGATGAGCCTGCATCAGAACTGCTAAAGCGTATCAACCCAAAGGCACAAATCACTTGTGATAACGAGCATTATCCGCAGTTGCCTAAGGGATGGAGCATATGCAGGCTTGGAGACGTTGTAAAATATGAACAGCCAACAGCATATATTGTACAATCAACTGCATATAGTGATGCTTATCCTATTCCTGTTCTAACGGCAGGGAAATCATTTATTATTGGGCATACGAAAGAGACGGAAGGAATCTATAACAGACTACCTTGTATAATCTTCGACGATTTTACAACTGACTCTCGATTGGTGGATTTCCCTTTTAAGGTTAAATCGTCTGCAATGAAAATATTACAAGTGCATTATGGCGTCGAAGTGGAATATGTATCATTGTTTATGAGCATAACAAGACTTGTCGGTGACACGCATAAACGATATTGGATTTCAGAATATTCAAAGTTGGAAATACCTATTCCTCCACAAGAAGAACAGAAACGGATTATAGGGAAAGTGCGTCTACTCTTTGAGGTTTTAGATGTAATTGAGGAGAGTTTATAAGTTCTCCTCAATTACAGTAAGCAATGCATACGCAGCATTTATTGCATCAATAATTCTTTCTTGTTCTGCATAAGGCGGTATCGGCACAGGGATCGCCTTAAACAGTTTTTTGTTCAAGTGTGGAATAGCAGAGCCTACTTTATTCTCTCTCAAAGACTTTCTATGCAAATTGATGATGTGTAAGACAAACTTTTCATTCATATTTTCATTGATATTTAGCTGCTTGAAAGTACTACCTTGATAGCCCTCAGTTGAAGTTTGGAACACTTCTCCCGAGTTCTCTCCATCAACTAATATCATATATGTGTTGGCTGGAACATATCTGCCAGCTTTTATAACTTTCCCATCAGAAAACCCTCTTAAAAACTTTGCGTCTAAGTTGGTCAGCAACCTGTCTTCTTGCCTTTCTCCATCAAACAAACCACACACTTCCTGCATAGAAGTAATGCTCCATCCCTTAGGCAACTGCGGATAATGCTCGTTATCACAAGTGATTTGTGCCTTTGGGTTGATACGCTTTAGCAGTTCTGATGCAGGCTCATCGCTCGGGTCTTGTGGCACGAGTTCGCCATGGATAGCGAGGTCAAGGATTTTACTTTTCGTCTGCTTGATAGCGGTCTGTAAATTTACCTTGCTTTGTTCAATGGTATCAATAAAAGTAAACCAATGTTCTATCTCTTTTATAATTCTCTCTTGCTCTTTCAGAGGGGGGATAGGAAGAAACATCTTTTCTAAATTATATTTTGGAAGTCCTTCTCTTCCACTTCCTGTTATATTCATTGTCTTCTTAAAGAAGGGAGACAAAATAAAAGTATGAACATAAGATGATAGTACTAATATAGAACGAATAATACATACATGCTGACTAACATTACCAATTTGAAAATCAGCAGGAACAATGGCGCATCTTCCTAAAGAACCTCCTGTTATATTTAGAAGTAAATCTTTGGAATGAACTTCTGTGCCAATCATTAATTGGTGTGTAGCATCTGAAATAAATTTTATGTCTTCGTATACCAAACCTTCATTATATACATTTTGTGAACGAAAAAAGGGAATACCTCCTTCAGAATAGTTACTTCCTTTTGGGGTGCTTCCTGAGCCAATTTTAGAAGTAATCTCCTCTAATGTTGTCCACATCCACCCCTTTGGCACCTCAAACGGCATATCCTGCTCATAATGGGGCGTATCAGAAGTTTTGGCAGTTTTTCGGCTACGCTTAATCTTCCCTTCTTTTATCAAGCGTTCTTTTTCTGCACGGATGCGCTCAAGCAAAACAGATGCAGGCTCATCGTTTGGGTCTTGAGGTACAAGTTTGCCGTGTATGGCTAGGTCTAATATCTTTTGTCTTAACTTCTTTGTGTCCATGATTTGCTAATTAATCGTTTGTGGTATTTTGCTCTTCCAAAAAAAGGTTGCAATATTCATTGAGTTGTTCTTGCATACGTTCTTGCGGAATAAGAATACGTTTGTATTCTGTTATCAAAGTTGGGCTCATACTGCGACTCATAGCGTATTCTACCACCATTTTATCAACATCAGGACATAATAGAATACCAATAGAAGGGTTTTCGTTGCTTCGCTTTACATCACGATCAAGGGCTTCGAGATAAAATTCCAACTGTCCGAGATCACGAGGATGAAACTTTGTCTTTTTCAGTTCTACCGCAACAAGTGCTTGCAAGCCACGATGGAAGAACAATAAGTCGGCTTTGAAAGTTGATGCACCTACATTGAGGTTATACTCTTGAGCCATAAATATAAAATCTTTACCCAGCTCAAGGATAAACTGCTTCATGTGTTCTATCAATCCTTTCTTGAGCTTTGCTTCACTATGTTTTTGAGGCAACCCGAGGAAATCAACAAACAAAGTGTCCTTAAATACAACAGGAGCATTAGGATAATTCTGTAATAAGCCTTTCGACATATTCTTTTTATCGCCTAACAATGTTGTGTAGGTCTGGTTGGTGATGCTACGCTGAAGCTCTCTTTTTACCAAATGTTCTTTGTGAGCATACAGAATATAGAATAACCGTTCTTCACTGCTTTTACAACGGCATAATATCTCTATATGATTCGTTAAAGTGGTTAGTGTGAGGAGTTTGGGAAATTGTCTAATTCTTGGCTGGACAACTTGTATAGGAAAGGTGTCTACTCCTTGATAATCTTGTATCAAAAGCTTATCATTAGTTTGTGCAATTTTTGGCTGCACAAATTCTTTAGATAGATATTGTGATGCTATGGATAAGAAGCTCTCGGAAGAATACTCTTCGTAGAACTGTACCATATTATACACACTTCGTCTGCTATATCCTTTCAGCTTTGGTTGTTTGGTACGGATATATTCAGAAAGTTGAGTAACAACTTTGCTACCCCATTCTTCAGTTTTTAATTTATTGGAAACATAACCGCCCACATTCCAAGCCATAAGCAGCATTTCTTCATTCACTGCCCTTGAAGCACGACCCTGATGCTGCAAAATGATGTTGATTACCTCATCAAACTGCTGCTCTTGACTCAATATCACATTACTATCCATTCCGTTTACTCTTTAATTCCATCCATTAACTTCTGCAATTCAGCTACGGCCTTACTGATGTTACTGGCTTGAGTTGTGATATTTGTCATTAACTCATCTAATGTAAATTGTTCTTCCTCTCCACCTGCCTTAATCCATGTGATATCAAGACTTGTTTTGTCGCGAGCTATAATGTCCTCTATCGCATATTTGCGCCATCTACCATCACGAGCTGTATCTTTATTATAGGTTTCGACACGAGGATTAGCAGTATAGCAGACTACAAAATCATCAAGATGATGACGCTGTAACTTATTAGTTGCCAATGTATGCTTTACATCCGTGCGATAATCATAGAACCAAATATTCTTTGTCGATTGCCCCTTTACAAAAAATAACACATTGGCTTTAACGCCTTGCGCATAGAAAATACCAGTGGGCAAACGCAAGATGGTGTGCAGGTTGAAGTCGCTCAATAGCTTCTTACGGATAGTTTCGCCTGCACCGCCCTCAAACAGAACATTATCAGGAAGTACTACGGCTGCCCGCCCACCAGCTTTTAGCATCAGCATTATGTGTTGCAAGAAATTGAGCTGATTATTTTTAGTCTCTACATAGAAATCGGGACGATTGATATCTACTGAGCCTGCAGGACGAGTTCCAAAAGGAGGATTGGCAAGAATTACATCTACCAATGTGTCCGGCTCTTTCTCCAAACTATCTTCGCACGCTATAGGACTACGGTCAGTACCAATGCCATGTAAATACAGGTTCATTGAAGCCAAGGTAACAACTAACGGAGTGTTGTCGACACCATGCAATGCCTTGTTATTCAAGAAGTCACGTTTGTCCTTATCTTGTGATTGTTGTTTCATACAATCGTATGCGGCCAGCAGGAATCCGCCTGTACCACAAGCTGGGTCACACACCGTTTCGCCAATCTTAGGTTGCACACAATCAACGATTGCTTGAATAAGAGGACGAGGAGTGAAATATTGTCCTGCACCACTCTTTTTGTCTTGACCATTCTTTTCCAAGATACCCTCGTAAATAGCACCTTTTACGTCACCATCCATTACAAGCCACTGCTCTTCGTCTATCATTGAAATAACCTTCTTCAGATAAACAGGTTTATCAATCTTGTTCTGTGCCTTAGTGAAAATAGTTCCGATAAGATTGTCTTGCTCACTGAGTATTTTCAATGTTTTCTCATATTGCTCTATCAAGTCTAAGCCATCAAGTTCTATCAGATTACTCCAGCGATAGCCTTCTGGGATAGAGGATGTTTCCTCGAACAATTTCTCATTCTCTGCATCCATCTTGAGGAAAAGAAGATAAGTGAGCTGAGTAACATAGTCGGTGTATCCAACACCCTGTCCTGAAAGCGTGGTTGCTAAATTCCAAACCTTTTTGGTAAGAGCCTGTTCTGTTGATATATTTACTGCCATTTGTTAAGCTATTTTTCTGTAAATGATAAATTGTGATAATGAAGACAAAGCTTCATCTGCTATATTTTTTCCACCAAAGGCACGGATAAGTTGTGCCGCCTGTGTCTTGTCATTGTCTTTAATCTCTGTAATTGTACAATAACCATTCGATGCAATGTAGCTAAACACCTGTTGCATTACTCCTATCTGTTCTTCTGTGAGGGGGCGTTGATTTTGTCCACACCAAAGATTAAACCTTTGGCTGGCAGATGGATATAAACTTTCGAGCCTTTCTATCTGATAAAAAGCATAACGCACTAACTGGATAATGTTTGTAAGGGCCTCTTTTTCCTCTTTTGTAGAACTATGTTTTACCATTTGGGGATTGATGATAGCGTAGGAGTTCCATAGCAATGAAGTATTGAACTTACTACTTGCAAACTTCAATTTATTCTCCAAGTCCTTCAGTATGGTGTATGTGAGTGGCTCACCTTGATTGTTGTAGATGATGCGCAATGCTTCTATTTCGTCTTTATGTTCCTCACAATAGGCTTCAAAAGCCGAAGTGGTGGTTTGGGCTTCTTCTTGTGAGAATCCCTTTGATATAAGCGTGTCCTCGCCAGGCATCAAAGTTTCTATAAAACCTGCATTGAGTATCAATAAGAACTCACGTGCATCGGGATAATTGGCAATATTGCACACTAATGCCTTACGAACAGTATTTGGCTCATTCACATTGATATACTCTGGTAAGAATCCTTGTTCGAGCGCATCAAAGATATTGGATGCAATATCCATCATACTGATATGTGCAAGACTGATAAACTTCTCACGGTCTTTTTCTTCACATTTATGACTTATACGAGATAGGCGACTTGCTAATAAACGCAGATAATCATCACTTACGTTACCATGCGTTATTTTCTCTAAGAGTTCCTTTAGGGACATTAGTTTGGTGGTTGCACCGTCAGAAGGGGTGGTAATAGACTTTTCATGTTCTGTCACGCCAACAGCATCAACCAAGTAGAAACAATCCTTACTATACGCATTAGGAGTAACGTTACGGAGTTGTTCGTCACCAATAGTACGCACGCCTCGCCCCTTCATCTGAATGTATAAAGGCTCTGATGCCACATCACGCATGAACATCACCACTTCAAGAGGCTTAATGTCTGTACCTGTCGCCACCAATGTGCAAGTTACGGCAATACGGAAGTCTTTATCGTTGCGGAACTGACGTATCAACTCATTGCTATCACCTGCTGAATAGGTAATTTTCTGTACGAAACGATTATCATTATGTCCAAACACCTCTCTAGCTATCTGCACAATGTTAGTGGCATGATTTTCATTAAGCGCGAAAATCAGTGTCTTGGGCAGATAATCCATATTAGCTTCACGCTGCGGGTCGGTAAACATTTCTGTATATACTGCATCACGATAGGTTTCTAATATCAATTTTATCTGTGCAGGATTAACAATACTACGATTGAGTTCCTCACGAGTATAATTTTTTGTTTCTTGATTGTTTACCGTTTCAACTTGTCCTGTATAGCACGTTTCTCTTTTTACCTTCTCACCTTCGAGAATGGCACCTCCATTTTCTGTTGCCTGTGTTTTGATACGATAAACACGGCAATCAACATTTACACCATCAATGATAGACTTCTCTAACGTATAGTTTACTATGATATTATTATTGAAGAAAGCCTTCGTTTCAGGGACAGGTGTTGCTGTTAACCCTATCAACTTTGCTTTTGAAAAATAATTGAGGACTTTCTGCCAATTACCATAAATAGAACGGTGGCACTCATCAATGATTATCATATCGAAGAAATCTGAAGGAAGATTAGGATGCTCTGGGAGTATTATTTCCTTATCTTCTATTTCGTCATAATCATCGTCACTATCAGTAATTTCGTCACCCTTTAACAATGAGAAAAGTCGTTGTATAGTGGATATTACCACATTGCTATCCGCTGGTACGCTCGAAGACTTCAAGCGATTAACAGTAAAAATAGTATTGAATGGATCGCCATTCTCTGTCAAACGGAATGTACCAAATTCTGTTTCAGCCTGCTTGCCCAAGTTATTCCTATCCACCAAAAACAAGATGCGCTTCATTGGCGTGAAAGCTAACATGCGATAGGCAGCCAAACAAGCTGTGTATGTCTTCCCTGCACCTGTTGCTAAAACCATCAAAGCACGATTTTCACCATTACGATATGATTTTTCTAATTCTGTAATGGCTTCATACTGGCATGCACGCAATCCCTTGGGATTTAACATGGGTAAGCCAACATAATCATCCTCCAAGCCTAATAACTTTTTAACTTCTTTAGGAGTATGAATTTTCTTACAGTACTCAAATTCAGAGTTACTCTTTCGAGTATCATAAAACATCAAGTCTCTACTATTCGCAACATAGGCAAGAGGTAAAGGCAAATTAGGGAACCATGCTTGGCACCACTTAGGACAACTACGTGTATATAAGCGAGCTTGTTCTTGCACTATATCAGAATTTATATCTATTTCTATGCGCTTAGCTTCCAATACCCCTACTGCTTTGCCGTTGAGAAACAACAAATAATCGGCTTCCCTATTACCAACCATCAATCCTTCCCTGATAGCCACAGCCGTCATATTTGGAGCATACTTATCTCTATCAACAACTTTCCAGCCTGCTTCTTCGAACATTCTGTCGATGATAACTCGTGCCTTTTCTTCTGGTTCCATATTTTCTATGATTCTTATAAGTGCATATTATCGGAAGTTAAAGTAATGATTTTTGCAAATAAATCATCTAAATAACATATTTCAAGATAAAGGCAAGACTTCTTCGTCTCCAATCCGAATTAAATCACCAAGCACTATATACATTATTATTACACATTGATAAGCTTCTTGTTCCGTCACTTTATTGTGTACACCCTTGTTAGAGAGCTCATTTACTTTCTCAATTCTTTTCGCCAAATCTTCAACATTTTGGTTTAGCAATTCTGTATGAGTATGCTTACCTGCTTTTTCAAATAACACAAACGATATTCTATTTAAGTATTTGTCTTCTGTTAAAACTCTCCGTTTTCCATCGGAACAAGTAACAGGGTCTGATTGGGGTGGACAAATCGCATTTGCATAAAGCATCAATACTTTTCTTATATCAAGTAATGCCTCCTCATAATCAATAGGCGTCCCCTTTATCATATGAGAATCTATCGCTTTAATATAATCATTAAAATTAGTGTCTATGTTTTCCAACTTATTTACGACCCATTCTTTATTATTTTCAAAGTACCTTGATAAGGTATTACCCTGCATTAATTGCATTTCCGTTTCTATGAGATAGTCTATTACTCTGTCTCTAATCCTTTTTTCTATGTTCTGAAATTGCTCATACTGAAGATTAAGGAACATTCGATTCGCTGCATTATTTTGCTCCGCATAATACACATCCAAAGTATGCATACCATTGGTATTAACCAAGGAATTTCTGTGGTTTTCTATTGCCTGGATCCTATCTTCTATATCATAAATACTATATGGGAAGACTTGGTCGCTTTTCTTTATATCCCCAGTTGGATTTAGTTCGTTAATACTCCTTTCTTCTAACCATTTCATGAAATACTTTTTCCCATATGATTCATAGTCTTCTTTAACGAACTTAGCCTTCATTGTGTTATCAATTCTTCGAAATGTCCCTTGCAGATTAGCCTGCAATTCTTGTAATATCCACCATAGATTTATAAAATCTTTGCGGTGGGTAGCTATGCGTTGAGCTTGTTTAAGCAAATTGCTGGTTAGATAATTCTGTGTATTCGCATTTGATAATGCACATTGAACCAACTCTAATAAATATCCTTCAGCCATAAGACTCCCTTATATTATTTAGACCACAACAAATCATCAACCCTTACATCCAATATCTTTGCCAACTGAATGAACATTTCAACATTGGGCTGGGCAACATTCGTAACCCACTTTGATATAACGGCAGGGTCTTTGTCCAAGATTTCTGCCAGCTGTTAATTTGTCATTCCTTTTTCGGCGAGCACCACCTTTAGACGATTGATTTTCTCCCGTTCCATACTTACGCAACTTGATTACGCCTATAAAATTACTTATTATTTCTCAAACTATGTGTAAACCTAAGTAGAAATATAGATATAATGAATCAAAAAAATGTTTTTCAATTCATTTTTCATCTTAATCTTCAATTCTGGCAAACTATTTATAACTTCCGACTTCAATTTATCCACTACACGGGTATAGGTCTCGGTATGCTTCAATCCGCTATATTCTAACAAGGGGATGGCAGCTTTGATGTTGGCACCAATGGATAGATGTTAAAAACAAAATTGTGACGAACACGCAAAGAGGCGATGTACTTGGTGATGTATACACATTCACCCACCATTAGCTGCTTTGCTCAATTACACCAATGAATAATATTCTGTTGGCAATTTCATAGTCAAGTCATTAGGGGTAATTGCTGCCTATTGCCTGTTTCTAAAGAAACCGTGCATCAATGTGCAAAGGACCATTGATACACAGCTTGCATTGTTCTGAATTCGTCGAACTCACGTTAAATAGCATTCACGTCCATTCCGATAGTTTTGTACTACTCCAATTGTTTTCTATATACGGAGTCTAGGGTGTTTCCATCTTTATCCTTCCATATAATCCACCCATTATTGCTACTACCAATACAGAAATCGGCAGCTGTGCTTGGGCTGTTGAAAGTTATATCTGAAGCCAATTCTTGTTTTCCATTATGTGAATGTGTGTACTCTTTCAACATTTTATCACGTTTATCCTTCCAAGTAAAGGAAGGAACAGACGACTTCGTTATAATACTATCTTTCAAAACAGTAAAGCCCTTACTATGATAGAACCCCTTTGCATCACACCCACGCCCCTTTGTATAAAAAAGATGTTCATCCTTTGGTTTGGCAATGTCAAAAATGTTACAACCAATGAAAGATGTGAGAAACTTTACATCCTCAAAGAACTCATCCATATCATCTTTCCTATATTCAGGGAGATTAGGTGCTTTAGGAGTCTGCTTGTTTTCATTCAGAACAAAAGTGTATGAGCTTTTTGCTGCTGCTATTGCTTTATGCTCTAAATATTGTACGTCCGCTTTTGTCATTGCAGCATCTTTAGATATAAACAGTAATGCCTTTTGCCAGAACGTTTTCTTACTATCGTGATCTCTCACTCGTTCACGAAAGTTTTCCGTTTCTCCTATATATGCTTTCGGTTTTGTCGCCTCATCTTCACCCAATAGAATGTAAAAAGATGGTGTTTGTAATTCAAGGCGTTCGTTCAGTACTGAAAGATTAGACCGTGGAATCACATACATCTGGCAAATCTTGTTACTGATAAAGACATATTGTGTTCCTTTAGGATCTGCATCTATCAAATATGTTGTTACAGTTTTTCCCATAATTATGATTATTAGAACCCAGTTTTAAACGTATTATCTAATTTATTGTGAATAATTGTCGACACGATAAGAACTTCAGACATATCCTCCAGATCTGTTGCTTCATCTACTCTAACGCTGTGTGCTTTGGGATTCCGATATAAACCATAAAAACCCTTACACAAATTTGCAAATCCTTTATGTTCACTTAACTCACTCATCGTTTCAAGTTTATTGAATGCGAATTTTGGACGTTTGTCTTTACCAAGAGCAAAACACTCGTCAATTAATTCTGCTCCATCTCTAATGGATCCTGACATTTTTCGTAATCTATCAAATACGCTCTTAGCAATTTCTTCTATCGCATGAAAATAATCTTGATGTAGCCATTCTTCGTCACAGTATCTAATTATCTCATGATGAATAGTCATACCCTTTATTTTTGCTTTGATATTTTGAGAACGTTCTTTTGCTTCTGTGACGGTTGTTGCAGCTTTACATGGAACAATAACGCCCTGAGCATCAATCTGCAAACCATCATAGGCTAATTTCTCATTAATTGCTGACCGATCTTTTTCAAAACTTAATTCATCATCATATCGCTTTGGGGTAATAACATGCTTAATAAATGCTGCTATATTATTGCCACAATTATCTACCCTTTGCTTTTCCAGGAATGCATAATAAAGTCTATCCGATTTATTGGCACCATCAGCTTTAGGTATACTACATTCTGCAAGTATTATACTGATTTCTTTATGGGTCAATATGACAGCCAAAACATCGGAGAAGTTCCGGAGAGAGTTATTATCAAATGACTTGATCATCATTAACTTTAACTTTTGTATTTATTTTTTAATTAATCACGTTATAAAGTTAATCATTATTTTTTTCTAATGTGCCTGTATTGCCAAAAATGTAATTCTATTTGGGGACAATTGAGATGTTTAGCCTGTTTTTATCTATGGATATCAACCTCATTGTGCATTGGTAACTTTAAGATCAAGATACTCAATTTCCCCTATAATAGTTTTGATTGTAGTTGCTGTCACTTTTAACATAAATCACAAAGCGTTTATAGTAAAGGAGTTATAGGTGATAAGGGAGTGACAGCAGTGACAGCAACTCTGAAATCGTATTAACTAGAGAAATATTCTTAACAAGTACATTCTCTATATTTTGTCTCAGGCTGAGGTGAATGCATTTAACTCCAAACTCGCAGGAAGGCACACTACCAAAATATGATTTTCATTTCCATCTCTATCAGTACATGGCTACAAGTCGCTGATAATAGGCACAGAAGAATTACAGAAATCTAAAGGAACACGAAGCAACTCATTTAGTTTCTCCGTACGTTGATCCATGCCCTCTATCTTCCGAGTCCTATCAGACATACCAGTGGCAACCATAATTCCATCAGCATTTGCAAATGTGAAGACAAGAATAGCGAATATTTAGGAGCAATTTGGAGATTTTATCAAAAACCGTTTATCCATTCCTAATCTGTATTTTTGCATCGTTATTATTAACAATAAAACGGCATCATGAACCTTTCTATTCTCTCTATGGCATAATATATCCTTTCTCCTCAGCTTTCTCAACTATCTTCAGGAGTCTGCGACATTGAGCAGGACTTGGCAGAGAGCCTCTGCCGATATAAGACGCTATGCTCCTTATAAAATCACAATCACCATAGGAAAGGAGCTCTTCTTTAGCCAAAGCATTATAGACTCCCATCCAATACGATACACCAAGCTTAAAAATCTCAACAGAAGCGTCTATCTTGGAGTTGAACTTATGAGCACGTTTAGCCGCCTTTTCTGTTGCCTTTATTTCTTCTTTCGAAATTAACGATCTAATGAAAGTATCTGACAGTGTAAACTCTACAGATTTGAAGTCGTTCCATGTTCCAGCAAGACGGGCCAAACTACGAACAAGTCCCCCATCGGCTTTTTTCTCTAAATAGCAATGTGTAAAGTATGCCAAACGGATAAGTTCTGTTGCCAAAGCAGGATAAAGAGTTTGCTTATTCCAAAGGCTCACCCAGTCAAGGTCTGTTCCTTTGGGCAGAAGCATCATAAGTTTGGATATGGTATATGGCGTAATCTGAGCTTTGTTACCACCTTTGGGATACCACTCTTCCTTGCTTATAAGTTTGTCAAGCTTGTCAAAAATGATAATAGAACAGACACTCTTCTTGAAAAATTCATCATTGATACTATCTCGGTCGTTCTCATATATATCATCGATAAAGGGAGCAAATATTCTGAAGTTATCAGCAGAACTCTTGCAGACTTGGTCTGGGTGCATGAGAACCGTATTGTAGCATTTTGCTAGTTTCTCTTTTGTTATAAGTTGGTCTTTAGGATTTTTTTGCTTGAACAAGTCTCTTTGATGTGGTTTCAGTTTCATCTGCTCCTGCTCCCACTTACCCCGAGAACGCTCATAGAACCACACGGTTTGATAAGGATTGCCACCAACAGGTGGAGCCATTATTTTACGAGACAACTGTTCCATCTTCACATGGAACGGATGATTAGAGAAGAAATCTGCAGGTTTAACAGCATTTTGGCTGTTTGCACATTCCGAAATGGTCTTTGTTAGCTCATTGTAGTTTTGCACTTGTTCCTCTGACATATCATCTTCAACATTCAGCACAGTTAACTTCATTGGCACAAACAAGTTGTCCATACCCTTTGGAGCCTCATTCTTAATAATGGCACTCGCCAATGAAGCAGTGGTTTGTCCTCCATTGATTATTTGTAAATCTTTGAAATAAGTTATTTTGGAACCATCTGCAGAGAATCTTACGGAACGGGCAACAATAGCAATACCATTATTATATGTAAAGAAGTTCTCTGGTTGTTTCATAATGGTACTTCGTATTCCCTTATTTACATTACCTCTAAAACTCAAGAAAGCACGAACATTCCCCTGGAGTAATCTACTTCCGTAATCATAGTATATTTTTGCAAGAAATTCTCCGGGAACAATTCCTAGATATGCATCATAATTACTCAAATTACCTAAATTAGCTTTCAAACATGGAATACCATCACAGTCATAGTTTTTTGTTTCAATCTCAAGAATTTCACTAGAGTTTGAGACAAATGTCTGGAAGAATCGCTCAAGTGTCCAAACGTTTAATTCTACGGGCCTTCCTAAAAAGTCCGGACGCTTTAGATTCTTAACCTGTTTACTAAGAGTATAGTTTGATATAATGATAAACTTGAAACGCAAGATTTCTGTTGCTGTCATTCCTTTACCTATCTTCTTCTTAAACTCATTGGCAATGTTCACGACAGGATCTGAATCATCACAGTAACTACGGATGTTCCCATTTACAGATTCTTCTATAAACCGCTGCATATAAAATAGCAACTCCTCTATTCGAGTATTAGTCAGGGTTAGAGTGCTATCTCGCTGATTGTTAAATTCACTTATAATAAGAACCAAAGCACCGTCTGCTTCATCGTATGAATAGCCATCAAAAGAGAGTATTTGTCTTTTATTATTCCTTGTTTCAACCGACATAGGAATAGGGTCACTTAGTTCCCCTATACTTTCAAGGTTAGTTAGAACACGTTCGATGAAATAGCTTTCTGGATCTGATCCCTCCAAACTGGCATCGTTTCTTATTTCATCAATAAACTGTTTGCGATATTCTTCAATTTCCATATCAATTGAGTTTAAAAGGTTCTATTTCTGTTAAAAGCAACTCATATTGAGCACGTGTAATTGCATTAGGCAGCAAAGACCGATGTAAACGAGGGAAGTCTTGGGTATCGACCTTATATTTGTACATATTCTTCAAAGCAAATACCAGATTATCATTTTCGTTAGAGAAATCAAATCCAAACAGTTGTAGCTTTGCCATAAAGGTCTCCCGCTGATGAGCATTTACCAACAAAGCTATAATACTGTTGACAAGTTCGTTTATCCTAATACCATCAAAAGATGGGCTCATTTTCTCCAGTTCATAAACAACCAATGTCCCATCTATGTCGCTGTCAAGTTGCTCAATGGAAGAAATACGAACATTCTCTTTGCCGAAACTGATGGTCTTCACTTCAAACCAGTCTTGCTGGTCAGAAAAATCTTTGTGCGTTTTCTCTGGCCCCATCCAGCTATCAAGAGCTATATCAATTCCTCTATCAGGTATCATGTCGTCTCTCAAAAATAGAAGCTCACCTATCAATCCCATCATCTCTGTTTCCGTCATGTGGACATTGTCTGGTCGGAACAGTTGCCTCCATGAATAGTAACGTGATCGCAGAGTATGATATGCCGTTTCATCATCGTTCACCACACTAACTGAATCCAAAAGATCTTGACAAAAGGTACAGAAATACTCCAGAAGGTTATTGTTTTCAAGTGAGAAACGCAGAGTCAGCATATCTCCGTCTTTATACTGTTCAACAAAAATCACATCAGAACTAGAGATTCTGACAGGCTTGTATTTCCCTCTGAAATCAAAGGCATATCGTGCGTCGTCATCACGTCCTATGTATAGACTCAGGTGGCGGTTATCACCAAATCTTATAAAGTGGCGACTGGGGAAATCCTCCTTGAATATTTTATAAATTTCGTTATTATTCATCGTCATCCTCCTCTTCGGGTTCTTCACCCTCTATGTTCAGTTGTTGGAATATCTTGTTGACTTGGTATTTTATGGCTTTGCCCTCATCTCGAACTCCCGGGCAACCTACCGCAAAAGCTACGATACAGTCTTCGCCAAGTGCTTCTCTGTATTTACATAACATATCTTCTTCTTCGCTGTCAGCCTCTTTAGGTTTAATAAACATAATTACCAGCATGGGCTTCCGTTTGGGAAGAAATCTGAAATAGGCCTTAACAGGAATATCTCTACCTTGACTGTTCTCGCCATCTTTTTCCCATTGACTGCGCTGAGCATTTTCTGCTCTTTCAATATCTTCTTGTGACAGAGCAAAACGTCCCTCCATACTTCCTGTCATTACACGACGACGCGTACTAATTTGTATGATGTTGCGCGTGGTGCTGCAGATAGAACGCTCCATACATTTTACCTGCCGAAGCCCTTCCACATCGTAATGTGTTGTTGATTTACCACTTTCAAACACAATATCCCACAAATCAACACCTTCCGTATCCTCATCTTCCAAGAAACTGATGATGTTATTTGCATCAAAGCGAGGATTTGCCATTGAATATTTAATGCTGCGCAAAAAATTAATAACAACATCTTTAGGAACATCAGCAAAGTATCGGGAGCTACCATCGGAAGTGTCTTTTACATCCTTGCCGGATTTCCTGTAATCAGTAAATCTGAGTGGATAACTTTGTGCAAGAAGGTAGGAAGCAAGTTCTTGAACCCTTTGCGTGTTTATCTTGTTGTGCTCTATCTTTGAAGTGATGTATGGCGTATCATAGATATTACCATAGAAAGAATACATCATATCTTTGCTGGTAGCAGTCCTCATTTTGTTTGAAGCTGTGATTTGCAACTCATCACAGTTATCACGAACTTTAATACCAAAATCCTTTGGGGTTAGTTGCTGGTCAAACATCTCACGGATGTCGTTTTTCAGTTCTGTTGAAGCTTTTGCAACTTCGGCATACCACAAGGCGCTTGTGTGGCTCGTCCATATTTGGAAGAGGTCTTCATAACCTCGTCTGTAACCAAACCAACGTCCCATCTGCATCAGAACATCAAAAGTCGCAGTATTCCGATAGAAGTAGCTCACCATCAGTCCTTCAAGTGTCAATCCGCGTGAAAGAGCAAGACCACCCACTGCAATCACTCGTAGTGATGGATTCTCTTTGTAATTGAGCGATGCACTTTGCTTAGAGCCGTTTACCATTTTAACCTCTATCTTTTCCAATGCTGTCAATAGAGATGCTTTCTGTGAGACACGTTCAAATGTCACGTCATTGACTTGACTGAAATGCTTTTCCCAAATAGAGTTCAATTCTACATATAATGGTAAGTGGAGATTCTTTCTTGAATCGTCGTTAAAATTAATACGAATATCGTTGAATAATTCTTCAAACCATTCAGCGATTTGCTCTGTTATTACTTTTTGAACGTGAATAAAACGGGACATGTTTACCAGCATACTTCTGGGTTCTTTACTTTGCCCTCGTAAATCACGGACGACATTTGATAGACAAAAACACAGAATAGCTTCACGCAGGGAGTTTGGCAAAATACCATCCCATTCTTTTTTGTGTTTATAGTAGAATGCTCCAGAATTGAGCACTTCTGGATTATTTTGAGCTAGGTCTTTATACTCCTCTGAGGCATAATCTGGTTCTGTGATATCCGTAATATAGCGCAGATTACGGTAATAGGCTCCTTCTGGATAAAATATCTTATCTGCCCCCACATAGTTGGACGGAGCCTCTAATGCATAAATGAAGTGCTCTGGAAAGAGGTCCGCATGTTGCATGGAGTCTACAGAGTCAGGATCAATGAACACATTCGCAAATGGTGTGGCAGTAAATCCTACGTATGTGGAATTCATGAAGAGATTACAAATTTGCCGGATGAGCTTGTTAGTGCGGGTAGGGTCGGTCTCATCCTTGCGAGTATTCACAGATGCGTTGTCTGCTTCATCGTCAATAAGAAGCATTGGTACATCCACATATCCTTTTACGGGATCGATATTTTGTTCTCTGAGCCAATTGAAAAGTCTCTGAAGTACCGAAACGTTTTTCTTTATGACAAACAGTACCAAGGAGTTGCTGGCCAATGACATTGTAATTTTGTTGCAGTTGCCAACGAAATCGTTAAGCGTTGACGTAACAGATGTAGCCCTGATTTGTTTGTTGTCTAAGCCCACACCGACTCGTGGGTATTTCTCAACTTTGCCTTCTTTCTTCATGGTTATGCCTACGATGCCCTCATCAATACGCTCCTGCGTCTGTCTACGTAGGTTTTCTGTGATGCCTGTAAGCAGAATAACCACCTTATAACCTGCATCAACTGCCTTACAAACCAAACCTGTATAAGTTGCTGTCTTGCCTGATTGCACATCACCGATGATAAGTCCACGACGGAGACGGGGGACGTCCAGAGCATCATTGGGATTGCCGAGACAATTCATAATGCCTGGCAATGTCACATCTTCAAGTAAGTTGATGCTAATACGGCTGATAGAAGAATGGTTGATGAGATAATCCTTGTATCTCGACCAGAAGAAGTTGTCCTGTATCTCCAAATAGGAGTACCACTCACGCTTTTCATCATAATCGTTGAATATCGCTTGACCTTTGTTGTGGACAATCTTATATTCATATTCCATATCAATGTAAAGACGTGTCTTTGTGGCTTCTTCACAATCTAGTTTGGATAGCATGACAGCCTGATTGATATAGGTGTCTATATCGTCAGGCTTAAGTTCTTTACCCTGTGATACAGACAGGTTGATAAGGGTTTTTGTCAACTGTCTTAGGTCTATATATTGGCTTTCTGTCATGTTACTGAGTTTTTTCTTTGAGTAATTTCTCTTTTATAGAAGGATATTTACACCAAGGTTCAGAATTCATTAGGTCTTTGACTATTGCTTCCCACCCGTCTGAACGGATGTTCATCATGGTAGTCGCTAATGTCACAGCCATCTGATACACATCATCCAGTCGTTCATCGGTCTCTTCCGGTGCAGAAATAGATTCGTTGCTCTTGTCTATATACAACTGCTGGATAGGCAAGTTATTTTCAATCTCGTTAAGAAGCATCTCCAAATATCCATAATCTTTATCACTCATTTTATCGCGAACGAACTGAAAAAACCTGCTTTCACGATTTATCTGGTAGAAGAATGTGTTATTTCTGCCTCTTTTCCTATCCCAAATATAATCAATACTATCATTTACTTTTTCTGTTCTTCCTCGATATGTCTGTTGACGGACAGAGAATTCAAGCGCATCCTCCACTGCTTTTTTTAGTCTATGAAGTATTTGTTTTGGGATAGAAGCTTGTTGTTTTTTTATGTCGATAGACCAAATATCATCGAGCGAATTGGGGATGTCAACACGAATACGAGCATTCTTAGTTAATTCCGCACGCTGCTTCATCCCAAACCATGTACCCCAAATAATCAATCTTTTGTTACGATATATGTAAAATCCTTGCTTAGCTCGAAGGTTCTCAATACCACCGATGAGTTGTTTGTCCTTCTCTTTCAACTCTGTTGCAAAAGGCAGGATAAACGGACGTATTTTTATCATCCTTTCAATTCCTAAGCTGTCCATTATATCCAACTCGATTTCTTTTTTGACAGTAGTCTTTGGATGCTGTTTAAGGAATGGGTCTAATGGCTTTATATCAAGCTGATTGATAAAGATATGAATTCGTGAAGTTTCGATACCCGACAGATAACGATGGTAAATCAAAGCAAGAGTATTTTCCAATGTGGAACGTAAATCGACCAATGTGGAATAGACTTGTCCTCCACTTGAATTGGACAACACATCGAAGTCTTGCCAGATAACGATTGTACCTTTCTTTTGTTCCTTTAGTTTTGCAATATAGGGTAGCGCATCGATTTCTTTGTTTTCCAACTCTTTTATCATCCAATCCTGGGTTTCAAGAATATGATTGTAGTCCCAAGTGAAGCCATTCAGAGTCTTGTCTTCGTAGCTCACCACAGTCAGACAACGACATTGAGACAGCGAAGCCGACTTCATTCCCATTCCAAAACGCCCCAAGTCTTCTTCTGTGCGTTCTTCCTCTGCTGACAAGCAGCCATAGCGCATCGCCTCAAATAGAACATCAGCAGTCATCCCGTCTCCATCATCAATAATGCCAAGAGCCAATTCATCCATAGGATTGGTTGGGAACAATATGCGGACATTCTGTGCATGTGCGCTGATGCTATTATCAACAACATCTGCTACAGCAGACTCAAATGAGTAGCCCATAGAGCGAAGAGACCCCATCAAAGTCGAAGCCTTCGGTATGTGCCTTCTATCTTTGCTCATGTTTTTTAGTTTGCTTAATGATTTCTTGAAAAACAGCTTTAGCCAATAGCGGGGGAACGGCATTGCCAATCTGTTGTTGAATGTGCATAAGTGGGCCTTCAAAGGTAAAGGTGTCTGGGAAACTTTGTAGTCGTGCAGCTTCTCTTACTGAAATTCCCCTGTCTTCCCAAGGATGAATCAGCATGCTTTTACGGTAATTTGAAATTACGACAGAGGGCTTATCAGCACGAAGTCGTTTGTATATTCCACTATGACAACGCCCCTTGTCTGCATAATTCTGCATTAGATATTCAGGAATAGCTCGCCAATTTTGTCCTTGTCCTATATATTTGTAACGCTCAATAACCAAATCATTATTTCGAGATACATAGTTTTGTTTAGGTGCATCTGAATCTTTGCGCATCAGTCGTTCGTAGTCACTAGCCTCGTCTAAAGACAAAGTGTAAACAGCTTCGTCTATCATATCTCCATTTTGCAATGAAGGAAGGTCATTTATAGCTTCATCTACAGTAATTTTTTTTTCGTGTTTACTGGGATATTTAAATTTAATTCCAAGCCTATTACCAACCATAAAGAATCGATTTCTATTTTGTGGGACACCAAAGTCAGAAGCACATAAAATGGAAGAAGAAACGCATTCATAGCCTTTGATAGCTTTAAAGCAGTCCTCTATCATCGTCTGAGTTTTACCTTCGTTTATATTTGTTATTCCACCAACATTTTCCAGCACAAACCATTGAGGCCTCAACTCTTTCACAAAGCGGACAAACTCCAGAAAAAGGAAATTTTTTTTATTTTCCATATTCCGTGTTCTGGTATTTGAAAGCGAAAATCCCTGACAAGGAGGACCTCCCATAATGACAAAAGGTGGTTGCTTGCCATTATTTAAAACCTGTGGGTCTAATTCTTGTATGTCCCCTTGTAAGACTCTTGCTCCCTTATGATTCTTGAGAAAAGTCTTAGCAGCATAAGGATTAATTTCTATAGCAGTACTAATTTTAATCCCAGCCATTTCTGCTCCAAGGCTTAATCCCCCTGCCCCAGAAAATATGTCTATACCATAAAGCATCCCCAATCACTTTATACAAAAATTTTACAAAAATATACTTCTACAATAAAAAATGTCTTCTAGTATTGTCCTTCAACATATCTGCAACTCCTAATATTGCATAGAAACTTTGTTAGGCTAAATCTGTAAATAATTACAGACACATGTACCTATACTTATTCTCTTAAAGCTATGAGATAGGGGACTCTTCTTCTCACTCAATCCCCATCTTATTAACCTTTCAATGGTACAAAGATACTAATTTGTTTTTTATCATTCCCACCTTTCGTTAAATACTTTTAATTTACGTTCTTCTTTTATACATTTTTGACACTAGCAATCACAGGTTGTATTTTACCTATACACTTTTTTGCCTTCATTTTCTGTGTAATTAATATCCAATAGAAAATGTACTATTCTACTTAGCAATTATCCCTTATATGATAAAATGACATCTATATTTCTTAAATAACATATATGATTTACCAAAAATGTAATTCTATTTGGGGACAATTGAGATGTTTAGCCTGTTTTTATCTATGGATATCAACCTCATTGTGCATTGGTAACTTTAAGATCAAGATACTCAAATTCCCCTATATTAGTTTTGTTTTTAGTTGCTGTCACTTTTAACATAATTCATAAAGCGTTTATAGTAAAGGAGTTATAGGTGATAAGGGAGTGACAGAAGTGACAGGAAAAGAGAATGGACAGTATAGGCGGGGGATGAGAGGGACGGGTAGATTCTGATGATTCAAACAAAGGCGGTGGGTGCGGTTTGGATAAGTTTGTAAGGTTTCTTTATACCTATCAAATACAGAAAGGGGATGTGGAGAGCCATTATGTTGGCTCCGGTCACATCCTCTTGTTGTTTAATCCATATATGATTCAGCGCATATACGAGTCAGACGCGACGATACATCTCGCTGAAAGGAAGACGATAACGACGTCTGACTCCATCAGGCATACGAATACCACAGGTAATCACCATATTGATCTCCGTATCATAAGGGAGGTTTAGTGCCTTTTTCACTAACCGACTGTCAAAACCTTCAAGTGGACAGGTGTCATATCCTGCCTCACTCATTGCCAACATGAAGGTCTGGGCAACCAGGGCACAACTCTTATGTACACAGACTCGCACATCACCCTCGCTCACCTGTCGCATGATAGGACGAGAAAGTCCTATACATTGTGCCAACACCTTGCGCACGAGTCCCCACAGTCCGAAGCAGCGGGAATAAATAAACGGAATCAGTTTGGCATAGTATGCTGTCTGTAGCTTCATGTGTTTTTCCTTCTTTTCTTCGGGACTGTTACGGTTGATATCGTCTATAGCAGCATCAAGAATAGCCTTCGCATGTTGCTTATAAAGACTCTGCCGTGTCACGAATACCACGATTTGCTGTGCCGTACGTGCCGAACGCTGATCCAAACAAGCATGAGCCAGTTTGTCCAACACTGTTTTATCAGTCACGTGAAAGGCTTCCCACAACTGCATGTTTGAACTTGTTGGTGCTAAACTTGCCAGTTCAATACATTTCTTCACCACTCCTGCATCAATAGGCTGAGCCGGATCGTAATGCCGAACAGCACGCCTATGGTCTAAAATATCCTGTAAACTCATCTCTGTTTTATCGTTTTTACAGTTATAAAATTCCCCACGTTACATCAACGCACCACTGAGAGCGCATCATGCCCGTTTAGGTATTATCACCCAACAAAGTTACTCTTTATTTTCCTTATCATCCGTAATTCCTCATAAAAAAATATCTAATCTCATAAGTCAACAGTCCTCACTAACAACCGAAGAAAGAACCAACAGAAAAAGTTTCTCACAAAGAAAGGACTTTTGCGAATGCTCCGCACCATATGTGCCATCCATCCGCACCACATGTGCGGGGCGTACACTCCACATGTGCGGAGCGTCCGCACATAACAACAAGAGGACATAACCAGTGCCGAACCGTTAATTGTATCACTTCATGGAGCACAGTTTCTACGATAAAACTCTTGTTGTAATATGCCCTGGAGAAGGAGGTATGATGGACAGATGGCGAAAAAGCTATATAAACATAGTACTAATTTATAAAAAAGAACTATCTTTGTTATGTTGTATAATCAAAAAGCAGGTCAATGGATAAGATAAGATTAACACTTGTTCTGTTGGTAGTGGCAATAACGATCATTACGTGTATTCATCCGATTTATCCGAACGAACAGGTACTTCAGCATATTGGCACAGTATTGTTATTAATACCTCTGATTGTTGATGTGTTCAGAAAAAGGCTATCCATCTCAGCCTTTTTAGGGATTACTTGT
>FLSH01022896.1_pt1 | contig 28071 bp, 15 predicted proteins | sample 1550441 | NCBI WGS metagenome assembly FLSH01 (sample SAMEA4031756, study PRJEB14383) | metagenome | biome: human; feature: oral; material: saliva | place: Philippines | collected 2014 | reverse complement strand
TTTCGAGCACACAGAAGGCCTTCGGCATACAGAGAACACAGAGCGTTTCAGCTAAAATTGGCTGTAAGGTTCTGTGATATCGGTTGACTTAATGTCTCTGTGAAAGCTTGTGTGTTCTGTTCTTCTGTGTAATTCTGTGAGAAAAAACGAACACTTGAGACTCGCTGAGGACTTTTATCTCTCACAGAGCACACAGAGTTCACGGAGTCTTTTAGCGCATGTTTCGATTCTACAAGGGGAGGGGACAGCAACTACTTTGTACTTGCCAAGATACGTGTGAATGGGAGGGTCGTGGGCAGTTGTGGGCAGAAAAACAGGATAAAGATGTGTTAAAGAAGCTGAAATAGGCTACAATTAAAAAAAATACTATAAATTTGCAGATAACTAACCTACGACAAGTTAAACAGCACGCAAGTGTTGTGAGATGTGAAAACAATATAAGTAAAAACCTATAAAAACATGAGAACTATGAGAAAAACTAACCTTGGACGATCGCTGCTCTTGGTGGTCCCTCTTATGTGTAGCCCTTACGTGGTGCAGAAAGCATGCGCTACACATGCGATGACAATACAAGCGCAGACCTCTATTATCAAAGGTAAAGTTGTTGATTCACAGTCAGGTGAACCGCTTATCAGTGCCAGTATTACCGTAAATGGTACTAAGAAGATGGCCATAACGAACATTGATGGAGAGTTCTCTATCGATGCACAAGTTGGTGATGAGCTGGTTGTCACCTCGTTAGGCTATGAGAAGAAGACGGTGAGGGCTGCTGAGAATATGACAATTAGCCTTGTCGCTACCTCCACAATGCTAAGTGAAACAGTCGTGGTGGGCTATAGTACGCAGAAACGCAACAGTCTGACGGGTTCGCTGAAGAGTATTGACAATAAGGAACTGACGAATGTAACGACCGCAAACGTCACTAACATGCTCACAGGAAAGATACCTGGTATGAACGTTATGCCTGGTTCTGGTAAGCCGGGGTCGTTTGGTGCAATCATTGTACGTGGTAAGTCTACTATCAACGGCAGTACGGCTCCACTCTGGGTCATCGATGGTGTCATCGTTGGAAAGGACCCTGGCGACATCAATCCAAACGATATTGAGTCGCTCACCGTACTGAAAGATGCTGCTTCCACAGCCATCTATGGTTCGCAAGGAGCTAATGGTGTTATCGTGGTGACGACCAAAAGCGCACGAGCTGGTAAGACATCAATCACCTTCTCAGCCAAGATGGGCCTCTCAACCTTGAATAATGGAAAGGTGAAGATGATGGATGGTGCCGAGCTATACGACTACTATAAGTCGTTTACCAACGCTGCCGAGATTGCTTTCCCACGGTGGAATGAACAACTGAGAGATAGTAATTTCGACTGGTGGAAACTGGCTACTCACACGGGAAATGTACAGAACTACGACCTTACTATTAATAGTGGTGGGGATAAGTTGAGTGCTGTCTTCACGGGTGGAGTTTATAAGGAAGATGGTGCAGTACGTGGATATGACTTCACGAGATATAACACCATGATGAAACTAAACTTCAAACCATTCTCATGGATAGCTATTCGTCCGTCCTTGAATGGTAGTAAGGGAGTTATTGACGACCGCCAACGCTCCACCTATTCTATGTATTCTATGCTGCCATGGGATAGCCCTTACGATGAAAACGGGAAGATTGTCGGCAATAGATCATCGGCTTGGGTGAACAGTAACTCTACTAACTATCTCTATGAGTTACAGTATAATTGGAGCAAGTATGACTCTTATTCATTTAATGGGAACTTCGATTTCGATATCTATCTGACTGACTGGCTGACCTTCTCATCAGTGAACAGTTATCGTTGGAGTACCCACCTTGACAAGAGCTATGTAGACCCTCGTACCTCGGGAGCGGAAGACAAGGGTCGTGTGAGCGAGAGTACCAGTACGAACACACGCCGTTATACGAACCAGTTAATCAAAGCGACACGTAGTTTTGGGGATTATCATGGCTTCTTAATGCTCGGTTATGAGTTTAATGATGGCGAGTATCGTTATCATAATGGGAGCGGGACAGGACTTGTCCCAGGCTTTGCACAACTCGACATCACGTCGACACCTGAGTCGGTGGGAGGTAATAAATACGAGTGGGCAGTACAGTCTTTCTTCGCTAACCTCAATGCTGACTATGCTAATAAATACCTCCTTCAACTGTCATTGAGAACAGACGGTGCAAGTAACTTTGGTTCGGATGCCGCCTACGGTACGTTCTTCTCGGTCAGTGGGGGCTGGGTAGCTACGGCAGAAAAGTGGTTTAAGGTGCCTTGCATAGACTATCTGAAGGTGCGCGCATCCTATGGCTCGGTCGGTAGTCGACCTAATAGCCTCTATCCACAATATGGGTTATACAGCTTAGGAGCCAACTATAACGAGAAACCGGGTGCTGTCATCGCTCAGTTAGCGAACAGGAAACTGACGTGGGAGAAGAGCTTTACGACAGGTGTAGGTATCGACCTTAATATGTTCCGTCGCCTTCGTATGACCTTCGACTTCTATCACAAGCGCACGAGTAACCTCCTTTTCGCTGTGCCTATATCAGGTGTTATCGGTGTGACAAGCATCTGGCAGAATATTGGTGAGCTGACAAACACTGGCTTTGAGACAACACTTTCGGCCGACATCATCAAGGGGAAGGACCTTACATGGACTGTTGATGCTAACCTGTCAACCAACTCTAACAAGATAAAGAAGCTGTATAGCGGTAGAGACCAAATCATTGTTGGCGATGGTATAGCGGGTTCTGCTAACACGTTGTTACGTCCCGGACTGAGTGTCGACACTTACTACCTGCGCGAATGGGCTGGTGTTGACCCAGAGACGGGTGCTCCACAGTGGTACACAACAGATGCTAATGGCGAGCGGGTCATCACGAAGAGTTATGCTAAAGCCGACCAGATAGCCCTCGACAAACGTGCTACACCAAGCGTATTCGGTAGCTTCTCTACCACACTTACCTATAAGAACTTCGACTTTAATGCCGTGTTTGGCTATTCTTTGGGTGCTTCTATCTATAACTACTCACGACAGGAGTACGACTCAGATGGTGCCTATACCGACCGTAACCAGTTCAGTCTGCAGAAAGGATGGAAGCGTTGGAGACAGAAGGGAGACATTGCTACTCACCCAGCAGCCGCATACAATAACCCTTCTAACGCTAACAAGGCTTCTACAAGATACTTAGAAAGCTCCGACTTCTTAAAGCTTCGCTCTCTAACCTTGGGTTATAACTTCCATCTTAAGAGTGATGTCGTTAAGGCTTTACGAGTGTATGTAAGCGGAGAAAACCTCTTCTGCATTACTGACTACTCTGGTGTTGATCCAGAACTGCCTGCTGCTGACAGTGGCCGCAATGCCTCTGGCGAGCGTTCGACAGCTCTCTCTATCTCTACTGGCGCTGGTGTCTATCCTTCCGTACGTAAGTTTATGCTTGGCGTTAATGTTACATTCTAAACAAAAGAGTCTATCATGAAGAAAATATATCTGCTGCTTTTGGCAGCTATCACAATGGTTTCGTGTAGTGTTGAGCGTCATCCTGAATATATGATGGATGAGGATGCCATGACAAAGAACATCGACGAGAGTTTTCCAGCACTGCTAAAGGGATGCTATGGATACCTAAAAACATGGTCGGACCCTATGTATAGATGTGGTGAATACGCTGGAGATAATATCATGATACGTGGTACTTCTACCGATGCTTTCTATGAGTTTATCTCTTACTCACGCACTCCTAACAACTACAGGCTACAGAACTTCTGGGATTTCAGCTATAAGGTCGTTGCTCAAGCATCTAATATTATTAAGGCAATCCCCGAAGGTAAGAATACTACTACGGATACTCAGCTGGGCGAATGTTACTATTTACGAGGCATGATCTATTTCTATCTCTGTCGTGCATACGGTAGACCGTACGCCCAGAACCCTGAGAGGAACCTCGGCATGCCGATTGTCAACGGTACTCCTGACGACCCTGCTAATGCTCTTTTACCAAATCGTTCTACCGTGAAGGAGACTTACGAGCAGGCTATTAACGACTTGGAGAAGGCTGCTTCACTGATGACAGAGGACATACATGGCGAGGAGCACTGTATATTCGCATCTAAGGAAGCTGCTTGGGCAATGTTGAGTAGGGTCTACCTCTATATGAGTGGTACCTATGAAAACCCTAACACGGCCTACGCACAGAAGAGTGTTGAGTACGCAACGAAGGTGATTGACTCTGGTAAGTTTAGTCTGCTGAGTCGTAAAGACTATGGGGTTAGCAACACATTGGAACCTGAGAACAACCCTGAAAACATCTTTGTGGTGAAGAGGGTAGACTCCGAATTTCCTGGTTGGGACTATTATTACACCATCGGCGGTATGTATTCGAATATTGGCGGTATGGGTTGGGGAGAGATGTATGCCTCGGCTAAATATCTCGACTTGCTCAATGAGACGGGTCAGAACGATTGGTTTAACAAGAAATATACTGATATTCGTGCGCAATTCATTGAACCTCAGTATGTAAAAGACAAGACTGATAAGTACGTCCCAGTGTTCCGTTTCATCAAGAACGTCTATGACGCGAGCGGTAATCAGGTGAACTTCAACTACGTGCAACTGCGTTATACACGACAGCCAGACAATAGTCTGACATGCGATACGACGGGGACAGGACACACCACACCGCTTGTTCTGACACCTATCGACCCTGCGCAACGCCTCTACTCGATAAACTATCAGGGGCATACCTACCGTGGTGTGCTTGATTATCAGATGAAGCTTAACCGCGTTTATCCTATGTTTTACGTGGTGAAATGCTCTCGGCAGGGTGGTAAGGAGAACCAGTTGTACTCGCCTGTCATCTCTCGTCTTGATGAGATGTACCTCAATCGTGCTGAAGCTAACGTGAAGTTGGGTAACATCGCCAGTGCGATGGCCGACGTGAACACTATTCGTGAGCGTGCTATCGTGGGTGGTAGCTATACGAGTGCACAGTTTACGGCCGCTACGGCAAAGACTTTAGTGGACAAAGAACGCCAATTGGAACTTGCCTTTGAGGCTGAGCGTAGCTACGACGTGTTCCGTAATGGCGATACACTAACACGTCGCTTTCCTGGTCCACATCAGCCGATGGTTGACATCCCAGCGACCGACTACCGTGTAATCTACTTTATTCCGCAGTCGGCTATCAATGCTTATAAGGGCAACTTAGAGCAGAACCCAAGAAGTAACTAACGTGCTCTGTGGGCACACGAACAATGTGTATAGTGGCTGGAGGGCCTTTCTTCAGCCACTATATGTCCTGCTTATGTTATTAATGGAGAGGGTTCTAAGTGGATGGAGTGACTTTTTTCAGTCCTCGTATGTCCTGTTCTCCTTGATAGGGTAGGGGGGCTACGAGGCTGGGGTGAGTATCCTTCAATCCCTACATGGCGCATTCTCTTTGATAAAGGAGAGATCTCTAAGTGGATGGAGTGACCTTCTTAGTCCTCGTATGCCCTGTTCTCCTTGACAGGGGAGGGGGATTCTACGTGGCTGGGGTGGCTTTCTTTAGTCTTTACATGCGCTGCTTACGATGATAAGGACGAGAAGGCAGCGTGGCTGAGGTGGTTTCCTTCAATCCTTACATGGCATGTTGTGTGTTCGTTTTTATTAGCCTAATAATTGGAGAGGCTATGTCGTTAGCCTTCAATATATCTTTTGTAATGTTATGCCAAAGGCTTGGTTAGAGCGCTGACCGAGCCTTTTATTAACTCTGCCGAACGAGGGAGGGGTGGGCCAACCATGGTAAGGAGGATTTCTATGTGCGTAAGCGAAGGGTTTTCTTCTTGCTGTGTGGCATTGTAATCTGTTTACGGGTAGGAGTTACAGAGGTGTTGTAGCCAAGCAAAATCGTTGGTCGCTATTGCTGATGTATGGCATTATTTTCTATGGACTCGGTTGTTTATACTGCTTTTCATGTGTTCTCTATGTGTGCGAAGAGCGTACCTGTATGTTCCATGAAAAGCTACTTTGCCACGATAAAACTTCATGAATTTTGACGCATAGAGGCAAAGGGAGGAGGGCGGAAGGATGGGTTTAGGCGCAAAAATAAAGGCTGTGCTTGACCAGTGACTGCGGTTATAAAGAATGTTGGGTACGTCATTTGTGAATGTAGGATAATACTATGCTTTAACGGCAGTTACGGCTATAAGGTATGTTGGGAACATCACTTGGGAGAATAGGATGAGGCTTTGTGATGTCTTATCTTGCTGCTTTGTTATTTTTGAAATTACTTTACATGAATCAGTGCTATACGTGTTGAAAATAAGAGAGAATCATAGTCTTTTATGTTCTTGTAACTCTTTTGTTATAAAGAAGTTATGTGGTGGTAAAGTAAAAGATGCCTAATAAGGGTCGAGAAGGGCCCCTTCAAGGGTCAAGAAGGGCGTCTTCTCCCACGCAGAAAGGCCTTCTCTCGAACTCAATTAGGCCTCTGTTGGAGGTAAGAATATAATTTTCTTTTACAAAAAAGTGTTTCGTTTTTATTCTTCTCACCCCCTATAACATTTGTTTCTTTTTTATTTTTTTTGCATAAACTCTGCCGTGTTTAATACTTTCTTTATATCTTTGTAGGCCAGATAGTCGTCCGTTCGATAGAATGTGACACGCTGTTATGCGGATGAATATAACCCCTTGAACGTGAGTGTGTTTTATCGTTTAGAGCCAGATAGTAATGCTTCATTATATAAATACAGATATTGTTTTTCAGGAGTTCCCCGATGAGGTGACACTTGCCATCAACGTGTCTGGTTGTCCGTGTCACTGTCCTGGCTGCCATAGTCAGTTCCTGTGGGCGGATAGGGGACATGACCTGACGGCAGAGGCATTGTCTGCACTGATTCATGAAGCGAAAGACACGATAACATGTGTGGGATTTATGGGGGGCGATGGCGACCCAGCTGAGGTCGACAGGCTCGCTGAACACGTGCGACAGAACCATGCGGGACTGAAAGTTGGTTGGTACACTGGGCGCACAGCAATCTCCCCACTCATCGACCAACAGCGTTTCGACTATATCAAAGTGGGGCCCTATCTCCGCCATCTCGGTGGTCTCGACTCCCCACGCACCAATCAGCGGATGTACCGGCGATGCCCAGATGGCTCCTTCGAGGATATCACCTCCCGCTTCTGGAAACATCAGATAGGAACGAACTTCTAAGTTTTCCGCTCCTGATTAGCGTTATTTGACCCTGCGCTCCTTGACATTTTGCCCAAAAATAACTACCTTTGCACCCGCTTAGAAAGTAGTTAATTTCCGTTAACAAAACTCGGATTTATAAGTCTTACTACTCTCCCCCTACCTGAAACAAAGCCTTCACGCCCCTAACCCTCCGAGAGTATCTTCCATTAGAACAAGGATTAAGACATATGTGATAATCGAAATCACTTATATATGTGCTACTCCGAGAGTATCTTCCATTAGAACAAGGATTAAGACAGCTTGTAAGCCAGGAGTAATCTCCTGGAGACCTTCTCCGAGAGTATCTTCCATTAGAACAAGGATTAAGACAATAAACCTTTCCAAACACCATGAATACATCACCCTCTCCGAGAGTATCTTCCATTAGAACAAGGATTAAGACACAATAATTAAACTTACGAGTTACAAAGATAGTATCTCCGAGAGTATCTTCCATTAGAACAAGGATTAAGACGCCTTGTCGAAGTTCTTAACGTCTGCGTCTTTGCCTCCGAGAGTGTCTTCCATTAAAACAAGGATTAAGACCCTCACTTGCAAAACTTCTACCATCCTTTAATGTCTCCGAGAGTATCTTCCATTAGAACAAGGATTAAGACCTTGATGTGCTTGTAAAGAGCGATAAACTTACCACCGCTCCGAGAGTATCTTCCATTAGAACAAGGATTAAGACTTCATAATACATCCCATTTAATAATGATTACACAATCTCCGAGAGTATCTTCCATTAGAACAAGGATTAAGACTAATGGTATCATCTCTTGATACGTCTGAACGATTACTCCGAGAGTATCTTCCATTAGAACAAGGATTAAGACAGCATCCCGCTGATGATACTACATATTACGTATTTGCTCCGAGAGTATCTTCCATTAGAACAAGGATTAAGACGTGCTCATTTGATGGGATAATATCACAAACCTGATACCTCCGAGACTACCTTCCATTATAACAAGGATTAGAGATATTAAATCAGGAAAATATAAACAACAATAACAATTATATTATGGGTGAACAATTAGATTATTCATTTCAACACTATGGTGATTTTGGATGGAGTTTTTTATTTTTAGTACCTTTATTAATAATAGTAGTATTAGTATTATATCTTATTATCTACTTAATTAATATAGGAGTTAAAAATAAATTACTCAAAAGAGGTTTGATTACTATTTTACTAATAAGTTTGGTTATTCCTTTTCTTCGTTTGGGATTAGTAAAAAGCCATAATAGAGATGGTTCAATAACTATTCCAAAGTTTCAAAAAGAAATTATTAAGTCTAAGACAAAAAACATGTCTAAAGATGAGATAATTGATTATAGCATTGAGCTAACTGCTGAGACATTAAAGTTTTCTGATAAATGTAGCCCAGTTACATTCAAGAAGGAAACTAATGCTCATTGTGTATTGTATGCTAAAGTATTAGCTTCTGTATGTAATTATGCATTTCAAGTAAATCATATAGATGCTACAGCTTATCCTGTAGTTGGAGATGTAACTTTTGCTGGGATTAACTTATGTTCATTAGTTAGTAGTATCTTTAGTTTTAATAATAGATTAAAGAACTTCACTAAAGATCATGATTTCGTAGAGATTAAATCTCCAAACTCTGATATTTATGTAGATGCCTGTATATATGATTTATTAAATGTATCTATCAAACAGCGAAATTAAAACTTATATGGTAAATATGTCTGTGCCATAATAAATTAAATTTATAAGAACTCAATTAGGAACTCTGTGAGTATGTTCCATTAGAACAAGGACTAAGATGACAGCAAGTTCTGTGGTGCAAGATAGCAAATAATATAGTATGAATAAATTAGATTCAATTAAATAATGAAAAAGATTTTATCAATAGTAATTATTCTGATATCCGTTCTTGTTATATGGAGTAGAAATTTTAGTTATAATCCAGAGAAGACGGCTGTATATGTCACAAATAATGCACTAAGTAGATCACATACTTGTTGTGCATGGTTTGTTATGCGGGCTATGCAAGCAGGAGGATGTCCAATAGGAATTTATCCAGCGTATTATTATTCTAAAGTATTACCGAAATATGGTTTTAAGGTAATAGAAACAAAAGATTATAAGAAAGGTGATATAATCGTATTTCCTGCTATTAAAAACCATATCTTTGGGCATATAGCAATATGGAATGGTGAACAATGGGTTTCTGATTTCAAGCAAAAATCGATGTTTCCTGCGTCTGGATATAGATTTGCAAAATATAAGATATTTAGATATGAGAAAAGCTTATAAATATCTTAAATGGTTATTTGTATTACTATTTTATGCAATATTGTATATTATTATATATGCAGTAAATATGAGTGTTCCAGAATAAATTAAATTTATAAGACCTCTATCAAGTACTCCGAGGGATTCTTCTATTAGAACAAGGATTAAGACACCTGCATACTGCCGAAGATTTGGAAAAATGTTCATAACGCCGAGCGTAACCTCCATTAGAACAAGGATAAAGACTGATTGATGATTGTGTCGTGCTCAAAAGTAGTAACTCTTAGGACATTTTCCATTAAAACAAGGATTAAGATACATCGTTTTCCTCGTTGTTCATGGCGATGTGGATTTAGGTAGTTGCTTTCCATTAGTACTCATGGCTCTTTGGGAGTAGAGTTCTTGGTGGTTAGGGTGGGGATGTCTTGAAAATGAGTTGTTGGCAACATTATTTTCCGAATGACATTCATTAGTGGAGATAAGGTATGAAGGGACTGGTGGAGAATGCCCAAAATAGCAATTTTGAGGGCGGTCATCCCAAAGCTTGATTTTGATGAAAAATAAATTTGCTGTCATTCCTGTCATGCAAATGTGGATGTTAACTGGTTAGTAAGTAATGACTTACACGAAATGTTAAAAGTGACAGCAACTATAAATAAAACTATTTTCGTGTTTTAAGAGGTAGATTGGCGTTGATATTTAGTGAAATGTAATTGCCTCGTTCGAGGGTGAAATGGTAGATGTGAATATAGTCTGTTTAGGTAGTATAGAAACCTTGAAGCTGAAAGTAAAAATTGTTTCTTACAGCTTACACAGCATAAGAGTCAGGGATATCTTGTCTTTACGCTCAATATTCATAGGTTTAAGTATAACCTGCTTGGTATTGTCGATTCCTATTAGGATTACCTATAAAAGCATCATTAACAGATAAAGAATAAAAATGAAGAAAAAGTTTAATACAATAATCATGTTACTACTCATTGCTATAGCAGTATATGCACAGCATACGCCACGGATAGTAAATGATTTCAAAGAGGGAGATTTAATCTTTCAAGTGTCACAAAGTAATCAGTCTCCTTTTATTCAGTTAGCGACTAATTCGCCGTGGTCACATTGTGGAGTGATAGTAGAAAAAGGCGGAAAAGTCTATGTGCTTGAAGCCTCTAATGTCGTTAAGCTCACTCCACTTAAGAAATGGATTAGTAGAGGAAAGTTTGGTAAGTATAAGAGGAGACGAGTACTTAACAAACCCGTTAAGATTAGGTATGCTAAATATCTTGGTAAGAAGTATGATTTAGCCTTTAAGTTCAATAATAATAAATATTATTGTTCAGAACTTATATACGATATTTACAAAGACCAATTTGGTATTCAACTCGCTACGCCCAAACCGATTAAGTCTTACCATGTGTTTGGACTTGGAAAGTTAATGAAAAGGCGAGGTATGGATCCAAATCAGAAGGTGGTGGCTCCTTGTGATTTGTTATAGATAAAAGACATAATACCTGCTTGCAGGCGTTTGTGGGTTCTCCCTGTTCGCTGAAAGGTTTCTGTTCAATCTGTGAGAGGTACTCCTACGAGACTCTTGTGTTCTTTTCTCACAGAGCTACACAGATGAACAGATTTCACAAAGGGGGCACAGATACATTAAGTCAACCGATAGTACAGAGCGTTATTGCTAAAGATGGGTGTTGGGTGATGGGTGTTAGGTGTTGATGAATAGACATAAATCTGTTGCCGTCAATCGGCGTTTGTGGGTTCTCCCTGTTCGCTGAAAGGCTTCTGTTTAATCTGTGAGTTCTGTGAGAGATAATATTCCCAACGAATCTCTTGTATTCTTTTTCTCACAGAGTTACACAGAAGAACAGATTTCATAAAGGGGGCACAGAGACATTAAGTCAACCGATAGCACAGAACGTTACAGCCAATATTAGCTATAACGCTCTGTGATATCTGTCGCCGTCAATCGGCGTTTGTGGGTTCTCCCTGTTCGCTGAAAGGCTTCTGTTTAATCTGTGAGTTCTGTGAGAGATAAGCTCTCCAACGAATCTCTTGTTACTGTGCTGTGTTAAAAAAACTCCGTACTCTCCTTTTCTCTGTGTGAGACTTCATTAGAGACCAAAGCTTAGGCTACATCCTTATCATTCCAAATATCTGAAGAGCCAAAAAGGTTTGCAAACAGACAGCATCATACCCTCGCAGTCTGTTTGCAAACCAATAACAATCTACATGGAGTTTATAAGATGAATACATACTTTATCGACATATAGAGTTGAATGCCGACAACGTAGGTAGGAACGAGTCTTGAGCCAACCTCCAAACCACCAACAAGGACCTTGTGCATCTTTGCGACACTGTCAATCGTACCACTTGCCACACCGTAGGTAAGTGACATAATGATGATGATGAGCGATAAGGAAGGTATAAAACTGGACGAGAAGGAACTGGGGAATAGCTGTCCTGTAACACTTAGGAGGATAGCGTGGGGAATAGCAGTGAGGAGAACCATGATGATAACATAGACGATAAACTCGACCAAAGCTATGCGTAGACCAACTTTCTCACGATAATGAACTTTATGCTGATGGTTAGAAGATGTTGTTAGGCTACTTCTCGTGTTGGATAATGTCTCACGTAACGCATCATAGAGGCGGCTACGAACACACGCACCCACTGCCATCACCGCCATAATAAAGTAGATAAGCAGTGGTGATAGTTGGTTGCTGACAAATGAGCCAAAGAACCATCTGATACCTTCACTACTCAATACAGACCGCATCGGGAGCTCAGGAAAAGCTGCCGTAACAAGCCATGAAAGCAGTATCAATGCCAGTTGGGAAACGAGAAGTACTAAGACAATATATCCTAACTTATTCCTCATCAGCGTGGAGATTGTCGATATCGATAATACGCAGTTCTAATGCCCTTACTACAAGGCGCGTAGCATTGACGCTCATCCCATTGTTACCATCAGGGAAGAGCTTCTGTACGAGTTCGTTCTGTCGTTTCTCCAAACTCTTTACACCGAAAGGCATACCACGCAGGTTGGTTATCTGCTCCTTAGTATAGCCGAGCGCAAGGTGGCGAAGGAAGCGTTCGTCATACTCATCAATCTCGTAGCTGACCATCGCCTCTTGGTGCATTAGCTGACCGCTCACGCTCATTTTGAATCGACCCACAATCTTTTCAAGGATAGGTTGATTGAACACCATTCGTTTACCCGACATGACACTTGCCACGTCACCACGTGTCAGTAGTTCGCCACTCTTCAAGCAGATACCATCAGCACCAGCGTCAAGAACATCGACCCACAGCTTTTCATTCAGTATCTCACCCGTAAAGATAAGTACTTTCACGTTCGGATAGGTCTGCTTTGTTTGGCGACATATCTCTACGCCCACCGTTGTTGAACCACCCAATCCGAGGTCGAGTAGCACGAGGTCGGGTAGGTTCTGCTTAATTAGTTTCCAGTAGGCAACTTCGCTTTCAGCCGTTCCGATAATCTCCGCCTCCGGTATTTCGTTTCTAAAGATACCCTCCGTTCCTTTTAATTCCAAGGGTACGTCTTCAACGATAATGACTCTAAACTTCTCCATAGATATATTTTGTTTTATTTTGTTTCTTAATTTGCTTTTGCCAAGACCACATCTATTCTCACTCCCTCTGGTGTCTCGTTAGCTGAGATACCACAGCCACGTTTGTTCGTAGCCTCGCCATTGTCGCGAGCAATCTGTCGGCAGATGAAGAACATCAAACGGTCGGCAGATGGTTGGAAGAGGTTGCGACAAGCATCATCAGAGAGTGACAGCGTAGACATAATGACGTGTAAGGTCACGTAACCAGGCTGATGCTCTTCGGCAGTGACCGTCAGTGGTTGGTTATTATTAATAAGGTATAAGATCTCAAATAAGTAGGCCAGGAAGACAGGGTCGCCATTGATAAGTGGTGACTCAAAGGCTGTCGTCAGTTTTGCAGGGCTCACCAAAGTCGTGATATCCACAGGACGCGACACAAGTTTCACGGCCTCAATCTGGCTCATAGCCTGCTGACTAAGAATCTGATAGAGCTCCTTGTAGTAGATAGCCAACTCGTCAATCGCTTCAAGTTGACCGTCAGCTTCGTCGACAAGCTGGCGAATACGTGAAGGATAGTACATTGTCTCGTGTTTCAGCGTTGACAGACAGTTATCAAGAATACTATTACTAATGTGCAAACGCTCGTTCTCGTATTCCACACAACGCACCTCATCTTCGAGCAGTTCGATATCAGACTGGCTCTTCTGGTTCTCTTCCACCGATGCGACAAGTGCCTCCTTAATCTGGTTGACGATAGCCAATAATCGTTCAGGAAATCTGTCGCTTACTCCTTTCTCAACCTCTCTTAGTTTGTTCTCTTCGCTAACATCGCTAAGAAGGATAGTGTTTATCTGTCTTACACGTTCCAAACAGAACTGATAGACGAGGCGGTGACGATAATACATCACGTAATATACTGGTAGAATGGACAGTAGGAAGAGCACGAGAAGGGCAACAGCCACATTCTTATTGGTCTCCGATTTCATCATCATTCGGCAGTATTCGCCCAAAGAGTTATCGGCATAACGCTCCTTAAAGAGGTGGGTATAGACAGAGTTATTATATTTATAAAGGTCCCACTCATGCAAGGCAAGTGCCGCAACAGCACTCTCATTGCGTATATCGAGGATAATTCCATAGTTCATCGGGATACTATCATGATACCATTTAATCTCTGCTGGGACAATAGATAGGCTCCCAAGTCGCTTCATCAGTTCCTTTCCTTTAGGCTGAAGCTGTAGATAGCGTTTATTAAGGTAGTATCGACAAGTATCCGCATAAGCCAACGTCTTACTATATGAACCATTGATATTAGAGAAATAAGCCGAGTCGGCATAGATAGCCGCAAGCGTGGTGTAATCCTTCTTTACAAGTGCTGCAGCCTTATCATAGGTCCTTGTTGGTCGAGCCTGAGCAGTCAATAAGGAAGCAGTAGCAAGGAGGCAGGCCAACAAGACACGGCTGATACCCTTTGGCAGACGGAAGAAGAAGCGGCTACCCTTGCCTTTCTTACTCTCAACGCCAATCTCACAGATAGCGAATATCTGGCTAATCTTCTTATACTTATTGATGATACCCTTACAATTCATCAGTCCGAAGCCATGCGATGAACTGTCTTTCTGGTCATGAATAGGCTTATGGTCGAAGATATGTTGCTGTTCTTCTTCTGTGAGTCCACAGCCCGTATCGCTAACAGCTATCTCTACATAGTCTGGTGCTTCGGTAGATGTAATCGTCACTTTCCCGCCTTTCTCTGTAAACTTACGGGCGTTATCAGCCAAGGTATTCACCATGAAAAGCGTCAGAACACGGTCGGCTTTGACAATAGCCTTGGTATGCTCTACACGTAGTTCTATACCTTTCATGTGGAAGCCCATACGTCCTTTCTTCACGATATCGAACACCTGTTGCACAGGGAAACTCTCGATGTGTAGCGACAGTCGCCCTTGTCTGAGTTGAATCCACTCTGTGAGTACAGCGTTTAATTCATTAATCTTATCCGTCAACTCCCGTATATAGGTGTAACGTTCAGCCTTTACAGTCTCACTTTCACCGCCCTTCTTGAGTCTTTCTATCTCATGTAACATACGGTCGATGAGGGGGATAACACCGTTTACGAGTGATATCTTAGCCCTTTGTTCAAGGTTCTTACGTTTATTATCAGTGAGGTGTAACTTATTGATATCTAGTTGTTCGGATATCTCTTCATACTGTTCAGCCATCTCCGCCATGTGCTGTTCGTTCTGTTGTCGCCATTGTTCAAGAGGCTGAAGGAGGTCGTCTAACGACCCTTGTGTATCTTTTCTTCTACGGAGGTAATGGAAGAGTACGAGCGACCCCAATACGATGATGATAGAAAGAGCCACAGCAATAATGATGAGGTTAAGCTGTTGTGAGGTGTTTTCTAATTGTTCCGCACGTGAGGTGAGATACCTGTCTTGTCGCGTTTCGTCCTGTAAGTCAAGATAGATATTACGGTTATAATCACTTTGTTGTTTGTTGTTAATCGCCGAATAAGTCACACTCAGCTGTTCACGGATAGACGCAACGAGGTCTGGAGCCTGCTTTATAGCAGGATTGTTGTGTAATGCCTTATTCAGACAAATGATTGCTGAACGATAGTCTTTAATCTGCCAATAGCATGAAGCCAAGGTTCGATAAGAACCTGCCGTCTGATAGACATCCCCATAACGTTGGAAGATATGCAGCGAACGCTGTGCCAAGTTACCTGCAAGGAGGCTATCAGGCATATTATCAAGATTGATGTATTGGAACGAGGGGAGGTTATTGTGCATCAGTGTCTCCCGACTCTTATCGTTCACAATCAGCTCACTGATAGCCTGCAAGGAGTTTGCCTCCCAATAAGGGAAGTTGTGTTGTCGTGCAAGCATATAGCATCTTATGAGATACTCAAACTCCTTTTGTTCAATAGCTTTCTGTGTGTTCGTATTGATAATACCACCCGAGCCGATGTTATAGAAGTAGGCTAACAGCTGTGCTATGTCTGTTTGAATCTCTCCATCAGGGTTAATTTGGTGGATGGCTTTGATAGATGGCTGTTCCAAACCTACATAATAATAATAGGTGGAGGTGACGATAGCAAACTCAGAGCGGGCATAGACCATACGACGACGCTGACGAGGAGAGAGCAGTGCTTCGTCTTCTTCAATACGATGAAGTCTTTTCTGTGCCTTTTCATAGTAGTCGTAGAACTCCTTATTGAGCGACTCACGCTGACAGAGACGCATCAACTGGATGTCAGCAACCAACAGTTCTACCTGGTTATCAGTAATCTTTAATACGGAATCGAGCTTAGCGTTAGCTGCCGTAAAGCGCATCTTCATCAAGTCAACAAAGGCAAGGTTATTCAGTGCTTCTGCCTTTCCTGCGTCATAGTTCTTCGCTAAGTTATAGGCTTTATTAGCATAGATTGTGACAGAGTCGAGGTTGCGATAATGGAGAGCGTAGGCCTTGTCATTATAGAGGTCGACCTCTTTCTGATTGGGCGTACTACAAGCAACACACAACAGAAGGAGTAGGCAGGCTACCCATCCTTGTATTTTACCGTATGTTCTTGTTTTCTTCATCTATCTTATAGGGTCTTTGTCGCAGTCAATCTATAATCTAAAGGCAAATTTACAAAACTTTTCTCAAATAGGGGTTAAGCAACTACAGAATTATCTATCATCTTTATTTGACAACATGATTTAGTCGTTCAATGATGGAGACCGTTGCTTTCTTCTTTCTTTCTCGTGGATAATCAAAAAGAGTTGGGTGCATCAGATTGCTGATACACCCAACTCTTTTTGATTCTAAATAATGCTGTTCTCCATTTTAAGGATGGCAGAAGAAGAGTATTATCACTTGTGCCATAAATATTCTTAGGAACATACTGAGCGGATAAACAGTTGAGTATCCGACAGCTGGAGCCTCGCTTGAACAGATGGAGTTAGCGTACCCCAATGCTGGAGGGTCGGTATAGGTACCTGCCAACATACCCATGATTGTAAAGTAATTGAACTTATACTTCATTCGTGCGATGGTTCCTACGATAAGAATTGGGATGATGGTGATGAGGAAACCAGTGTAAACATACTTCAAACCGTCTCCTTGGATAACCGTATTCCAGAACCCTGCGCCAGCCTTGATGCCCACGGAGGCAAGGAAGAGGGCTAATCCCATCTCACGTAACATCAGGTTGGCTGATGTCGTTGTATAGGTGACAAGACCTATACGATGGCCGAAGCGACCTAATAGAATGGCTATGATCAGCGGACCACCGGCCAAGCCGAGCTTCATAGCTACAGGCATGTTAGGAATACTGATAGGTAGACTTCCAAAGAGAATACCTACCATGATACCGATAAAGATAGTTGCGATGTTTGGCGCATAGAGACGTTTCTCGGAGTTACCCATCATCTCTGCTACACGGTTTACATTCTCTTCTGGACCAACAACCATGATGCGGTCGCCAACGATAAAGCGGTGGTTACGACCCGCAAAGAGGTCCATACCTTGGCGGATGATACGTGTCACGTTCACGCCATAGACTGAACGGAAATGTAGATTACCTAAAGTCTTACCGTTGATAGAGCTGTTGGTGATGATAATACGGCGACTAATGAGTGGTTGAGGCTGGTCTTCCTCGTGCCAGTCTACCTCAATCTCTGGACCAATGAAGGCTTGGATAGCCTGTGCGTCAACCTCTGCACTAACGATAAGTATCTCATCACCCAACTCAAAGACATTGTCTAATGTAGGAACACTGAGTACGTTATTGTGCATAAGACGTGTACAAACGAAATCGCGGTTGAGGAACTCTGATATTTCTTTGAGCTTTCGGCCTGCGATATAAGCGTTTTGTACCCTCAAATACATGGTGTGAGGTTTTGCATTTGGGTTCTCTGCTTCTTCCTCATTCAGCTTCTCATTCTCTTCTTCGAGGTTTACCTTACAGATATAGCGTATAGCAATTGTTGCACCGATAATACCTACGACACCCAAAGGATAGGCACAAGCATAACCAGAAGTGATGTCGAAATCCATCCCGTTCTTAAAGACGTTGTGTAAAGCCTCATTCGCTGCACCAAGACCAGGGGTGTTTGTTACGGCACCATAGAGCGTACCTACCATCATAGGAAGGCTACTTGATTCTTTCGTGTCGAAGAAGATAAAGTAGCAAGCAAACATCACGAGGATGTTAAGAAGGATTGTCACCGAGGCGAGGATGTTAAGTTTTAGTCCGCCTTTACCGAAGCTTTCGAAGAAACCAGGGCCTACTTGCAGACCTATCATAAAGACGAATAGAATCAATCCAAAGTCTTGTAAGAAACTTAACACAGGTAGTGGTCCTGTAAATTTAATGCTTCCGGCTGCAATGCCGACAAACAAAACGAAGGTTACTCCAAGTGAGATACCTCCAATCTTAATCTTGCCAAGTAGTACACCTAAGGCAATGACAATCGAATAAAGCAACACGATATGTGCTACCGTATCCTGTTTTGCTGTTGAGAAAATATCAATTAACCAGTCCATAAGGTATTGTTTAGTGGGTGCAAAGGTAGTGATTTAAAAGAATATAAGCTAATCTTTTATGACAATTTTTAGAACGCTGATGTTTTTTGTTGGTACAATGTACAATATTTGTAGATGACTATCAATCAGAATGATAAGAATAGTTAGGGTAGGAGGGTAGCCTCCTCTCCTTGCCTTTACACCTGTTTTCTCCTGATAGTCAATAGGTTTTTGTAGACGTATGTAAGGGTAGCCTCACCCCCGGCCCCTCTCCGAATGGAGAGGGGAGTGATTACCGAGATACCCCTATGGGAGGATGTTTCCACGTCTATATAATAGTTAGCTCATCATTATATAATATATGGTTTCACATCTATATAATATCTCGTTCATCTTCCTCACAAGCCCGTTTATGGTTGATTTCATAGTTTACATTCGTGTTATTCGCGTCATTCGTAGTACGAACCATCCTCTGTTTTCGTTTGTCATTATGTCATTCTGTCTTCAAGAAAATCATCTGTCTCCATTTGTCATTATGTCATTCTGTCTTCAAAAATCCCTCTGTCTTCGTCCGTCCCTCTGTTATTCTGTCTCAAAAACTTCCTCTGTCTTCATTTGTCATTATGTCATTTTGTCTTCAAAAAACATTTGTCTCCATTTGTCATTATGTCATTCTGTCTTCAAAAATCCCCCTGTCTTCGTCCGTCTCCCTGTTATTCTGTCTCTCATATATTTTGTCTGTCTGATGTTGAAATGTCTTTACAAAGAGGTGTATAAGGGTCCTGAAAAAAGGAGAGGAATATGTATAAGAAATGAGTATGTAACTGTCATGTATTCAGTTGGTTATAGGTAGCAAAGAAGAAGACGCCTAATAAGCATCAAGAAGGGCGTCTTCTACATGCAAGAAGGGCATGTTCTTGAGGCAAGAAGAGCGTCTTCTTGAACGCTGACGAGCATGTACAGGGAGGGAGTAGAGCGAAAAAGGTTTACAAGAAGGTTTCTCAGATGATAATAGTAAAGCTTTCTGATACTTATAGTGAAGTGTTCTGACGTTTATAACAAAGGATTTAGAAACTTATGACCAAGCCTTTCATGAGTTTAGTTTGTTGCTTATGACAGAGGGTATAGGGTGGGGTAATTAGACAAAGAAATCCCCTTGTTTGTTCGCCGAACAAGTGTTCAGCAACAAACAAGGGGACTTTTTATTTACGTGTTATCGTTCTTACTTAACGCTAATTTTCGCAGCCTTGTTGCCTACACGTACGATGTAGGTACCACGAGCGAGGGAGATGCGAGTGCTGTCGTCAGCAATCTTAGCTTGGTAAACGAGCTTACCATCGATAGTGTAGATAGCTGTTGTAGCATTCTTTGCACCCAGGATATTAATAGCACCATCGTAGAACTGGATCTTAACATCCTTATCTGCACTGACTGCATCAATGCCTGTTGAAGGAGTGAATGTGATGTAGTTCGTGTGGAGAAGGGCATTAGGGAAGTTATCGTTTGCCATCACACAAACAAGTTTCGTGAAATTACTTGTAAGCTTCAAAGTAGTTACACCATTCTCAACGGTGTACTCGTCGTTGGCTGTAAGCTCTTCACCTTGTAACTGACCATCAACATATTGCACATTGCCATCGAACCAGCGGTAGGTAGTAGGCTCACCTCCAACAACCGCCTCAGAGCTAAGATCGACCTTACCATCTACGCACTTAACATCAATTGGGGCCTGAAGGTTGTAAGAGTATTTATCAAATCGCCTGCCGTTGTTGCTTGGCAATGGCATTGTAGAGAACTTCAGACGGTTGCCAACAACGTTGAGAACTCTAAGGTTGGTATTCTTTGATACGTCAACCTTTGTCAACTTATTAGCATTCAACCACAACTGCTCCAACTGAGGAAGCTTATCGAGTGACACGCTTTCGAGGTCGTTATCGCTCAAGTCAAGGTTCCAAAGCTTAGGGTTGTCAAGCTTGATTTCCTTCATCTTGTTGCTTGATAGGTAAGCAACATTAAGGCTTGGCGCCTTTGACAAGTCGAAAGTCTTAATCTTATTACCAATCAATGAAACTGAGAAAAGCTTTGGGAATGGTGACAAGTCAACGTCTGTCAACTCATTCTCATCAAGGTTCAAGTCGGTAAGGTTTGGTGCTACAGGGAGCTTAATAGTTGTAAGTCCTGCCTTCGAAACAGTGATAAGCTTTGCTTCCTTCATACCAGTGAAGTCAGCATCGGCCATCTTAACGTTTGAGATACTGAAGACTTTCACCTTATCATCAGGCTCAGCAACAAGTACACGTACCTTTGTATTTGGCTTTGACTTAGCTCGGAAGAGCTTGTAAGTCTCTCCAAGTGCATACTGTGTGACGTTACCATTACCCTCCCATTCGATGTAGACAGACTTACCAGGAACATAGCTTGCGAGAGAAAGCGCCACGCTATCAGTCTGGTTGACAGTAGTAAATGATGCCAACTCATATTTAGGGAAGGCGATAGGATGAACGTATGTTGTCTTGAAGACGTTCTGGCCTTCGAAATCAGGGTAGGCTGCATGCGTCATCTCACAATAGATAGAGTCGAGCGCAAGGTTCTTGAACTTAGCAGAACCATCGGTAATGGTATAGTCAGTACCCAACTGTAACGGTGTACCATCCTTCTTCTTCCATACAAACTGAGTCTTAGCACCATTCTTTGTGATGTACTGTTCAGAGAGGTCGATACCTGGTGAAGAGGTTGAAATCTGTAGAACGTGCTGCGGAGCATAGATGAATTTGCCACGAGAAAGACCGAAGTCGTTAGGCATATTAGCCAATGTGAAGTAGTTGCCACTGATGTTCAACTTCTTTACAGGTGCAACGGTTGGTATTCCAATCTCGGTCAACTCGTTGTTAGCAACATTGATGTTTTCTATCAGTTCACTGTGGTTAAGGATAAGACGGGTGAACTTGTTGTTAGAAATATCAAGCATACGTAAGTTGTCGGCATCCTTAAGATCCAGCTTATTCAGATTGTTATGACTTACATTCAGCTTCGTTACACCATAGATGGTATAGTAGAGTAATGAGTCAATCTGGTTATTACTAATATTGATATCAGTCAAATTACTCTTATTAAAATAAGATGATGGACCACGGAGATCAACACGTCTTAGCTGATTGTTAGATAAGTCGAGCTTCTCAAGCTTATTGTTGTAAGAGAGGTCAATAGTAGTAAGACCTGCATTCTTCAGCGTCAGTATGCGAAGTTCTGTGAGTGCTGAGAGGTCGATGTTATCAATGTATTGACCATTAGACTCAAGACTTGTTACGTACTTATCTTGTGGAACATATATGATAATGTTACCAGCGCCAGTACGTGTAGTAGCAATATTTGCTGTAGCAGGACGCTCTTCCTTAATCTGGAACGGCTTTGTCTCTCCATTACCTAAGTCAACCTTTACTGTTACAGGATTAGCTGCTGTAGCACCAAGGATACCCACTGACATGTTAACTGAGTCGCCTTCAGATCCAAGACTTGCCATTTCAACAGCCTTCTCGTCCTTTCCAAACTCGGCAACAGTCTTTATTCTGAAGTTCTCAGTACGGATAGGGTAGTCTTTAAGACGGCTATTAGTGAACTGTACAAAGACCTGATCATTAAGTGCTTTCTTCAATGTCACCTTACCAGCCTCGTATGAGTAATAGCTGTCATCTAACTCTACTGGTTTTGTTGGGTCAGCCTTTGGAACGCGGTAAAGCCTTGCCTGAGTCGTTGTTTTTGGACGAAGTACACGCTTACTAAGGTCGATGACATCACCTACCTTATATGTATCGTTCAACTCCATAGGGTTTTGCTCGTGGTAATACTCAAACCAGTTGCCTGGTTCTGGTAGTGTCGCAAAGTCCATGTAGTTGTATCTTACGTTGACACTATATAGGTTTACGTTCTGACTAACGTCAAGGCTCCGTAGGAGGTTACGGTCGCAAGAGAGTGTAAAGAGTTCTGGATTGTTTCTTAAATCAAGCTCTTTCAAGTTGTTACCACCACAATAGAAGTAGTAGAGCTTCGGACAGTGAGACACATCAATGGTCTCAAACTTCACGTCAGTATTGACTGCTCCAGAAGAGTGAGAGATATAGAGCTGTGTAATCTTAGGGTTATGGCTAAGATCAAGTGTCTTTACACGAGAGTCACCCACGTTAAGAATCTGCAATTCTGGGTTCTTTGAGAGGTCTACACTTTCAACACTTGTCATGTCAAGGCTCAAACGCTGCAGCAGAGGACACTCTGTTGGGTCTGCTACCTTAAGGCTGAGTGTGTGGTAGGCATCAAACGAGCGGAGCTTAGGAAAGTTCTTCAGTGTGAAATTAGGAGAGATATGTCCAATCTGTGGAACCTCCAACACCATAAGATTAGGCATACGACCAATCATCAATGGAGTCTCGGCTGTGAACGGATTGTCCTGCAGATAGATAACACTTAGGCTCTGTAACTTATCAATATTGAGTGACTTTAAGCTGTTATGCTCCAAGTTTAATACTTGTAGCTTTAGGTTGTCATTAAACTCAATCTGGTCGATCTCGTTACCAGAGGCATTAAAGTAATAGATGTTAGCAGGGTCACCCTTAATCGTTACCCACCCATCATCTGACACTGTACCAGTGTAGAGAGAGCCTTTCATGGTCTGTTCGCCATTCTCATTCTCTACTATGGTTTTATTCACATCGAACTCTTCGTCACCTGAACCACAGTCGATGCTAACGGTAGTTGCATTGTCTTTTGCGCCCAACACAAAGGATACCTGTGCTGTAATTCCACTACTTTTAGCTTTAGCAGGAATGTTAGTATGGAACTTGATGATCTGTTGATCGTCTTGCGCATGGGCAGCAAGCGAGCTCCAAAACATTGCCATCACTAAGAGAAGAAAGGATGGCAGAAAAGTAAATTTATGCTTCATATATTTATAAATATTATAGTTTTCTTATATTATAGCATGTGATTAATTATCGTATTCCCAAGGGTTAGGAGTGTTCTTCCTATCCTTTGGGAATATTATCCGACGTTTATCAAGCCTTAATAGATAACGATACGTTGTGCCTTACCACCATTTACTTGAATCAAGTAAACGCCCTTGTTCCATGAAGAGGCATTAACGTTAAGTTCGTCACCTAATGCTGAGAGCGAGTGAACTAACTGTCCGCTGAGTGAGTAAGCACGTAGATTTAGCTGCTTTGCACCAGCAAGGAAGGCTGAGAAAGAGCGTTCGCCAGTCATTGTAATGACAGGTACTGCCTGACTCTCAGTGTATTTCACGCCATTAATACCATTGGTGCTTTTTTCTTTTAGTACCTGCTTTAAGCCAGCGTAAGCGTCAAACTTACCTGCTCCCCACTGTACTGGGTCGCCCGTATTAGTAACATAGTTATCTTTACGAGCGGTCTGCTGAATGATACGTATTACGTCCTTGACAGTCAAACTTGGGTTTGCTTCAAGCCAGAGGGCAATAGCACCAGCCACAACAGGCGTAGCCATGGATGTACCGAGGGATTGATGCCAGTAGTATTTCTTACCACCTTTCTCCAACTTACCCTGCAATGCCATGTCACTATAGCCTAAGTCGGTATTCTCTACAGCGTATGTATTGACAGAAGAGATGATAGATGCGCCCGGAGCACATACGTGTGGAAGGTTTCTACCATCGGCTAATGTACCGAAAGAAGAGAAGCGTGAAGCCTCGCCTTCAGGGAAGTCATCTTCGTCACCTCGCTTGTTGTAGCCATAAACAAAGCCGTCGAGAGATGACCAGTGGTTGCGTACATTGTAGCTACCAACAGTAACGATGTTTGCAGCACATGCCATATCACTGATAGAACCATTGCGTGTTCCGCTTACGAAACCCTCCTGTTTGTTGCTATCGAAGTAGATAAACTGTGCATCACTGTAAACTTCAACACGCTGTCCAGGCTTCTTACTCGTTATTTGCAACGCCAGTTTATAGTTGCCATCCTTGTTCTCCTTCTGGTTATCACTGGTCATTATCTGTGCCATAGCGTAGTAACGGCCTGTTTCAGGGTCTATCATAGAAGCCGCCGTGACGTATCCATCGAACGCTTTCGCAAAGGTTTGGTTGATAACAGCACCTGACATTGAATAGTCACCACCTGATGCATAGGTAATAGGTTGACCTTTTGTATTATTTTGAAGAGGGATTCTAACAGCAGCTTTATTACCACGCTTCGTGTTAGTAACAACTATTTGTAGCTCGAACGCAGTAGAGTCATTACTATAAGCAGCTATCTGTCCGTTACGAAGATTATAGTAGGTCTTACCTCCAGAACTTAAGCTATCTGGCTGCATTGGCGTAAGGAAGGTCTTAACTGTCTCTCCCGCAGCAGCAAAATCCTTCTTTAATGCGATGCCCATGTTCGCCTCGTTACCTGCAGCAACACAGATAATAGCGTGCTTTCCTTCCTCTGCAAGGAAGCGATTCATTACACTTGTAGAGTCGTGTACACCAATGTTACTACCTAACGAAAGGTTGATAACACATGGTTTAGGCTTCTTTCCTGATAGTTGTGCATACTGTACGACATCATCAACACCAAATGCAATATACTGGTCACGCAAGTCTCCGCATGAAGCCACAAGTTCTGACTCTGTCGCACAACCATAGAAAGGATTAGGACCGACCACCTTATAAGACTTGTCGTTATCGTTAGTCTTAGCATAGGTGATGTCGCCTTTATATCCACCCGCCATGATTCCAGTAGTGTGAGTACCATGGAACGTAGTGTAGGAATCGGTCGTAAAGTCCTCAATAGCGTATGCATTATCACGGTTAGTCAGGGTGTCAAGTACGGCACGAGGGTAATAGTTATCGAATTGATAACCATCCTTATTCGACTGACTGGCTGTAATCTTACTGATATAACCAAATCGTGTGCTGCCGTCTGGCTTGAGGAAGTTGATATGGTTAGGGTCAATACCACCATCAACAATACCCGTTACCACCCCTTTACCAGTGTAAGCCTGTGGGAGGTCGACACCTTGGTGAATCTTATCTACACCAATCTCCTTACGTACGACATCCATCTTCTGATAGACACGACGTGGGAGTTCCATACGACGAACGCACTTCAAGGCTGAAATACGCTCTATGTCTTTTATTGGAGCCACGACAATAGCGATATTACCACGTACTCGCAACACCTTTACTCCTTGTGCTTCTAAGTCTGCTCGGTCGTTCTGATCCTTCATTTCGACCATTGCCATTGTGTTTTCTGGTACACTCTTAGGTCGTTCAAACGCGCGTGTTCGACTATTGTACGTAGGTATGGCTGTATTGCGGAGCTTATACAGTTCCAACTGACTTTGTAGGTCGAGCTTCGACTGACCGAATGCCATTCCTGCCGTACAGATACTAAATACTGTAAGTAGAAATTTTCTCATCACTTCTTTATTATAATCTTTTTACCATTAATTACGTAGACTCCATTAGGTAGCTGACTACCTTCTACACGTGTTCCATCAAGGCGATAGACTACAGCCTTCCCTTGTTTTACGGCTTCTATGGCGTCAATGCCATTTGTGTCGCCCTTGAGTAAGACCTCCAGACGGTCGCCATTATTCAAATCAAACTCAAAGCTTGTGCCACCAGGGTAGGATGGGTTAAGTTTCGCTCCATTGAGTTTAACCACCATCTTACTCAAGTCGTTGCCGTATGCACCAAGCATGAAGTGATGGTCGTCGGCTGAGAACATGACAGTGTTTTCGCCTGTCTGCATCTTTACCGTTGAGTGATCAGAGCGATAGAAGTTAAATCCATAGTTCGCAAGGCTGATGTCGTCAATGACAACTATTGCCTTCTGGTCGCGCACAATGGCTGATGTCGTAACCTCAATCGTCATTCCTTCGGTTAATCTTATCTCGTATGCTCCTTCGTAATTGGCGGTTACGGGATTTCCATTTACCTTCAGTGACTCAATCTTACAACCGCTATTTGGCTTTATTTGGATAAGGTTGTTCTTCTCTCCTAACTCTATATTATTACTGCCATTCTGTAGGGTTATCACCTTATTATTATAGCTTTGTCCCTCATAAGCGGTGATATTTGCTGCGTTATCAACAGTCAATACACCCTTTACAGTAGCATATTTATGTGCCTGAACATCAAAGACAAGATTGTCTTTCACGTAACATTCGTAGTTACCATATATCGTAACGGCAGTCCCATTGACCTTAAAAGCGTCTAAGGCATAGTTGCTTTGATCGAAAGTTAATGACAATTTTGTTCCTGCTTTCAGCTTGAAATCAGCGTCATTGTAGTTCTTAACTTCCACACCATCAGCCATTACCTTTGAGATAACGCCCTTCGCAGCCTCGTTAGAAAAGTTGAACTTCACTGGATAAGATACGTCCGGATAATCGGCTTTGATATCTACAACACAGCCAGCAGTCAATGTTACAAAGTATTGACCACCTGAAGAAGCTACGTCGTTACCGTCGAGAGTCACCTTATATATAGGTGCATCGCCATAATTAGCATTGGTTATCACAAGCGTTTTCTCGGTATTAGGAATCCATTTAACCGTGTTTTCACCATCTTGCAACGCTACTGACGTCTGTGACTCATAGCGAGATACCCTCACTTTTGAGGCTTTATCGACCTTTACAGTACATGAACCAGTGCGAGCAGCAGCTAAGACACCACTCTTAACCTTAAATAGTTTATCCTTATCTGCATCTGATAAATAGATATTACAAGACGTGAGATTTGAGATGTTTTGAGTTATTAATGCTCCATCTTTATCTTGTTTTGTAACATCCTTTAGGTAGTAACCCTCCTTGGCCTCAATCGTTAAGGAACCATATTGAGGTACAGTCACTTCGTTAACACCATTGACAAGATTGGCAACGGGCATGTAGTTGACTTTGACAGAAACTTTATTGACATCATCAATATTGATTTTAACGGGCGTGTCAGCCTTTGCGTTTACTGATGAGAACACCAATAGTACTAAAAATAGATAAGAGTAAACCTGCTTCATAGACATATATTTTATTATTGACCAAATATCGGATATAAGCTTTTTCACTATGGTTTCTGCACTAAAAGCAGAGGAGTTGTTGTGATAAATACCGAGCAAACACTTTTACAGGTTATTTGTTCTTTTATAAATCTATTGCAAAAGTAGTTATTATTTATGGTTAGAACAAAGTTTTTTCGCTTAAAATTATATTTTAATTCATAATTAGTCTTATTTGTATCTATTTCAAACAAAATCGTAACTAAAACACTTGTTGTTATAAAATAAGCGGGTTTAGTCGACGAGTCGACAGAATACACATATCTAAGCTGACGCTTTAGCTGATTGTTAAAATATGGGATAATAAGCTTATTAACAATGAGTCGACATAGTCTATATACCTGCACTTTATAGTGCAAAGGAACCCATTGAAGATAAAAAAGCATTACAAAATGTCGACTATCATAC
>FLSH01454502.1_pt1 | contig 28164 bp, 17 predicted proteins | sample 1550441 | NCBI WGS metagenome assembly FLSH01 (sample SAMEA4031756, study PRJEB14383) | metagenome | biome: human; feature: oral; material: saliva | place: Philippines | collected 2014 | reverse complement strand
AAGGTCTCCGGCGCACGCTTCTACTTCCTCAAGGGCCAGGTAGCACGCTTGGAGCAGGCACTCATGTGGATGGCGCTCGACCTCGCAACCGAGCACGGCTTCACCATGATGACCACCCCCACCCTGGTACGCCCCGAAATCATGAACGGCACCGGCTTCAACGTCAAGCACGACGACGAAATCTACCGCCTCGAACGCGACGACCTGTACCTGGTCGGCACCTCCGAGGTGGCGCTCGCCGGCTACCACACCGACGAAATTCTCGACTTCGAGAAGGGCGCAAAGAAGTACCTCGGCTGGTCCTCCTGCTACCGCCGCGAGGCTGGCTCCGCAGGTAAGGACACCCGCGGCATCATTCGCGTGCACCAGTTCAACAAGGCTGAAATGTTCGTCTACTGCCCCATCGAGCAGGCAGAAGAGATGCACGAGAAGCTGCTGTCCCTCGAAGAGGAAATGCTGCAGCGCTGCGGCCTCGCATACCGCGTAATCGACACCGCCGCAGGCGACCTGGGCACCTCCGCAGCCCGCAAGTTCGACTGCGAGGCGTGGGTCCCCACCCAGGGCACCTACCGCGAGCTGACCTCCACCTCGAACTGCACCACCTACCAGGCGCGCCGCCTGAACATCCGCGAGCGCACCCCGGACACCGTGGACGAGGCAGGCAACGTGCGTAAGGGCCGCACCCGCTCCGTAGCGACCCTGAACGGTACCCTGGCGACCACCCGCTGGGTGGTTGCCATCCTGGAGACTCACCAGCAGGCTGATGGTTCTGTTGTGATTCCTGAGGCTCTTCGCCCGTACATGGGTGGCGCCGAGGTTATTCCCGCAGTAGCTGCTGAATAATCTCACAACCAGCTGAAAAACCCGCTCACCGCGTAAACGGTGGGCGGGTTTTCGCGTATCCCGGTAGTCTAAGAACTATGCCTCTATACCGTAAACTCCTTGGTGTTTCCGCGGCGGCGGCGCTGACCGCCTCCGTCACTCGTGCCCGCCGTGAAGCGCGCCGACGTGCTATCGAACTGGGTGCGCCCTTCGGTGTTCTGCCGACCCTGCCCACCGGTGAGGCGCAGCGTGTGGGCGTGGTGTACAACCCTAGTAAGCCCGGCGCTGCGGCGGCTATCGAGATTCTGGAACGCACCCTCGCGGCGAACGGCCACTCGCAGCCGCTGGTGCGCACCACCCGCGTGGACGAGCCCGGTTCGGAGGCTGCCCGCGAGCTGATCGCTGAGGGTGTTGAGCTGCTGGTTGCTGCCGGTGGTGACGGTACGGTGCGTGCTGTGGCGGCGGCGCTGGCGCATCATGAGGGGCCTAGGCCGCGCCTGGGTATTTTGCCGATGGGTACCGGTAACTTGCTGGCGCGTAACCTGTATATTCCGGTCAGTGACGTGGCGGCGTGCGTGAATATTGCGCTGAACGGTGCAGGTCAGGCCGTTGATGCGATTGAGATGACGACGACGAGCACCCCCGGCGAAGAAACCGAACACACGTTCTTTGTGATGAGCGGTGCCGGCTTTGACGCGCTCGTCATGAATGACACGAACGAGGACATTAAGGCGAAGTTCGGTTGGGTGGCGTACGTGCAGTCCGGCATGAAGCATATGCTGGGCAGGTCGCACCCGGTGCGTATCAGCGTGGATGGTGCGCCGTTCTGTACTCTGCCGATGCGGTCGGTGCTGATCGCGAATTGTGGCCGCCTGCAGGGCGGTATTCGCCTGGCGGATATGACGGATGTGAATGACGGTAATCTTGAGGTGATTGTGGCGTCGCCGCGTGATCTGGTGGAGTGGGGTCTGCTGATGGCGAAGGTTACGCGCCGCACGATTCTGGGTTCGCCGCGCATTGAGCTGCCGGTGATTCGCCACCTGGTGGGGTCTGAGGTGGTGTTGGAGTTCCCGGACGGTGCGCAGCCCGTTGAGGTGGATGGTGACCCGGCACCGTCGGCGCACCGTATTAGCGCGCGCGTGCTGCCTGCCGCCGTGGAGGTGGCGGTCCACCCAGAGGTGCTTTAGCGGGGGTAGCGAAGGTGCTGGGGGAGAGGCTGGCGTCACCCCCCCGAATCACCTATGTGTGACCTGGATTATGAAAAAATCGCGGATTTTTTCACTATTTTCTGAGAATTAGGGGGGATAGTGAAAAAATCGGCGATTTTTTACACTATTTTTCTTGCTGCCCACCTCGGTGTAGTCCTTGTTTCTAGACGTTGCGCCCCAACAAAAATCCCATGTATCAGCTCTGTGGCTGTGGAGGAATTTATTTTCATAATATTCTTGGGTACCCCAAAATACCGCCTTATCTTGTCAGGGGTATCCCATATGATTGTGGATATGAGAGATGTCCACACTGGTTATCTCTATAGCTCGTAGGAGAGGAGGAGACGCCATGGCTAAGACGACCAGCACTGACGCTGCCACTATGAATCGCGCCTACAAGCTCCGCCTCGACCCCACCCAGGCACAGGCATCTGCTCTGGCACAGTGCGCAGGCGCAGCACGCTACGCCTACAACCTCCTCACCGCCCACAATCTCGATGTCTCCCGCGCCCGAGCAGACTACTGGCACGCTCGCATTGACGCAGGCGACGATGAGGCCACGGTTAAGGCCGAGCTTAAGACTTTAGCCAAAAGCGATGCAGCGTATAAGTCCATTGGTTATGCGGCGTACGGAACCCAGTACCTGACCCCTGAAATTAATCGCCACCGCGCCGCAAGTAAGGCGATTGAGTCTGGCGCCGACCCTGCCATTGTTTGGCCCGAGACCGAGCGATCCTCCGAGCCGTGGTTGCATACTATCCCCCGCCGAGTCCTCGTCTCAGGACTACAATCTGCCGACAAGGCATGGAAAAATTTCTTTGACTCCCGTACTGGTACCCGTGCTGGCCGACTCGTCGGCACGCCCCGCTTCAAGCGCAAGGGCGTTAGCCGTGACTCCTTCACCATTCCTGCCCCGGAGACTATCGGAGCTTACGGTACCCCTTACAAGCAGGGTGAGCCTGAATACGCACGCCGTAAGGCACAGCTGAAGCGCCGCGGCTTCAAGACCGCCCCGACCATTGAGGACTACCGCCACGTGCGCCTCTCGCACCTGGGTGTTATCCGCACCCATGACACTACGAAGCCGCTGGTGAAGGCTGTGCGTGCTGGCGCTCAAATCCGCTCCTACACGGTATCTCGTGCCGCTGACCGCTGGTATGTTTCTATCCTGGTAGAGCTCACCCGCCCGTCTACTGCCCCTACGCGTGCCCAGCGTTCCGCCGGTGCTGTCGGTGTAGACCTGGGCGTACGCTACCTCGCCGCGCTCTCTGACGAGCAGGCACCGCAGCGCTTCGCGCGGTACTCGTCCTTGGAGCTCACTAGTGACGGCACTCCCACCCTGGCTAACCCCCGCTGGGCACGTGCCGCTGAGAAGCGCCTGGTACGCCTGCAGCGTGCCCTCGCACGCGCCCAGAAGGGTTCTAATCGTCGTGCCCGTATTGTGCAGCAGATTGCACGGCACCACCACCTGGTAGCCTTGCGCCGTGAGTCCGGGTTGCATCAGGTCTCTAAGCGCCTGAGCACCGGGTACACCCTCATCGGGCTTGAAGACTTGGCTGTGGCAGGTATGACCGCCTCAGCTGCCGGTACCATCGAGGCACCGGGTAAAAACGTGCGCCAGAAGGCCGGGCTCAACCGGTCTATTCTGGACGCCGCTTTTAGTACGCTGCGCCGTCAGCTGGAATATAAGGCTAGCTGGTACGGCTCACAGGTACAGATTATTGACCGTTTCTTTGCATCCTCTCAGACGTGTAGCGCCTGCGGAGCACGAGCGAAAACCAAGCTCGGACTCCACGTGCGTGTCTTTGACTGCGCGGCCTGTGGTGTGCGGATTGATCGTGACGTGAATGCGGCACGTAATATTCGTGCGGAGGCTGTGCGGATGTATGAGGCGCAACTCGCCCCCGGCACGGGGGAGAGTCTAAATGGACGCGGAGTCGCTGACTCTGATGCTGCTGGTTCGGTGGTGTTGGGGGATGCGGCGTTGGATGCGTCAAGGCCAGCCGCTTCTGGCGGCGGGTCACCGTAGGCGAGTAATCGTCTACTCATCCCCTTATATACGTGTGGAAAGTGAATAGTTTTTAGGCTTCTGCTCGGGTATTGTGCCTTGTGGTTAAGTGCGTTCCCCGTATGCGCGGGGATGAGCCCGTACTTCTCTCCGTAACGCTTGTGTGCTGTGGGCGTTCCCCGTATGCGCGGGGATGAGCCCCTTACAACCCAAACCGAAAGGAGCCTAGCAAAGCGTTCCCCGTATGCGCGGGGATGAGCCCTTCCGAGAGCCATGTATCCTCCTTACTCTCATGTTTTCCCCGTATGCGCGGGGATGAGCCCTCTACGTAATCGAGAAGGCCCCCAATGGAGGCGTTTTCCCCGTATGCGCGGGGATGAGCCCCTGTCTCACGCTGTGGCTATCTCGGAAGACCAGCTTTCCCCGTATGCGCGGGGATGAGCCCACTCTCAAGCAGAGCCAGGTCAGCAGACCGCAGTTTTCCCCGTATGCGCGGAGATGAGCCCCCGCCCCTCCTGCCCCCAATGCTGCCCCCAGTAAAAACCCCCGTTAAAAACACTGCCGGGGCCGTCTCGCACGCAGGCTCGAAAAGTGCGAGAATGGAGCAGAAAAGAAAACTACGAAAGAGAAGATACTTTCATGCTTATTCTCGTTGTGAACGCCGGTTCTTCCTCCCTGAAGTACCAGGTGCGTGACACCTCCCTGCCCGAGGCAGAGCAGATGCTGACCTCCGGCCTCGTTGAAAACATCGGCACCGACGTGCCCAACCACGAGGTCGCATTCGACATCATGTCCGAGAAGCTCGAGCCCGTCCTGCACGGCCGCGAGCTGCAGGCAGTCGGCCACCGCGTGGTGCAGGGTGCAGAGAAGTTCACCCACCCCACCCTGCTGACCGAGGAAGTTGTCCAGCAGATCGACGACCTCTCCCCGCTGGCACCGCTGCACAACCCCGCACACGTTCAGGGCATGCGCGCAGCAATGCACAAGTGGCCCTCCCTGCCGCAGGTCGCTATCTTCGACACCGCGTTCCACTCCACCATGCCCGAAGAAGCATGGCGCTACGCAATCCCCTACGACCTGGCTGACAAGTACAGCATCCGCCGCTACGGCTTCCACGGCACCAGCCACGAGTACGTCTCCCACGTTGCAGCTGACATGCTCGGCATTGCACGCGACGAGTTCAACGGCATCGTTGCTCACCTCGGTAACGGCGCGTCCGTGACCGCTGTGAAGGGCGGCAAGTCCGTGGACACCTCCATGGGCTACACCCCGCTGGCTGGCCTGATCATGGGCACCCGCTCCGGCGACATTGACCCCTCGGCGCTGACCACCATCCTGTCTCGTGAAGGCATTGACGGTGAACGCCTGGACACCATCCTGAACAAGGAGTCCGGTCTGCTCGCACTGGCTGGCTCCAACGACATGCGTAAGGTCGTTGAGGCTGCACAGTCCGGCGACGAGCGTGCACAGCTCGCACTGGACATGACCTCCTACCGCCTGATGAAGTACATTGGCGGCTACAACCTGGTCGTTGGCGGCGCGCAGGCACTGATCTTCACCGCTGGTATCGGTGAGAACTCCGGTGACTTCCGCAAGCTGGTCCTGGACCGCCTCGGCCCCCTGGGCATCAAGTACAACGAGGAAGAGAACGCTAAGCGTTCCCCCGAGCCCCGCGTGATTTCCACCGAGGATTCCGCTATTAAGGTGCTGGTCATCCCCACCAACGAGGAGAAGGCTATCGCTGAGGCTACTGAGGAACTCGTCAAGAGCCTCTAAGCCCCACGCACCCCGCCGTGTAGGCGGTTGAATATAGACAGTCCGCTGCAGTTCCCGTTCCGTACGGGTGCTGCAGCGGACTTGTTTGTGGACTTCCATTAGCATAAATGCATATGATTCAACTTACTTTACGATGCAATATTACGGTAATGTGACACGTGTTGCATATATATCGTCTGTCACATAGAGAATAAAATGAAAGTTAATTAAAAATATGGGTTTAGGTATTGCACAGAGTGTAAATTTTTTGCTTGCTTGGGAAAATTGCGTAAAGGTGTGCACTGAGTGCACTGATTCGCAACATTCCAACGTTGATGGCAGTTAAGGTTGAAGGTGAAAAAAGGTTGATGGTCCTAGGTTAATTCTGTTAGGAATTTTTTATTAACCCAAGTTGTTGCACAACGTTGAACAATAAATACAAATTTTTTGTGCTTTCATGTAACGAGTGTTCATCGAAAAGAACTGAAGCGGATTTATAGCCGCAAAAGAATTCTGAGAGCGCACTCTGAATTACACGTTAAACACATACTGCGATAACCTTTATGTCTGTATTTTTATGCCGAAATAAAGTGAATCGATGTGTAAAACTCATTCCAATTGAGAGAGATTTGGTAATGGATATTCACTCGACTAAGAGCCACTCCGACCAGAGTGGAAAGCTGATGGGCCGTCGCGCCCTGGTCAAGGGTGTAGCGTGGGCAGCACCCGTTGTGGCAGCAACCGCCGCAGTACCCGCCTATGCTGCATCCAAGAACCCTTGCGAATACGGCACCATCGTATCCGTGCCCTGGGGTGAACGTGCCGAGCGTCGCCGCTACAAGGGCACCGTCAACGAAGAGTACGAATGGGCAGTGATGCCCACTTCCAACTGCAGCTCCCATCCGCAGACCTACTTCATTGACAACACTACCCCCGAGCGTAAGCTTGCTTACCCTTGGGGTCGTTACGAGGGCGTGAGTGACTTCCCGCCGATTTACCCCCCGAACGGCAAGGACACCCCCGACTACAGTTCCAAGGATGGCGTTGGTGGTGTTGGTGGCGGCGTTATCATCAACGTTCGTGTTGAGAACGTTGCAGGTGACGTCTCCTACGCACCGACCCCCACCGGCCAGGATCGTTTCGCATTCGGTGAGGCTGAAGCCAACCGCAAGAACAACATGTACTACGCTGAAGGCTACAGGGGCAAGGGCGCAAACCCCCCGGTTGTTCGCCTCAACGACAACTACAAGGGCAGCCGCTCTACCTACATCGCTCACGGTAAGTACAACTACCTGCACTTCCCGGATGGTCCCCGTCCTCCCAAGGAAAATAGCCCCCTGTGGACTTACGCATACGGTAAGCACTACACGACCGCTGAAGGTCGCGACGGCTGGTCCTGGGACATTCAGGTGATGGCTAACATTACCCACCCCAACGCTGGTGCAGACGTTGTGTCGTACATGACCTACCTGCGTAAGCACACCTACGGTGACCCCGCACATCAGTCGGCAAAGGTCATTCCGGTGCAGTATCGCGTTATTGTGACTTCCCCCTGGGGTACTGTCACCTATCTTTCGGCAGCTGTTTAATATCAGCGTGCATTAGGTCTGAATGGAGTAGTGACCCATTTGACCTATTTCAATCTTGGATTGAGATTTATATATTTGTGATGTTCATTTTGAGTATGAAGTTGATAGATTTCTAGTGTATTAGGGAGTGGTACCCCTAATAAGTAGACACTATTCTTCTGTCAGCTTTTGGAGGGGCCGGTCCGCACCACGTGTGCGGAACCGGCCCCTCTGCATGCATCAGTAGGGAGAAAAACCAAGCATTGCGTCTCTTGGCGGGCTATTGCAGGAGAGACGAGAAGTGGTGGGCATTCTATGAGAAAAAGCGCATTCACACTCACTAGTACGTGCCCAAAAACGATAGAGTGGAATCAGATAACACTCGATACGAAGCGGACGAGACATGACTCAACCTCCTGAAAACCACCAGCAGCCCGGCGGGCAGTTCAACGCCCAGCCCGGCCAGCAGGCATTCCCTGCCCCCGGTGAGCCCCTCCCGCAGGACCTCTCCGCCGGCTGGCTCCCCGAAGATGAGCGCCAGAAGCCGGTCAGCCCCCTGCCCCAGCCGAGGCTCTTCGCCTACCAGTCGATGCTGCCGCCGAAGGTGCTGCACGCGCTGCGTCACCCCTCCGAAATTCCGTGGCTAGTCGCCGCCTACGCGGTTACCGCGGTCGGCTACATTGTGCTGTTCATGGCGCTCGCTGACCTGTTCAGCTCGATGATGCGTTACGTCTTCAGCTCAACCGGTGAAGGCTCGGTTCGTGTACCTTCTTCCGGTAGCACCACGGCAAGCATGGAAGACCTGATTTTCCAGACGGTTGGCCTGCTCATCCTGGGCCCGATTGCTGTGTTCATTGTTCGTGCAATCTACTACGCACAGCAGCGTGTGCGCGGTGTGCGCATCACCCCCACCCAGTTCCCTGAGGCGTACCAGATGCTCGCCGAAGCAGCTGAGGCGGCAGGTCTGCGCCGAGTGCCGGATGCGTACGTTGTTCTCGGTAACGGCACCATGAACGCTTTCGCGGCAGGTCACGGCTTCCGCCGCTATATCTGCCTGTACTCTGACCTGTTTGAGATCGGCGGTAAGTCTCGTGACCCGGAGGCGCTGCGCTTCATTATTGGCCACGAGGTTGGTCACATCGCCGCAGGTCACGTCGGTTATTTCCGTCTGATTTTCACCATGCTGTTCAACCAGATTCCGGTGCTGTCGAGTGCGCTGTCCCGCTCGCAGGAGTACACCGCCGACAACTTCGGCTACCGCTTCTGCCCCGAGGGTGCTGAGGGCGCTGTCAAGGTGCTGGCGGCAGGTAAGTACCTGAACAAGCAGGTCAACTTCGATGAGCTTGCCGACCGTGCCGTCACCGACCGCGGCCTTGCCGTCTGGTACGTGAACCTGCTGGCAAGCCACCCCGTTCTCACCTGGCGTGCGCACGCGCTGCGTGACCGTACCCAGCCCGGCCGCCTGTTCTGGCGCCCGACGGAGAACCCGGTCAAGGACGCCGCACCGCGCGTTCCTGTCCTGATCCCGGCGGCGGAGCCGGTGCACATGTGGCCCGACCCGATTCAGTCCACCGAGTTCATGCGTGAACACCAGGACGCGTGGGCTGACTACACCCTGGAAACCGTGGACGTGTACCCCAAGCCTGAGAACGCCCCCGCGTTCGATGCGAACTCTACGCTGTTCGCTGGCTGGCTCACCGAGCAGGCTCGTGCTTTCCACGGTCAGCGTTGGGATGCGTACGCTGCCGCCGGTGGTGCGCCGGCACCGGGTGCTCCCGGTGGCCCGCAGGCGCCCGGTCAGCCTGCGCCCAATCAGCCTGCGTACGGTCAGCAGCCCGGCTTCGGCCAGCCTGCCGCAGGTCAGAACGGTGCTGAGCAGCCCTCTGCTGGTCAGCCTAACGGCCAGTCTGCTCCCGAGCAGTACGGTTACGGCCAGTACGGTAGCTCCTCTGAGGGCGGCTCGTACGGTCAGAGTTACGGCTTCGATAGCGATAAGAAGTAGTTCCTGAGCTGTAGGCCCAAGAACCTAGGCCCAAGAACCTTGATGAACCCGTCGGGATGCATCGTGCATCCCGGCGGGTTCAGCCGTTAACTGCCTCGTGTGTGACCCTCTCGTGCGCGACCCTCAGGTGAGAAGGTGCGCCCGTCACTGCATCCGCCGCGTGCCGCGGTCATAGAATGGAAACCATGCTTTCATCACTTCGCTCCATCAAGCTTGACCCGTTGCTGACCATGCTCATTAGCGCGGTCATCCTCGCCATTATCGTGCCGGCGCGCGGCGACTTCGCCGAATGGTTCAGCACCGGAACAAAGTTCGCGGTCGCCCTGCTGTTCTACCTGTACGGCGCTCGCCTCTCCACCACGGAGGCTATTCGCGGCCTGACCCACTGGCGTCTGCACCTGATGATTTTGAGCTGCACGTTCGTGCTGTTCCCCCTGGTCGGTTTGGCGCTTTCACCGCTGCGTCTTGTGCTCGGTGATGGGTTGTACATGGGCATTCTGTTCTTGACCTTTGTGCCCTCGACCGTGCAGGCGTCGATTGCGTTCACCTCGATTGCGGGCGGTAACGTGGCGGCGGCGATTGTGAGCGCCTCGCTCTCTTCGATTGTGGGTGTGGTGGCGACCCCGCTGCTCGCCATGCTGCTGATGAACACGGGCCATATTGAGTTCTCCGGAACGGTCTTCCTGGACATCGCCATTCAGCTGTTTCTGCCGTTTGTGCTCGGTCAGCTGACGCGCCGCTGGGTGGGTGAGTTCGCCAAGAAGCCGACCACTAAGTGGTTGGATAAGTTCTCGGTCATGATGATCGTGTATTCGGCGTTCTCTGCCTCGGTGGTGCAGGGCGTGTGGACGCGCGTGGCGTGGTGGCAGATTGTGCTGCTGGTCGTGCTCATGGCGATTATTGTGGTGTTCATGCTGTGGCTGACCGACCAGCTGGCTAAGCGCCTGGGCTTCAACCGTGCCGACCGCATTACGATTCAGTTCTGCGGTTCGAAGAAGTCACTGGCGGCTGGCCTGCCGATGGCGATCATTATCTTTGGTGCGGGCTCGCTGGGTCTGATGATGCTGCCAATCATGATTTTCCATCAGGTTCAGCTGATGATTTGTACCTGGCTTGCGGGCCGCTATGCGCGCCTGGATGTGGTGGGTGCCGCCTCCGCAAAGGAAGTTCAGTAGGGGCTTGCACCCTGTCTGCTGGGCGCTCGCCGGGTGCCATGCCGGGCCTCTGAACCTGTGAGATAAGCCTCTGATGAGGGGTTTTAATGGGGGTGCTTCGGACAGTATTAACCGGTTTATAAAGTGATATGGCGCGCACCGTTAAAAATTCACCAATTAGTGCATTTATGTGCAAAATATGGTATTTGTGCTGGTCGGTTGGTTTTCTGTGGGATATGTGCACTTTACTGCATAAAAGTGACCGGGGAGACACTCAACACTATCTGGTATTGAGTGACAAAAGCACCCTAATTTTGCTCTAGAATATTTTGTCGTGGGTTAGACAGATTCGCATCTTGTATGCAAGAATTTATGACTCACAATGGGAACGGTTGAGATTCACTCCCTCACACCGCCCACGAGCATCGATGCAGCGGATTCACTCCCCGCCCGCATCCCACACCGGAAGAGACTCACTCACTCAACCGGAAGGAAGCTCAAAACCACTTATTCACTCAAACACAACTGGATACACTCAGCTTAATGATGCGCTTAGATTCTATCTATGCGCTAATCGCTGTTCTGTATCCGCCAAGAAAGAGGACACACCATGGCTACCATCATGAGCGTGAACGTATGCGATTCCAAGTACAACGCTGACCCCACCGGCGTACGAGACTCTACTAGCGCTATCCAGAAGGCTATCGATGACGTTGCTGCACAGGGCGGCGGCTCCGTGGAGATTCCCGGCGGTATGTACCGCGTCTCCTACCCCTTCATCGAAATGAAGCACCGCGTCGAGATCTTCGGCCACGGTCAGGCAACCCGAATCGTCGCTTTCACCGACAAGGGTATTCCGTCCACTAAGAACGGTAGCTACGAATGCACCGGCGTTTTCCACACCGGTAGCTACACCACCCCCATGAGCGGTGGTACCAACCAGAACAAGCCCATGCGTATGGGCGTGCGTGACCTGTTCATCCGCACCAACAAGTACAACCTGCCGCTGAATTCTAAGAGCAACCAGATTTTCCTGGAGAAGCACACCCAGCCCGTCGACAACGTTGCAGGCGTCATCTTCCACACTCGCATTGCGGACGCTAACCCCGGCGAGCCGGATGCAGTGCCCACCCTGTCCAACATCGAAATCTGGGACACCGCCATCGGCGTTGCGATCCTGGGCCTGGACGACCAGGGCATGAAGATTGACAAGATCCGCATCCGCCAGACCCTGCGCCAGGGCCTGCTGGTTGGTAAGCCCGTCGGCCACCCGCTGCGTGCCCGTGAGGGTGACACCCCCGGCGCAGCAGATAACAAGTTCTCCATGATTGACGTTTCTGACGCAAACATGAGCTTCGGCACCTATGCGGGTATTGAGATTTGCACTTCTCAGTCCAAGTTCGAGGCGTCCACCAGCTGGTTCAACAAGCGCAACATGGGTAAGAATGCCCTGTACGAGGTGAAGACCCGCCACGTGGGCGCAGGCTGGTTCATTCAGGGCACCCGCAACATGTTCATTGGCTGCACCGCCCAGGAGAACGCCGGTCACGGCTGGCTCGTGGAGTGGGGTAACAACCAGTTCATTGGCTGCCTGGGTGAGTCTTCCAGCTTCCAAGACGCTGTTACCGGCGCCGCTAAGGGCGACGAGGCGGCGAACTGGTACATTGGCCGTAATGCACGCGGTAGCCGTTTCGTGGCTCCTCGTTCGCACAACCCTTACAGCTGGGCGAAGGCTTCCCTGTACGGTTTCTACATTGAGAACAACATTCGCGATATGCACATTACGACTGCGTCCGCGAAGGATGACCGTATTGGTGAGAACAACATGATCGGCCGCCGTGTTCACGTGACCGGTGCTATGGGCGATAACGTGCTCATCGAGGTGGATCACATTCGCCACGCGACTTTCGCGCCGAAGCAGCTGGAGAAGCGCGGCAACGGCGTGTTCATGGGCTAACCCTCACGGGTTAGGCTCTGCGAGCTGAGGCTCGTGATCACAAAATCGTAAAACGCATACGTTTGAGGGGCGGGGAGTAATCCCCGCCCCTCAAGCGCTTAAATACCCAGCCCGATGCGGCGGCAGAGGGCGCTGGCGAGAGCCGCGTGAGGCGGCAGGGGAGCAGGCATCACAGTGCCCGGTCGTCGCCTCCACACGCCCAATGCGGTACCCTTGAGCAGGAACAGGTCTACCGGTGCACAGACCCAAAACACCTAACGCACCTGCGGAAACACACTCAACTTCTGTGCCGTACTCACTCAACACCGTATTCACTCAATTCACTCACCACGCCGCCTTCAGCACCGAACGCGGTACCCATCGAAAGAATTGAGCCCCTCATGCCCGATACGCCCATGAGCATCAACGCCATCAACTACGGCGCAGACCCCACCGGTGCCAAAGACTCCACCGCAGCCATCCAGCGAGCCGTCGACGACGTCGCCGCACGCGGCGGCGGATCCGTAGAACTACCCCGCGGCATCTACCGCGTCTCCTACCCCTTCATCGACATCAAACACCGCGTCGAAATCTTCGGCTACGGCTCCTCAACCGTCGTCATCGCCCACGCTGACCGCGCCATCCCCACCACCGCCAACGGCCACACCGAATACACCGGCGTGTTCCACGTCGGCAGCTACACCACCCCCGTCTACGGCAGCTACAACGCCAACAAGCCCATGCGCATGGGCGTGCGCAACCTGCACATCCGCACCAACGCCGCCAACACCCCCATCAGCAGCTACCCGCTCGACGCGCACACCGCCCCGCTGAACAACGTCGCCGGCGTCATCTTCCACACCCACCTGACCGGCGACCAGCTCAACGAACCGGACATCGTGCCCGTTATCGCCGGCGTGGAAGTCTGGGACACCGCTATCGGCGTTGCCGTGCTCGGTCTGGACGACCAGGGCATGAAAATTGATGACGTGACCATCCGCCGCACCCTCAACCAGGGCCTGCTGCTCGGCAAGCCCGCCGGCCACCCCCGCCGCCCCAACGAAGGCCAGAACTCCGGCGCAGCAGACAACAAGCTACGCGGCGTAGACGTTGCCGAAGCGAACCTCAGCGGCGGCTCCTACGCCGGTATCGAAGTGTACGCGGCGCAGGCGAAATTCGAGAACTGCTCCAGCAACAGCAACCACCGCACCAGCAACAAGGACGCCCTCTACGAGCCCGCCACCCGCCACGCCGGCGCAGGCTGGATCGTGCAGGGTGAACGCAACATGTTCATCGGCTGCACCGCCCGCTCCAACGCGGGTCACGGCTGGATTGTTGAGTGGGCGCACAACATCTTCATCGGATGCGAAGCGGAAGGCTCCAGCTGGGCTGGCACCGTCAGCGGTGCCGCCCGCGCCGACGAGGCCGCCAACTGGTACATCAGCCGTAACGCGCGCGGTACCCGCATGGTCGCGCCCGTCTCCTACAACCCGCCGGAGAAGCCCGCCTCCCTGTATGGCTTCTACATTGAAAACAAGATTTACGACCTGCGCATCACCGAAGGCACCGCCAAGGACGACCGTATCGGTGACGGCAATATGCTTGGCCGCCGCGTGTACATTACCGGCGCAATCGGCGCGAATGTGGTCATTGAGGTCGAGGAACTGCGCCACTCCACCTCGCCCGCCGGTCAGCTCACCAAGGAAGCCTACAACGTGATGCGCGGCTAGCGGGGCCGGTAGGCACGCCCGAACCGTTCAGGACTTTCCTGTGAATCGTGAGGCAGGTGCGTGTGCCCTAGTGGGCGCGTTATACCGCTACATATCAGCTAAAAATCAAAGCAGCTGCGAATGGAATACATACCATTCGCAGCTGCTTTGTCGTTTAGAACAATGTTTAATTTTTAGTTGATAAAAGTCTCAATTAAATATTGAATAAAATATCAATATATACTTTAAACTTTCTATGGCGGTGTAAAACAGTCCATTCACTGTGCACCACCATAGCCGTGCAATAGCATGTGGAACGATTACCGATTGGCACACACCAAAACTGCATCGTCGCACGTCAGCCCCTATTCATCACCACTTCTCACTATTCCTCAACGCACCCCCTTTCCCCTTCTCCTATTCGCTCCATTGAGCGACCCCAAAGTCGACCCTAAAAACCGGTTCCTTCCGGCCGGTTCCCAACCACAATTACATAAGGACACCCCATGTTTTCGGTTATCTCCCGAGCGTTTACATCCGCTCCCCGCGCACGCCGCACCCTTGCCCTCACCCTCGCACTCGCCCTCGGTGCCGTACCCGTAGGCACCTCCGCCTTCGCTTCCCACCAGGCTGTCGCTCACGCCGCCGAACCTGCCGTAGCCAACGGCCTCATCAAACTTAACCAGCCCAAGGACGACCCCGCATACCTAGAATGCGTCGCCACCTTTGTCGGCACCATGAACGCCACCCCCGGCGTGTGGGCGGTCTGCCACGGCTACCTCAACAGCGAAGAATACACTGTCACCCGCCGACACAGCACCGCAACCGTCACCCGCGGCCAGCTCGTACGTATGCTCTACCGCATGGCGGGATCCCCGACCGTCAAAAACCTGCCCAAAACCTCCCCCTACAAGGACGTGGCAACCACCAACCCCGACTACGCCGCGTACATTTGGGCGGCGGACGCGGGCATCACCTCCGGCTGGGATGATGGGCTCTTCCACCCGGATGACTACGCCACCCGCAACACCCTCGCCGCGTTCCTCTACCGTGCCGCAGGTAGCCCCGACGGTGCCGCACGCATGCGCCAGATTCGCCGCCCGCTACGTGCCGAAGCTAAGAAGGTTGAGCAGTTCAAGACCGAAAACCGTTGGGCAGCCCGCACCCTCGGCGCCTACCCCGAAGTCGACCGCGACGGTGACGGCGCAGTAGACGTGGTGGACCCCGCCAGCCCCCTGTACTTCTCCGACGCCCTGTACATGCTCAAGGCGTACAGCGATAAGGGCCTGAAGGTTGTGGGCACTCCCGCCGTTGACTAGGAGGCTGTTGACTAGGAGTAATACCGACTAGATGCATCGCTGACTAGCGTATATATTCACCGCCCGCCGGTGCGACCCAATGGGTTGCGCAGGCGGGCGGTGTGCTGTTCTGGCAGGTTGCGAGCGCCCGTGCCGCCGCGCATGCCGCCGCGCAATCGCCTCTGTGCAATGAAAGGCGCCTGCGCTGCACCCGCTAAGCTAGAAGGCATGAAGATTGCCACCTGGAACATCAACTCAATCCGCGCCCGCGAAAACCGCGTCGAAGACTGGCTCGACGAACACGACGTTGACGTGCTCGCCCTGCAAGAGACCAAAACCAAAGACGAAACCTTCCCCTTCGACCTCTTCGAATTCATGGGCTACGAGGTTGCGCACTTCGGCCTGAATCAGTGGAATGGCGTGGCAATCGCCTCCCGAGTCGGCCTCGAAGATGTGCAGCGCGGCTTCGACAACCAGCCGCACTTCGGCAAGCCCGGCGAACCCGAGGTGCTGGAGGCGCGCGCTATCGGTGCGACCTGCGGCGGCGTGCGCATCTGGAGCCTCTACGTGCCCAATGGCCGTGGCCTGACCGACCCGCACATGGACTACAAGCTCCGCTGGATGGAGGCGCTCCGCCAGAACGTGCACAACGAACTGGCCGCTAACCCGCAGTCGCAGCTGGCCCTGGTCGGTGACTGGAACGTCGCCCCCGAAGACACCGACGTGTGGGATATTGACTATTTCCTGCGCAACGAAATGACCCATGTTTCCGAACCCGAACGCCGCGCCTTCGCCGCCCTACTCGATGAGGGCATGGTGGACGTAGTACGCCCGCACACCCCGGGCGAGTACACCTACTGGGATTACCAGGCGGGCCGCTTCACCAAGGATGAGGGCATGCGCATTGATTTTCAGCTGTTCTCGCCCGCGCTCGCCGCACGTGTGGAACGCGCTTGGATCGATAAGGTCGAGCGCGCCGGTGAAGGCGCAAGCGATCACACGCCGGTCGTGGTTGAGATTGCCGACTAGACCGAGCGCATAGCTTGCCGTAGAACCGCGTGCAGTAAGGAGGCGGGGGAGGGGTCCCTCGCCTCCTTGCTGTATCTGCAGGTGCTTCTGTTCCTGTGCGCCTGCCCTTGTGTGTCTGTCCCTGTGTTTCTGTTGATATTTCGGGGTTTCTGTATGGCTTAGTTGAAAAGTTCGACTAGACGAACTATTGTTAAATTCCGCCCGGGACGACAGGCAAAAGCGCATTATGATGCCTGCGCAGACACACCGTGTCCCTGTTGCCCCGGCGCGGCAAATTCCACACATCAACCACATGCTTAAACCCGTGACTTCCAATGAAGGATGCCTCATGAACGCTTTCACCCCCGCAGGCAGCAACGCACGCCGCCTCGTCCAGGCGCTCTGCGCCGCCCTCGCACTCACCCTGCTACTCGTGCTCACCGGTTGCGGCAACACTGCCAGCACCACCGATGGTGCTAAGAGCAGTAGCGGCAAGAAGACCGTGCTCACCACTTTTACCGTGCTCGCAGACATCGCCCGCAACGTGGCAGGCGACGACCTGAACGTTGAATCCCTCACCAAGCCCGGCGCAGAGATTCACGAGTACGAGCCCACCCCCTCCGACCTGAAGAAGGCACACGCCGCCGACCTGGTGCTTGACAACGGCCTGAACCTCGAATCCTGGTTCGCGAAGTTCGTTGAAGAATCCCACGCTAAGCACGTGACCGTCTCCGAGGGCGTCACGCCCATCTCCATTACCGAGGACGCCTACGCGGGCAAGCCCAACCCCCACGCCTGGATGAGCCCCAGCAATGTGCAGAAGTACGTGGACGTTATGATTCGCGAATTTAGTACCCTCGACCCGGCCCACGCCGCCGACTACAAGTCCCGCGGTGAAGCCTACAAGAAGCAGCTGCAGGACGTGCGTGACGAGCTCGTCAAGGAAATCTCCACCCTGCCCGAGAACCAGCGCGCACTCGTCACCTGCGAAGGCGCCTTCTCCTACCTGGCGGCAGACGCGGGCCTGAAGGAAAAGTACATTTGGGCGGTCAACTCCGAACAGCAGGCGACCCCCTCTCAGATTTCCTCCGCAATCGATTACGTGCGCCAGAACCAGGTGCCCGCCGTGTTCTGCGAATCCACCGTCTCTGACAACCCGATGCGCCAGGTAGCCGACGCCACCGGCGCACGATTCGGCGGCGTACTCTACGTGGACTCGCTCTCCGAGGCAAACGGCCCCGTGCCCACCTACCTGGACATGATCCGCTACGACGCACGCACCATCGTGGCGGGCCTCAAGGGCAATTCCTAAACCCCGAATAAACCCGGCATAAACCCGGGCTAAACCCCGTATCGAAAACCCCGGGTAAACCCCAAACCCCCGATAGGATAGGAGGGGCGGTCGCCTTCACGGCTCCGCTCCTCCCACGCCGTTAACACTCGCTCACACAGCACCCACTCACCACCACACAAGCAAGTACACCCGCCGCACGCATACGGTGACCACCAGAAAGAACACAAGGAATGAGCACTCTTCTCAGCTGCGAAAATGTGCACGTGAACTACGGGCCAGTCCGCGCGCTCACCGGCGCATCCTTCACCCTGGACACCGGGCGTATCTGCGGCCTGATCGGTATGAACGGCTCCGGCAAATCTACCCTCTTCAAAGCCATCATGGGGGTCGTGCCCGTGCACGCCGGTAGCATCACCCTCGACGGGCAGCCCGTCGGCGGTCACCGCGGCGGTCGCGGCAAGAACGCGCACCACCGCGCCGGGCTCGTCAGCTACGTGCCGCAGAGCGAAGAAATCGACTGGACCTTCCCCATCTCCGTGCGCGAGGTCGTCAGCATGGGACGCTACCGCAACCTCGGCGTCACCCGCCGCCTGCGTGCCGCAGACCGTGCCGCCGTGGATGAGGCGCTCGCCCGCGTGGAACTGACCGACCTTGCCGACCGTCAGATTGGGGCGCTCTCGGGCGGCCAGCGTAAGCGCGCCTTCGTGGCACGCGCTATCGCCCAGGGTGCCCAGTTGCTGCTGCTTGATGAGCCTTTCGCCGGTGTGGACAAGCGTAGCGAGGCGATGCTCATTCAGGTCATCGAACAGTTGCGCGACGAGGGCGCGACCGTGCTGGTGTCCACGCACGATTTGGCGACCCTGCGCCAGTTTGCCGACGAGGCGCTACTGCTACGCGGTGAGATTTTGATGCACGACACCCCCGAGAAGGTGCTCGCCCCCGAGAACCTGGTGCGTGCCTTCGGCATGGAAGTGAACGCCGGTGCGCCGACTGCCGCCAGCGCTACTACCTCCGGCACTACTATGAACAGCTCTGCGGAAGGGAAGAACTAAATGGATATCCTCAACTTTCTGGTGGAGCCGCTGATCCTGCCCTTCATGCTCCGCGCATTCGTGGTCACCGTGATTGCCGCCGCCGTCTGCGCCCTGCTCTCCTGCTGGCTTGTGCTGCTCGGCTGGTCGCTCATGGGTGACGCGATCTCGCACGCGGTGCTGCCCGGCGTGGTGCTCGCCTACATTTTCGGTGCGCCCTTCGCGGTGGGTGCGGTCATTGCCGCGCTCGTGGCGGTGGCGCTCATCGGCGGGGTACGGCGTAGCGGTCGCGTGCGTGAGGATGCCGCGATTGGCATCGTGTTCACGACCATGTTCGCGTTCGGTCTGGTGTTGATTTCGGTGACGCCGTCGAATACCGACCTGAACCATATTCTCTTCGGTAACGTGCTGGGTGTGTCCTGGTCGGACGTCTGGCAGGTCGCTATCCTCGCGGTGATTGTTGCCGCCGTGCTGCTGGTCAAGCGCCGCGACTTCGTGCTGTACGCCTTCGACCCGGGCTTTGCGCAGGCGGTGGGGTTGCGTCCGCGTCTGCTCGGCGCGCTACTGCTCATTATGCTGGCGCTGACCTCCGTGGTGGCGTTGCAGATTGTGGGCGTGGTGCTGGTCGTGGCGATGCTTGTCATCCCCGGCTCCACGGCGCGCCTGATCACTGACCGGTTCGTGCCGATGCTCGCGGTGAGCGTGGGAGTATCCCTAGTGGGTACGCTGACCGGCCTGTACGCCAGCTACCACGCGGATGTATCCCCCGGCGGTGCCGTGGTCGTCACGCAGGGATTGCTGTTCGCCCTGGCGTACGTGTTCGCCCCGCGCTACGGTCTGCTGGGCAGGATGCGCGCCCGCAGGCTCAACACTGTTGCGACGAAAACTGAGCCCTCAGCTTCCTAAGTAAGCTCACTGACTACACTCACCGAATACAGCAATAGGCGGAAAGTCCCACCGTGGGGCTTTCCGCCTATTGCTATCTTCTGAAGATTAGGGGCGCCGCTAACGCACCGTACCTAACGCACCGTGCGGGACACGAACAGGGAGGCGGTCGCCTCCGCACCCAACGGAATAATCGTGCCGCCGGGCTTCACCGCACCGGCCGCGTCCGTCTCGTGCAGGTTGCCTGAACCGGCACCGACCACGCTCACGTTCACCGCCTCCGAGAAGGGCGCACCCTCCTCAATGTGCAGGCGCACGCCGGGCACAAAACCGTGGCCCTGCAGGTAACGCAGCAGGCGCGGGTCGTCATCGTTAATGCGTTCGAGCACGACCGTTTCGCCGGGTTCGCACTGGCTCAGCGGCACGGTCTGCGGAAAACTAATGTGCCCCGAAGAGTCGGGAATCGGGTCGCCGTGCGGGTCGCGGGTCGGGTGCCCCAGCAGGGTGTCGATGCGGTCCACCATGAAGTCGGATACTGCGTGCTCCAGAACTTCCGCCTCGTCGTGCACACGGTCCCAGGTGTAGCCGAGAGTCTCCACGAGGAACGTCTCAATGAGGCGGTGGCGCCGAATCATTGCCAGCGCGTAGGAGCGGCCGGTTTCAGTGAGCTCAATAGCGCCGTAGGGCTGATGCTCGATCAGGTCGGCGGCGGCGAGGCGCTTGAGGCCGTCAGATACCGAAGAAATGCGCAGGCCCATGCGCTCTGCCAGGGCGGATGCGGTGGCAGGGGTTTTGGTCCATTCTTCGAGGCTCCAGATTTCCTTGAGGTAGTTCTGGGTGCTGACGGAAAGTTCTGAAAGAGGCATAAAGATAAGTTTACCTTTTCTCGGGTTTTGCCCGCCGGGATGATGGTTGCGGAAGCGGTGAAAATCCAGGCTTAAAGAGCGTCCCGCCCGGCGGTTCACCCCTGGCAGGGGGCGACCATCACGGGCGGGATCGGGTGTTCGGTTCCGCGCTGGCAGGCGCGAAAGAATGAGGGATGCGCGGCGGCGGTTAGGTGGCGCGGCGGCGCGAACGGTCAATGCGGGTCAGCAGCTCGATGAGCGCACCGCGTGCCGCCTGCTCCTCATGCCAGAGGGAGCGGACGAGGGTGCGGCTGACCGCCTGGGTGGTGATGCCGAGTGCGGTTGCGGCGGCTTTCTGCTGGCCGCGCACGCCGGGTACGAGCAGGTTGACCACGCGCCATTCGGCGTCGGTGCGGTCGGCGCATACGCGGTAGAGCAGGCGTGCGGAGCCTGCGGCTAGGTCGGCGAGGTGGCGGTTGTCGGCGCTGACGCTGATGCAGCGTACGGGTGCGCCTCCCTGTGCTTCTTCGACGGCGAGGCGTGAGAATTCGAGGGCGTCGCCGGTGCAGTCGGTGGTGCTGACGGCGCCGAGTGCGCCTGCGAATCGGGGGATGTTGAGCTCGCCGATTCCGATGCCGACCCAGAAGCCGTTATCGCGCGCGGCAATGAGCGCCGCGTGTAGTGCGTCGCTGGCGCGGTCGAAGGCGCCCTGAATTTCGTCAGGGTATGTCTGGGCGAAGGCAACACGCGGGTTGAGCTTTGCGAGTTCGTCCGACAGTGCAGTGAGTGAGTGCTGTGCGGAACGTTGAATAAAGGTTAGAACGAACACCTTCCTATTATGCCGTAAAACCTTCAACAACCGGCGTAAGGTTCGCCGTAATACCGGCAACATTTAAAGCCCCAAAAATACGCATTGATAAGGGGAATTATCGTGAGTGTGCACTGTGTGTAGAAATCCTCAAAGGACGTAGAACACCCCCGAAAGGAAAATAAATTTCATGCAAGTGCACGTTGAATTATTCGCTTTCGGGGGCGTTGAGTGGAGTTGATAGACGGGGCTACCGCGGAACTACTGTGCGTTCGTTACCTGCGAGATATGCGGCAGCTGACGCAACGGCTTCTGGAAAACCATCACCACCAGCGACAGGAAAATGAACACCGCGTAGAACAGCGCCGTGTACGTAATGCCCCAATCAACAATGAGGAAACCAGCCAGCAGAACAGCCAGCGGGGTCAGCGCCATATTCGGGATGCCCTGCACCGAGTGCACGCGACCGATCATGTGCTCCGGGGTGGACGCGTTGATGTACGCAATAATGCTCGAATTGAAGGAGGGAAGCACAATACCTGCCAGTACAATCAGCAGGCACACCGCCCACAGCATCGAATGAACCACCGGAAGCAGCAGGTAGCATGCCGACATGATAGCCAGGGAGGTGATGCCGAGCGGGCCGAGCGCGAACTTCTCGGTCAGCGGGCCGACCAGGAACGAACCGAGCAGCACGCCCACGCCGAAGGCGCTCGCAAAGATTCCGATGAAGAGCGGGTGTGCGCCCTCCAGGGTGTAGTAATAGATGAAGGTGAGCGGAATACCGACCGTTCCAAAGTTCGCAAGTGTTGAAACGAACGCAATGGACACCAGTACCTTGTTCTTCAGGATGTACTCGAAACCGGCTTTTGAGTCCTGCCAGAAGCTGGTCTTCTCGCCCTCCTCCTCTTCTGCGGGTTGCCGACTAGCGCCGTAGGTCTTGGGCGCGACGATGAACGCCAGAAGGTTGACGACCGCGTGAACTGCGGTCATGAGCACGGTCGAGAAGCCAATAATGATGCCGGCGACCGGACCGCCCAGCAGGTTAGCGGTGGACTCGCGCGTCTCACCCATACCGGAGGCGTACCCCAGGTGTTCCTTGGGGACTACGCGGGTGATGATGGACTGTTCACTCGGGTAGTCGAAGGTGGAAATGATGGCGGCGAGAGAAATCGTGATCACCAAAACGTAAATGTTGGTGACGTTGAAAACGAGGTAGAGAAGAATCGCTATCCAGGACAGCGACTGGCCAATACAGGATAGTGCCAGGCACTTTGAGGGGCCGATTCTGTCGACCCACGTTCCAGATACCGCTCCGGCGCAGGTGGCGAGAACGCCCGCGACAAAGAGGGTGATACTCGCAGCTTCGGGGGAGCCGGTCAGCGCCAAAATAATGATGGGCGTGGTGATATAGCTCATCGAGTCTGAGAGCTGGTTGGCTCCAATGGCGAAAAGAGTATTTCTAAAATCTTTATTCTTGAGTAGCTCGGTGTTGACACTCATGGGGGCCTCCACGATGGGGTTTAGGGTGTCGCGCGGCGTGCAATCCGCCGTGTGCAGTTCGTCGTGCGCAATTGTGTGAGTGAATACCCTGACAGTCGGCTGTGTCTGCCTGTATGTGCCTGTTTCTGCTTGTGCACGCCGGTCATGATGGGTGGTTGAGGATGCACGGAGCGGCTCATCGGGAGCCACCCCCCGCACAAAAGTGTGTCGCGCGATACTTTAGATTCTATAAGAGACGTGAATCATATGCGTGAAGGCTAGTTGAAAAACTTTCCTCATTTTGGGTATTGACATTAGGGTTAGTATGACTATAATTCATTCTTGGTGCTTTCGGTGGCTAAACCTTCGGCGGCTAAACCCTGACTAAACCTCAGCTAAACCCGATTCCGGGCGCGCCAAAGACCCCCGCAACGCAGCGGGGAACTACTCAGCGGGGCGCTACTCCACCAGGCCCGCGAAGCCCGACAGAGCCAGCACCTCCTCAACATCCTGCGGCACCGAACGCGCCACCCACGGCGAATGCACCAACACCGCCCGCCACTGACCGCGCGAAACCGCCACATTCAAACGATTCGGCGAGAGCACAAAACCGGTACCGCGCCCAGAATCAACTCGCGACGACGCCAAGGACACCAACACCACCGCAGCCTCCTGCCCCTGGAACTTATCCACCGTGCCCACACGCACGCCAGCACCCGAAGAATCCGCCAGTCCAGCGGCAATCAGCGCCTCACGCACACAATCAACCTGCACGTTATACGCCGCCACCACAATGCAATCCTCAGCCGCCAACGGGCGCGGCTCAGCACCAGCCGCCGGGACCCACTCACGACCCAACAACTCACGCACGCAGTCCACCACCGCCTGCGCCTCCTGCACAGAACGCACCGAACAGCCCACATGCTCCACCGGATACGACACCACACCCGGCTCAACACCCTGCAGAGTACGACCAGCCGTCGCCGCCGCGCTCGCCAACGCGCCATCATAAGACAGCCACGAAACCCGCTCGCACAACGCCGAATCCATACGCCACGACTCACCCAAGAAATAGCCAAAACGAGGATCCAACGCCGCCGCACCGTCGGACAACCAACCCAGCGCCGAAACATCCACCGGGTACGGATGCACACCCGTCGACACCTGCGGCAACTGCTGCGGGTCCCCCAGTAGCAGCACCGAACGCGCCGCACGAGCCGCCGCCACCGTATTCGTCAGCGAGAACTGGCCAGCCTCATCAACCACCAGCACATCTAGCGATCCGGCGGGCACGCGGCGCTCGCTCACGTAATCCCACACCGTGCCGCCAAACAGCAGACCGCCCGCACCAGAAATCAGCTCCACCAGTTCAGAATCAGACACCTCAGACCACGGGGCATCCGGGGTCACCGACTTGCCGCGCAGACGCACCGCACGCGAAACATCAAAACCATCACGGGCACAGCACGCCAACATAAGATTCTCAATCACCGCATGCGACTGAGCCACCACGCCCACCTTCGCACCCTCCGCCACTAGGCGCGCAATCACGTGCGAGGCGAGGAAGGTTTTGCCCGCACCGGGAGGGCCCTGAACCGCCACATAGGAGCGGTCGAGGGCGCGAACCGCCGCGTGCACGGCATCCACCGTAGGCAGGTCAGAAGCGGGAAAATCAACCTCAAGGGGTAGATTTTCTGCATTTTTGGCGTTCGAGGCACTCTTCTTCAGACGCGGCGCGCGGCGGAACAGCAAATCCGCGGAGGCGCTCTCCACCCCCGTCAGCGAAGCCGCCGCATCGAGTACGCTCGGCAGGGTGCTGGGGGAGGCGGGGGCATCGGAGGGCTCGGAATCTTCATCGGTGATAGGGCCGCTAGGCATGAGCGCGCTAGGCATCAGAGCACTGTCGAAAAGCAGCCCGTGCACATCGGCCTGCAGAGCTGCCTCAATCGTCGCCGTAGACACCGGATCGCCAGGGCCAATACCCGAAGGCAGGGCGCCGTGCGGCTCATCCTTCACGCGGATGCGCTCCTGCAGAAGCACCTCCAAGAACTCGCCGGTCGACTCGCCAATAGACTCTGCGGCAGCCTCTTCGGGATCCGCAGAATCCTCGGATCCAGTACGGAAACCGCCCTGCGCCACCGCCAGCACACGCATGCCAAAGAAACCCGTCGCCGCCAATTCGGCGGGCACACGCTCACCCGGATTCGACGCACGGAAATAATTCAGCTGCGACTCCATACGGTCCAGCGCAATCTGCGGGCTCAACCCCGCCTCATACGCACAAAACACCGCACGGTCAGAGGGCGCAATCACCAGACTCGGGTCAGCCTCAATTCGCGCACACAGCAGGCGCACCTGCGCGCCGCGCACACGATACCAGCCGGGGGCGTCCTCAACCTCGGTGGGCTCCTTCATGGCGGCGGCAAGCGCCTCCAGGTCTGCGGGGGTGTTCAGAAGAGCATGCGCATGCTCCGCCGAAAGCACCTGCACCCGATCAAGATACGCGTAATCGCGGCTCGCCACCCACGCCGTCGGGCCGTCCTCTAGGCGGCGAATGTGCTCACGCCAGAACGGGGCACGCTCGCGGCGGTGATAATTCGTCATGGACAACAGCATCGCCGCCTCAAGCTCACCGGCACCCCAGCCGTGCTCTGCCGCGTGCTCTTCGAGGGAGGCGAGCTGGGCATCTAGCAGGCATTGCAGGCGGTACTGTTCGCTGTCGTTCTCCACGGCGGCGGGCACCCGGTACATGGCCGGATGCTCCTCGGTTTCGGGGTCTTCAGCGGCGGCTGCAGCGTCTTCGGTGACGAGTTCCGGGGCTTCGGTTGCGAGGGAAAGAGATGCCGCTGTGTTCAGGTATGTGTTCAGGCATGCCGGGCACTCGCCGCAGGTCAGAAAATACGGGATGCGCTCGGCAAGTTCCGCCGGTTCCACACCCTCGTTCAGTGCCTGGGTGAGCGAGAGGAGGCGCTGCTCCTGCAGGCGGATGAGCGGCAGAATACGCGCCGAATCAACCCGGTGAGGTTGACCAGCGGGGGAGGGGAGCTCAGTATGCTCCGATTCGGACTCCGTGCCGTGCTCCAGGTAGAGGTCGATGCGCACAGCATTCTTGGCACTCTGGGTGACGCTCTCAGTGGCACCAACGGTCAGCAGGTGCGCCGCCAGGGCACCGCGCAACAGTGCCCGATGCGCCGCCTCACCCAGGTGCGGGGTGCAGACGATTCGCGCGGTGCTGTTTTTCGGTACGTACTCCAGACGGTCAAGCTCCACCGTGTAGGTCAGCCCCGCCGCGGAGGTTGCCACCAGGGGCACCGGGCGCGCTGTACCGCCCGCGTGCTCACCGCCGACCATTCCAGCACCGACCACTCCACCTTCGGTCAGCACTCGCAGGCACTCGCGGTACACCTCGCGGGCGCGCTCGGACTTCTCGGGAGCCGGGTGTGCAGACTGCTTCTGCGCACGCTCCTGAAGCTCGGTGTAGAGCCGCAGCTCGCAGGCGGAGGTGGCGGTCAGATCAGCGAGGGTGAAGGTAAGGTCCATGGTGACTTTTCTGCTGGAGGAAAGAGAAACAAGACGGGCATAAAACCCCGCCGCGGGGAGTGGGTACGAGCCCCGGTTGAGGAGCGTATCGGCGCTCCGTGCCACCCCTTGTTCCGAGAGGTCGTGCCCCGAGAGGTTGATTTTCAGGTTTCACGTGAAACACTACAGAAAATCAACCTGCACGGGGTGATTTAGGGGGTCTTTGATGCTTCCGCAGTAGCTTTCACAGTAGCTTCCGGCGTGCTAGAAGCACTAGAAGCACTAGAAGCACTCGGCGCAGTCGAGCGGTTCGCAATCGCCGCCGCCGTGGCGTCCACGCGTTCCTTCGCGGCGGGCAGCGCATCCGAGCCGCCCAAATCATTCAGAATAATTGCGAAAATCAGGCGGGTGCCGTTGGGTCGGGTCGCCACACCGCACAGCGAAGACACCGTGTACAGGGTGCCGGTCTTCGCCTGCACAAAAGTGCGCGCATGCACGGCGTTCGCCGCACCAAAACGATCGGTCAGGGTGCCGCTCACGCCCGCCACCGGGAACGTGCTCATGAGCTGCTCGGCGTGCTCGTTGGCGTTCATGAGTGCCACGACCTGCACGAGGGTTCGGGCGGTCACGCGGTCCGTCAACGACATGCCGCACACGTCCGCCTGTACCAGGTTTCCAACGTTCACACCGGCATCCACGAGCGCCTGGCGCACGGTTTGCTGTGCCGCTTCGCCGCTGCCTTCCTTACCTGCGGCGATGGCGGCGCAACGGCCGAGCACCTCAGCCAGGGCGTTGTCGGATTCGAGCATCATGTGCTGCGCCTGCTCCAGCAGGGTTGCCGATTCGACCGCGGCGATTTCGACCGCTTCCGCAGGGGCGGTGCGGCGCTCGGCGAGGGTGAAGCTCAGGCCGGACTTCTTACCGGCGGTGTTGAGTGCGTCCACGAACGCCTGCTGGGCGGCAACCGCTGCATCGTCGGGGCGTACCGGGTTGCTTGCGGTGGACTTGCCCGGCACCGTGTGCGATTCGAGCGCAATCGGGTGAATGGGCGTGATCTGGCCGGACGCCACGTCCGCAGCATCCCAGCCGGGGTTCACGCTGGGGCCGCTGAAGAAGGTGCCGTCCAGGTAGACGGGCAGTGCCGCGGTCGGCTTTTCGCCCTCGTTCAGCGCCTTCACGGTCAGCTCGGCGAGGGTGCCCAGGCCTGCGCGTCCCACGATCTGCTTCGGATTGGAGGCGCCTGCACCGAGCAGGGTGTCGCCGCCCGCCATGAGGTACAGTCCGGCGGCGTCGCGGGTGACGCGGGTGCGCAGGCGCGCCTGCAGGTTCGCGTAGTGGTTGAGCGCGAACAGGGTCAGCACCTTAAAGGTGGAGGCGGGCACACGCGCGGTGTCGGCGTTGGCGGCGTACAGGTCGGCGGGCGCGGTGGTCGCCTTGATGCTGGGCAGGTTGCCGTCCATGCCGGTGACGAGCAGGCTGTACTGCGGGTAGGTGCCGTCCGCGAAGAGTGCGGTGAGGGCGTTGCGTAGCTGCTCCTGTTCCGCTTCGGGCAGTGCGGGGGCGAGGGTCGGGCTCGGGGTGGCGCTCGGGGTTGCGGAGGCGGTCGCCTCGGCGGTGCCGGTGGGGCTGCCGGTTGCGCTGCCGGTGGGGCTTGCGGAACCTTCGGGGCGTTTCTGTTCGGTTGCGGCGGATCCGCAGGCGGTGAGGAGGAACATGCCGCCGAGGGTGAGGGCGGCGCGGCGGGTGAGGGTGGTGGTCTGGGTGTTGTGCTTGTTGGAAGGCATCTTTTGAGCATAGCGGGCGGATGGGGTGCCTATCGAATTTACGCGCCG
>FLSH01068409.1_pt1 | contig 28172 bp, 17 predicted proteins | sample 1550441 | NCBI WGS metagenome assembly FLSH01 (sample SAMEA4031756, study PRJEB14383) | metagenome | biome: human; feature: oral; material: saliva | place: Philippines | collected 2014 | reverse complement strand
CCGTAGGAGGGCATGCCCAGCAGCAGGGTTTCGCCTTCCTTGAGGATGCCGAGGGCGGCAGCGGTGGCGCCCATTCCGGAGGGGTAGGCGAAGGCGTGCTTGGCGCCTTCGAGGGTTGCGAGCGTGGTTTCGAGGGCCGCGCGGGTGGGGTTGCCGCCGCGCTGGTAATCGTAGGGGCCTTCGGTGCCGTCACAGGGCTGGGCGTAGGTGGTGGTCGTGTAGATCGGAGGCAGGATGGAGCCGTACGGGTTGTCGCGGTCCGTAGTGTGAATTGCCTTCGTCGTGAATCCGGTCATGCTGTCCTCGGCTAAGGTTGGGCATAAAATGCGGGGGGATAAATATATTGCTAGCTTAGGGCTCTTTTGGGATGCTGACTAGTTTTTTCTTTTCTATGACCGAGTGACTTTTTATGACCGAAAAACGGCGTTATATTTCGACATTTTAGACATATATTTCGTCATATTTCGCGCGTGAAAAGACCCGGCAGTCGGTACACGTGTGTGCTGAGTACCGGCCCCCGGGCTCCACACTAGGATACCGGCTCAGCACCCCAGAACATAAGGGTAGGTTTACCTTCAAGCTGAACCGCTCCCCCACAAGGGGCGATACCGCTTGCAGAGAAGCCCCCTCCCCCGACACATCGGGCACATAAGGGGGGCGCACCCGGGAATCACCCCGGGTACGCCCCTCTTTTACACGCTGACGAATACGCGCTTGATTTTTGTAATTACACGCTACGGTATCCGCGGCTCAACAGCGCAGGCCGCTACTTCGACAGCACCTGACGCTTCGCAGAAATCACGCCCGTGTTGAAACCAGCCAGGTGCAGGCCTCCGTGGAAACGTGCGTGCTCAATCTTCACGCACTTATCCATCACCACGTTCAGGCCGGCGGCCTCACCGATTGCGGCGGCCTCCTCGTTCCAGGAGCCCAGCTGCATCCACACGGTCTTTGCGCCCAGATCCACGGCCTCCTGAACCACGCCCGGCAGGTCCTCGTTACGGCGGAAAATCTCCACCAGGTCAGGGACCTCCGGCAGGTCCTGCAACGACGGGTACACCGGCTGACCCAGCACGAGCTTGCCCTTTGCCGCCAGAATCGGGTTCACAAAATACAGCTTGTACGGCGAAGCCGACTGCAGGTATGTCGCCACGAAGTAGGAGGCGCGCGAAATCTTATCGCTCATACCCACGATCGCAATCGTGCGGGTATTACGCAGAATGTTCAGACGCTCAGGGGCGGAAGGACCCACCCAGGTACGCTTCTCAGTCATTACTTCTCCTCCTGAGTGGTAGTAGGCAGGGAGCAGGATGCGCCAGCAGCCTCAGCGGCGGCAGCGTCCTCGGCGGCCTTGGCGGCGGCAACCGCCTCCTCGGCCTCCACGAGCTTGTCTGCGCTGGACTCGCCCACACGCTCACCGGCGTGGTTCAGGCCGGTCGCGTAGGTCAGCGCCTGATCCAGGTCCCAGACGATGTCTTCCACGTCTTCCAGACCCACAGAGATGCGGATCAGGTCCTCGCCCACGCCGGCGGCCTCAAGCTGCTCGCTCGAAAGCTGCTGGTGCGTCGTCGAACCCGGGTGCAGAACCAGGGTGCGGGAATCACCAATATTAGCCAGGTGGCTTGCCAGCTGCAGCGCACCAATGAACTCGCCACCGACCAGTCGGCCGGACGCCTTCTCAGTGCCCTTGACGCCGAAGGAGAACACGGAACCGACACCCAGCGGCAGCAGCTTCTTCGCGCGCTCGTGGTGCGGGTGGTCTTCCAGACCGGCGTAGTTCACGTAGGCGATGCGCTCATCCTCAACCAGCCAGTTGACGATCTGCTTGGCGTTGGCCAGGTGAGCGTCCATGCGCTGCGGCAGAGTCTCGACGCCCTGCAACAGGTTGAACGCGGCCTGCGGGCTCAGCGACGGGCCGAAGTCACGCAGCTGCTCGGAACGCAGCTTGGTGAGGAAGCCGTACTCGCCGAAGTTACCCCACCAGGACACGCCGTTGTAGGAGGGCACGGGCTCGGTCATGGACGGGAAGTTGCCGTTGCCCCAGTTGAAGCGGCCGGACTCGACGACGACACCGCCGAGGGTGGTGCCGTGGCCACCCAGGAACTTGGTGACCGAGTGGATAACGATGTCCGCGCCGTGCTCGAGGGGGCGAATCAGGTAGGGGGTGGAGATGGTGGCGTCCACGACCAGCGGGATGCCGGCCTCGTGGGCAACCTCTGCGAGGCCCTCCAGGTCGGCAACCTCGCCGGAGGGGTTGGCGACAACCTCGGTGTAGATTGCCTTGGTGTTCTCGGTCAGGGCCGCCTTGTAGTCGGCGGGGTCGGTGCCGGCCACGAAGGTGGTGTTGATGCCGAAGCGGCGCAGGGACACGTCCAGCTGGGTGACGGTGCCGCCGTACAGCTGCGAGGAGGCAACAATGTGGTCACCCTGCTGGCAGAGCGCCGCGAAGGTGATGAACTCGGCGGCCATGCCGGAGGCGGTGGCCACCGCGCCGATACCGCCTTCAAGGGAGGCGATGCGCTCCTCCAGCGCGGCGACGGTGGGGTTCGACAGGCGCGAGTAGATGTTGCCGTACTTCTGCAGGGAGAAGAGGTTCGCCGCGTCGTCAGCGTCTTTGAAGACGAAGGAGGTGGTCTGGTAGATGGGGACCGCGCGGGATCCGTGCTCGGCGTCGGGGGTACCGCCCGCGTGTAGTGCGCGGGTGCGGAAGCCGAAAGTGTGTTCAGCCATGGGTTTGCTCCTGGTGTATCTGCCCGCCGGGGATGGGCGGGGAGTCGATAGTGGCTCGACTTTATACTGTGCCACCGGCGCCGGGGCGTACCAAGTGCGGGTACCTATGTGTCGTTTGTTGCGGATTATGACGGGCTGGATTTTGGCGGGGGCTACCGTGCCGTTCTATGACGAAACCATGAAAGGGGAGGAAAATAGAGCGGTTATTCTCTATTTCCCTCCCCTGCGGCTACTCAGCTAAGACCTTCTTAGCCGCAAGCCCACTCAAAGACGACCTGCGAGAAATCGCGGGCGGCAAGCGCCTCCGGAGTAATCAGCCAGTTCGCCGCACCAGCGTCACCCCACATCACGTACACGCCCTCCTCAGCGTCCTCGCCCCACTCTGACTCGATGGTCAGCAGGTTCACCGTGTGGCCGCGCAGCTCCTCAAACTCGTCGCGCGGGTCATTCTGCACGAACGAGGGGTAGCCGCCAATATGCGAGTAATCCCTCTCCTCCGATTCGAAGGGCTCCAGCAGGTTATAGGAGGCGTCACCGCGTGCGCTCGGCTCCTCGGGCAGCTTCTGGTCCGGGTACATTTCATCCCATGCGTCGGCGAACCGGTCGTAGATTTCGAAGCCGCCATCCAGGAAGCCCTGCTCCCAGGTCTCGAAGGCGAGCGCGTACTCGACAACCTCCTCAGCGGTACCCTCACCGTCACGGCCGAAGGGCCAGCCGTAGTCGTCCCAGTTCACGGTCGGGTACGGCGCCTCCGGGTTCGGCTCGCCCAGGGTCTCGTAATAGACGACGCGGTGGTTCTTCTGCGAAAGCGGGTTCTCGTAGTCGTAACCCCACATGCACTCTTCGTCGTTCGGGTTAATCCAGAACTGCAGCATGCCGGTCGCGGGGTACAGGTCGTTCTCGGGCAGGTCGGCGCAGTTAATCTGCGCGATCATGCCCAGCGGTTCGCCCTTCTCATTGGTCGGCGCAGACTCACCTGCGGGCAGGTACGGTCGGCCACCAAACTTGGATGCGGTCTGCGGCAGCGGCGCGTCGGGGAGGGTTACCTTCAGGCGGGTTGCCTGCTTGCGGGCGCCACGCTCGTTGAGCGCGTCGATGACGCGGCGTGCCTGCACCAGGGTCTCTTCGGAGGGGTTATTCTTCGACATGTCGTGCTCGTTTCGTCGGTGAATTAATCGGTGCGGAAGATTCCGGTGTGAAGGTGCGAGGCAACGGTACCGCGGCGCCTTCTACCCCCATTAGACCCTATTTCGGGCGGGCGCGCACCGGTTTTGGTCACCCGTGCAGGTCACCCGTGCATCCGGCGGGCAGAAACGCCGGTGCAGAGCGTGCAGAAAGCCCCGCCTCCTCACCCTCGCACAATATGCGCGCGGGATAAGTAGACGGGGCTTTCCGGTGAAAACGACTCTCTACACGAGACTATGAAAGGCTTAGAGCGCCTTCTCGATGGTCTCCAGAACACCGAGCGCGGCAGCCGGGCCGGCGTTCAGGAAGAACATGTCGGGATCCACGCTGTGTGCGTGCTTCTCGGTGACGGCCTTGAGGGTGCTCCACAGGGCTTCCTTGGTCAGCTTGGACTCGTCGCCACCTTGCACGCCGTAGAACAGGTAGTCGGCGTCCGCCTGGTCGAGTTGCTCAGCGCTCAGGTCCACGGAGGTCTTCTCAACCTGCGCAGCTGCGGGACGTGCCAGGGATGCATCCGCGCAGATGGAGCCCACGAACGAGGACTTCGCGAAGATGCGGGTGCGGTCAGCGGAAGCGTACAGGAAGGAGAAGGTCTTCTCGCTGCCAGCCTTCTGACCGACCGACTTCGCCTTGGTGTTGTACTCCTCCATGAGCTTCTCAGCCTTCTCGGTGGTGCCCAGCGCGGCGGCGATCAGCAGGAAGTCCTGCTTCCAGTTGATGCCGGTACCCTCGGTGACCACGGTCGGTGCAATCTTGGCGAGGGACTCGTACAGCTCGTCCTTCTTGTTGGTGTTGTTGATGAGGATCAGGTCGGGCTTGAGGTTTGCGATGGCCTCAACGTCCGGGTCGGTGCGCTTGCCGACCTTGGCAATCTTGTCGAGCTCTGCGGACTTATCGGAGAACTTGGTCTTCAGGTAGGAGGGGACCAGGTCGGCGTCGCCTGCGGTTGCGGCGCCGACGGGCACAATGCCCAGGGAGAGCACGCCGTCGAGCTGACCGGTGGAGAGAATCACGACCTTGGAGGGTGCGGATTTGATGGTGGTTTCACCGCGGAAGTGCTTGACGGTGCGGGGGAATTCGCCGTCAACGGTGGTGGTGCCCATGCCGGAGGGCAGGGCGGAGGGTGCCACCTTCTTACCGGTCGCAGAAGCAGACGCGGAGGAAGAGCCGGAAGTGTTGGAGGAGCCGCATGCCGCCAGGGCGAGGGCGCCGAAGGAACCGAGTGCGAGTGCGCCGAAGGAGCGGCGGGTGATCTTGTTCGTCATATTTGCCATGCATATTAGGATAGCCTCATCTAAACCTGTAGGATACTAAAGGGCTCAGATTTTATTGCATATCTCACGTTTAGGACTGCCTGAACATCGCAATAATTCACCCTCACTTCCTGTACGGTAACCGCACGACAACCCACAAGCAGCCACGATGACACCACAGAACACCGCAGCCACCCCGGCAAGCGCCCCCGCGCGCACCACGGCCTACCGCGCCGCCCCCAGCAAGGAATCCATCGCGGCGGTTCGGGCGCTCTCCGGCTCCTCCGACCAGCTCGGCGGCAAGAACGGTAAGGGGCCGTCTATCTCGCGCGTCACCATCGCGCTCATCCTCGGATGCCTGCTGCTCGTGTTCCTCTGCGCTCTCTCCTTCGCGGTGGGTTCGCGCATGTTCGCCCTGGATAGGTCCGTCGATGGCTTCCTGAACCCGGACGCGAACACCATCGAGTCCAAGCTCATCTGGGCCAAACGCGCACCGCGCACCGCCGCGGCGCTGCTGGTGGGCGCGGCCCTGGCGGTATCGGGCGTGCTCATGCAGGCGCTGAGCCGCAACCCGCTGGCCGAGCCGGGCCTGCTGGGCGTGAACTCGGGTGCGGCCGCCTCCGTGGTCGTGGGCGTGGGCGTTTTTGGGGTGTCCTCCCCATTCGTGCAGCTGTGGCTGGCCTTGCTGGGTTCCGGCGTGGCCGCAACCCTCGTCTTCATGATGGGCCTGGTCGACTCCAAACCCAACCTGGACTCGACGGCCCGTCTCGTGCTGACCGGCGTGGCGGTCAACGCCTGCCTGGGAACCATTACCGGCGTCATCACGATGTTTAACTCCAAGGCCTTCGACTCGCACCGCTTCTGGGTGGTCGGCTCCCTGGAAAACCGCACCTTTGAGCAGGTGCTCTCGGCCCTGCCGTTCGTGGCGGTGGGCCTGGTGCTTTCCTTCATGCTGATCGGCCCGCTGCGCGCGCTGGCTCTCGGTGAGGATGCGGCCGCCGGCCTGGGCGTGCCCGTCACCCTGGTGCGCGCCGCGACCATCGTGGCCATCATGGCGCTCTGCGGCGCCTCGACCGCAATCGCCGGCCCCATCGGCTTCGTGGGTCTGGTTGTTCCCCACGTCATTCGCCTGCTGGCCGGCGCCGATATCGGGCGGGTGCTGCCGCTCTCGCTCGTGTACGGCCCGGCGCTCGTGCTCGCCGCCGATATTCTGGGCCGCGTGCTGGTTGTGCCCAGCGAGCTTGAGGTGGGCATCGTGACCGCGTTCATCGGCGCACCCGTGCTCATGCTCCTGGTGATGCATCTGAGCACCGGTCCGAGGGGCGCGAAGAAGAGCCGCATGGGCGCGAAGGCGCAGGCCCACGACGAGGCGGGCCCCGCCCACTCCCCCGAGCACGGCCACAGCCCCGTATTCTAGACTCCCGTTCGGCGCAACGATTTAGCGTGGTGAAAGACGTATGAGCACTGTTTCAATGTCCTCCCGCACTGCGGGCGGGCGCATCCGCATCCCGGGACGCTACCGCACCCCGATTCCCCGCACCCTGCTGGTGGTGGCACTCATTCTGGTGGTGGCCGCCGCATCCCTGATCTATGGGAGCTACGAGATGACCCCCGAGCAGGTTTTCCGCCTGATATTCCAGGGCGAGGGAACCGAGATTGAGCGTCAGCTGGTGCTCAATCAGCGACTGCCCCGCATGCTCGCGGCCATTGTCGTGGGTGCGGCCCTGGGCCTGTCGGGCGCGATTTTCCAGTCGGTGTCGCGCAACGCTCTGGGTTCGCCGGATATTATCGGCTTCACGGTGGGTTCGGCGACCGGCGCCCTGTCGGTGGTGCTCATCGGCCCGCTGGCCGCAACCGGCGTGGGCATGGGCATGGGCGCCATCCTGGGTGGTTTCGTGACGGCGGCCGTGGTGATGCTATTGGCCGGCCTGGGCGGCGGCGCCACGATGGGTCAGAAGATGGTGCTCATCGGTATCGCGGTGAGCGCGATGCTCAGCTCCGTGAACGACTACCTGATTACGCGCGGCGACCTGGAGAAGGCCGAAGCCGCGAAGACCTGGCAGCACGGTTCGCTCAATGCCATCTCGTGGGGGCAGATGGAGGTGCAGTCCATCATCCTGGTGATTGCGATTCCCCTGATTTTGATGCTGACGCGCCGCCTGCGCACCCTGGAGCTCGGCGACGACCTGGCGGCGGGTTTGGGCCTGCCGGTCAAGAGGAGCGTGAACCTGCTGGTGGCCGCCGCCGTGTTGCTGGTGGCTATTGCGATTTCCGTCGCGGGCCCGATTGGCTTCCTGGCGCTGATTGCCCCGCAGCTGGCGCGCCGCTTCTGGCGTACGCCGGGCACGGCCATGTGGCATTCGGCCCTGATGGGTGCGGCAATCCTGGTGCTGGCCGATTTTGTGGCGGCCCGCGCGCTGGCGCCCTTCCAGATTCCAGTGGGCCTGGTGACGGGTGCAATCGGTGGCCTGTATATGCTGTGGTTGCTGAACCGTCAGCGCCACTAGCCTTCGCCGCAAACCACGAACCTGTAACGCGCCGCCGGGTGCCTCTCAGCGAGGTGCCCGGAGGCGCGTTAAATATTTTCTAGATTTACCCGGGGGTAAAACAAAGAACGCTTATCGTGTCAGGGGTCGCCCATAGAGTGTAGGTGTTGGAAGGGACGGTCCTTCCGACCGGGCACGCCGCCTCCCGCGGTGTTGCTAACGGGCCAATTCAGCATCTACGGAAGGAACGGTCATGGAAAACACCACTCGTGAGGGCCAGTACGTACAGGCGCAGATTTCTTGCACTGCCGATGAGCAGCTTCGTCGTGATGAAGAGTTCAACTGGCTGATGCAGTGCGGTACCGTGGTGCGTATGGAACGCTTCGACGTGGAGGAGTTCCGCACCGTTCTGGAGCAGCTGGTTGCCGAAGGCTCGTGCTTCCGTACCGCGCCGGTATCCTCGACTATGGGCCGCGTGATGCGTCAGCTGACTCAGGGTGCTTCCGGTTACGAGGCGAACCTGACTGAGCTTCGTGCGGCAGCGCAGAACGCTCTGCTGTTCGTGTTCCCCCTGGAGAAGGACCTGGAGATGTGCCTGCGCTTTGAGCGTGTGCAGGGTACCGGTCTGGCGCTGACCCGCCTGGGCGTGAGCCCAGTCAATGGTGACCTGTGGGTCAAGCACTGGGCCATGCGTTCTCTGGAGTGCACCGGCGCGGTATTCGCGGTGGAGTCCGCTCCGGGTGCCTGCAATTTTGAGCTGCGCCGCAAGACGTTCTACGCAATGCTCACGATGGTTGAGCTGTCCACTTTGGGGCTGTCGGCTGAACCGAAGGACTTCTCTATGTTTTTCGATCCGAAGGCTGTGTGCACCAAGTTCAAGCGTGAGCGCCGCGATTGCCGCCGCGCGATGCGTGCCCAGTACGACCGCGCCGCGTAAGGCATGTGTGTATGCCTTATGCGGCATACGCGCTTAAAGGCCTAGCCAATAGTGTTTTGTGGGCTGTTAGAGCCACTTATTCTTCTTGAAGAACCAGTAGAGGAGCAGACAGGAGACCAGCATCAGCAGCAGGGCCGCCGGGTAGCCGAACTCCCACTTGAGCTCGGGCATGACCTCAAAGTTCATGCCGTACACCGAGCCAACAATGGTGGGCACCATGAGTAGCGCCGCGTAGGCGGAGATTTTCTTGGTGTCGTCGTTCTGTTGCTGTCCGAGCAGGGTGTCGTGTACGCGCAGGGCGTTTTCGAGGGAGCTGCGAAGGTCTTCGAGGCGTTCTTTTGTTTGGGTTACGTGGTCGAGCACATTACGGAACTGGCGGGCAAGTTCCACAACTTCGTCTTCGACTTCGCCTTGGCTTGCACCCGGGTAGGGTGAGGGGTCGAGCGCGCCGGTGCGCATCCCTTCGATGATGCGGCCAATCATGGATTCGAGGGGTCGGCAGGCTCGCTGGAAGTCAATCACCTGGTTGAGTAGCTCATAGATGCGCTGCGCCAGGGGGTTGGCGTCTTGGCGGTCGTGGGCGGAGAACAGGATGTCTTCAATCTCGTCGTTGTCGTTTTCGAGTCCGTCAAGCACGGGGGCGTACCCGTCGACGGTGCTGTCGAGGATGCGGTGTAGCAGGCGGGCCGGTGAGGCGTCCGGGGTGCCGAAGAGCAGGTTGTATTGCTCGCCGATTTTGCGGTCGCTACGCTGGGCGTCTTTGACGAGCACGAGGATGTAGCGGGGGCCAACGAAGAGGTGCAGCTCGCTCAGGTGCACTTCCTCTTCCTTGTCCAGGTAGACGGCGGGGCGGATGACCGCGAAGAGGGAGTCTCCGTAGCGTTCGAGCTTGGCGCGCTGGTGGCCGCGGGTGGCGTCTTCCACGGCGAGTTCGTGCAGGTTGAAGGTGTGCTGCAGTTCGTGTAGTTCGTGCACGCTCGGGTTGGCGTAGGTGAGGACGACCGCGGCGTGCTTGTCCGCGTAGGCGCGGAGGGTTTCTTCCTCGGTGGCGCCCAGCTGAGGGCGGTCCGAGCTCGGGTAGATAGCTCCGGTGATATAGGACATCGCTTTTCTCCTCTGAACGCACTAGCACCACTTTTGTGGCCCTTACCCAGCATACGGGATACAACTTACCCGGTCATACGGTGACTCAGGGTGGCGGGGTGGGCGTGGCGGGGTGAGTCGTGGATTTTCTTTTTAAGATATCCGGGGGTTACAGAGTTTCAACCTTCCCTTGAGGGCTAAGAAAGAATAGACTTCTAGTTGATAGGACTGAGATTGTCTTAGAACCAACCACTATTTTCTTTTGAGGAGTCAACGATGCTGTTGAAACCGTTTGCGAGGGGTGCGGCGTGCACTTTTGCCGCCGCTTCTCTTCTGTTGTCCGCGATGGTGCCTGCTTCCGCGGCGCAATTGCGCCCGAAAACTTTTTCTCCTTTTCCGGGCGATGAACTGGAAGTTACCTGCATTAACGAGTCTGAGTACAATACCCCGGGTGATTATCAGGATAAGGTGATTGCTTGGGCGGAATGTACCGGGCTTATTACTCACGGCCGCCGTCTTTATCTTCAGAAGAATAAGAATGTTCCCCAGCCTGCGATGACTCGTGGGCAGCTTCTTGAGTTTCTGTACCATTTGAAGGGCCGTCCCGAAGTAAAGGATCTTCCTGCTACTTCGCCGTACAGCGATATTTCGACCAATGACCCGCACTACCCTATTGCCATTTGGGCCACCCGTGAGGGTATTACTACCGGGTGGGGGGATGGAAAGTTCCACTACAACGAGGTAGCTTATGAGGCGACTGAGGCTCTCTTCCTTTACCGGATGTACGGCAAGCCTCACGTGGACCTTACCCCCGTCCCCGAGGATTTCAAGCGTTGCGTACAAGAGGGCGGAGATATACATAAAGCATATAGCTGGCTGGGTTGGACACCTCAATGCGGATATGACCGTGATGTTGAGTTCATGACATTTCTATCTGTTTTGCGAGATCTTGACCAGCGCGGAATTTTATAAATTATAAGGAAATAAAGATAGGCTCTGAATATTAATAATTTCAGAGCCTATCTTTTATATATTAAAATTCAACTTTTGTACCCGGATATTCATTCAGCTCATATTTTTGCCCATATATTTCTTCGGGTTATTTTCAATATCGTACATTCCGTACCGCGCGACGAATCCATGAGGTGATATCCATGTATCCTGCAGCCGCGGGTCAAAGTGAACTTTCCATGGGTAATTCTCAGGATGCGCCTTACGATACCCGCCATAGACAACACCACCGACTACACAAAGCCCCCAGCCGGTACCGTTCAGGCACCTTCCGGGGGCTTTCGCGTATTGAGCTTTTGAGCTTAGTCCTCGTTGATGAGGTCGCGGACCACAATGGTCTGGTCGCGGTCGGGGCCCACACCAATAGCGGAGATACGGCAGCCAGAGAGCTCCTCCAGCTTCAGCACGTACTTGCGGGCGTTTTCGGGCAGCTCATCCAGGCTCTTCGCATCCGAAATGTTCTCGGTCCAGCCGTCAAAGTACTCGAAAATCGGCTTAGCGTGGTGGAAATCGGTCTGGGTCATCGGCATCTCGTCGTGACGCACGCCGTCCACATCGTAGGCCACGCAGACCGGAATCTTCTCCAGGCCGGTCAGCACATCCAGCTTGGTGATGAACAGGTCGGTGAAACCGTTGATGCGCACGGCCTGGCGTGCCAGCACGGAATCGTACCAGCCGCAGCGGCGGGGGCGGCCGGTGTTCACACCGAACTCGCCGCCGGTGGTGCGCAGGTAGTCGCCCATCTCATCGAACAGCTCGGTCGGGAAGGGGCCGGCACCCACGCGGGTGGTGTACGCCTTCTGGATACCGATTACGCGGGTGATGCGGGTCGGGCCCACACCCGAACCCACGCAGGCGCCGCCGGCGGTCGGGTTCGAGGAGGTCACGAACGGGTAGGTGCCGTGGTCCACGTCCAGGAAGGTGGCCTGGCCGCCCTCCATCAGCAGGGTCTTACCCTCGTCCAGCGCCTTGTTCAGCAGCTGGGTGGTGTCCACGATCATGGGCTTGAGGCGTTCGGCGTAGGACATGAAGTACTCGACGATTTCCTCAACCTCAACGTGGCGGCGGTTGTAGACCTTCACCAGCAGCTGGTTCTTCTGGCGCAGCGCGCCCTCAACCTTCTGGCGCAGGATGGATTCGTCGAGGATGTCCTGCACGCGCACGCCGAGGCGGCCAACCTTGTCCATGTAGGCGGGGCCGATACCGCGGCCGGTGGTGCCGATGGCGCGCTTGCCGAGGAAGCGCTCGGTCACCTTGTCCATGGTCTGGTGGTAGGGTGCCACCAGGTGCGCGTTAGCGGAAATCTTCAGGCGGGAGGTGTCAGCGCCGCGGGCCTCGAGGCCTTCGATCTCTGCGAAGAGAGCCTCGGGGTTCACGACCACGCCGTTACCAATCACGGGGACGGCGTTGTCGCTCAGAATACCGGCGGGCAGCAGCTTCAGCTCAAACTTCTGGCCGTTCACCACCACGGTGTGACCGGCGTTGTTACCGCCGTTGGGCTTGACCACGTAGTCTACGCGGGGGCCGAGCAGGTCGGTAGCCTTGCCCTTACCCTCATCGCCCCACTGGGCGCCCACAATCACGACAGCTGACATTTTGTGCTCCTTGAAAGCTTCGAAGAGACGCACCGGATTTCACGGCGCGGCGGCGTCCCATCATCCGTAGAGTGAATGTGGAGTGAATAGGCACACCTCTTCCCATGATACCGTGCCGCTCCCTTTAAGTCCCGTGTGAACGGTCAACAGGCGTGCCATACCCGGGCACAGCACCGCCCCCATCCGATATTCGGACGGGGGCGCTACCGGTATAAGCTGTGAAAGACTACTTGATGATCTTGATGAAGGTCATCGGGTACTCGTACAGGTCGCAGCGAGCGGCTGCCATGGCGGCCAGCGAGTGGAAGACGACCATCAAGATGGTCACCACCGCGGGCACCACCCACAGGATGAGGCCGAGGATGCCGAAGGTCAGCACAATCGCCAGCCAGGAGGCGGCGCTAATGACCCACAGGGAGAAGTTGAAGTTGAACGCGCGGCGGGCGGATTCCTTCGTGAAGTTGTAGCCGGGCTTGTCCTTGTAGATGAACCACATCACGAGCGGAGCAATCACGCTCAGGGTCGAGAAGGACAGCAGCGAGAGAACGGCCGAGGCCAGGTGGGCCAGAATCGCCATGTTCTTATCGTCCGCCGAGGAGGGGGCGAGAGTGTAGGAATCCTGCGGGTAATAGTTCTGCTGGTAACCGGCCTGGTAATCCGGTGCCTGCTGGCCATAGGGAGGCTGCTGGGGTTGGTTGTACTGGTCGGGGTACTGCGACATTGTCTTCGTTCTTTCTTTAATCAATGAGCGAATACGGCGGGGAGGGGCGCCCATCCGGTGCCCCGGAGCCCTTATGATGCCTCCACCCTATCAGCGCAAGGTAAATAGAGCGTTAACCTCGGTGGGATGACGGATAAAAACTTCACGGCTCGCCGGGTTTACAGTCTGCGGGGTTAGCCGATATACACGGGGTAGTACCAGAACGCGGGAGCTTCCTCGGCGTTCCAGCGCTGTTCCCTCACCTCGGAGTATTTCTTGTACACCTTGCTGATGGCCATAATCAAGAAGACGAACCAGAGAATCACCGGAGTACCGTAGGTACCCAGCGCCAGGATGACCCCAAGAAAGGCGAGTGACACGGCCGCCTGATTATCAAAGGGATAGATGATCAAAGCGTCAATCAGCGGGTTGCAGAAGACTACGATGGCGAAAAAGAGCCATGCGCCGCGGGTTATTTCCCAGATGGTGGGGGCGCCGTCGGGGTACAGCGCATCCACCTCGCGAATATAGCCGACCGTTCCTTCCGGTAACCGCTGGTTGGTGGCGGCGCCGGGGCCCTTCATGGCGCTCTCGGGGGCGGGGCGGGTGCCCGGAATATCCTGAATGTGCATCCGCTGGAGGGAGGGGTCGGGCGTGCCAAAGATTGGCGTGGGCGTCACCTTGAGGGTGGGGGTGTAAGAGTAGACTCCCGGCTCCCGCTCCGGCGCGCTCTCGGCGGCCGGTGATGCGGTGTTCTCCGAGGCTTGCTGCGGGGAAGCTTCGGTCGGGGCCTCACCATTCCCCAGGGAGATGTTCATGTAGCTCGGAACGGGCAAGGAGTCGTCCCACAGGGGCTGGTAGGACTCTTGCTCTTTTCGAGGCTGCTGCGAAGTGTGCTCGGTCATCGCAATCTCCTTCGGCGGTGGTCGTAACTTAATCCTATCCCTGCCGCGTGTTTGCGCAGGTGGAACACTTTTTAGTGCGCGTATATTACGCGGATCCATCGGATCCAGAACGCGAACGCCGGAGGCGGGCTCCCCGCCCGGCCCCGGTTCCCTTCGACACCGACGGTTCTTCTTTCACCATCCCACACGGACCTGGAAGAACTCTCAATGTTCACAATGTGTCATGAGAGTCTATTTTGTGGCGCGCACAACCGAAAATCCCCTTATCAACCCCTTAAAGGTGTATTGTGGTTCACATCTGAGGGTTTATTCTCAGGTATAACCTGCGGGACAACCCGCACCATATTCACAAACGCCTCCCAGAAACACCACGGGAGCCAAGCAAAGGAGCACCGTGACCACCACCGACTCCCCCAACCCCCGCGGCCGGTCGCATCGACGCCGAATCGGCAGCGGGCTACTCACCCTCAGCATGGCGCTGAGCCCCCTGGCCGCACTCGGCGGCACCGCCCAGGCCGCCGAAGACCCCGACGCAATCAAGCAGCAGGTCATCAGTGACAGCATGAAGAACGCCAGCGGCACCGTGACCGCCTTCGTCCGCTTCAAGGGTAAGGGCGCCTTTGAACAGACCCAGCCCGCAGGCGTACGCGCCGGCACGCAGGCACCCGTCAACACCAGCTCGCAGGTGCAGGCCATCGCCTCCCAGGTGCAGAGCCAGGCACAGCAGGTCAGCAGCCAGTCCGGCGCGCAGGTCCTCTACACCACCCACAACGCAGTACGCGGCGTGGCAGTGCGCGGTGACGCAGAGTCCATTAGGGCACTCGCCAGCCGCCCCGACGTAGAGAAGATCTCGCCCATCCTGCCCAAGTACCGCCAGAACGCGGGCGCCGCCATCGACGCAGGCTCCCTCGCCACCTGGACCGGCACCACCAACCCCGCCGGCGCGGGCGGATACACCGGCAAGGGCGTGAAGATTGCCGTCATCGACTCCGGCATCGACTACACCCACACCGACTTCGGCGGCAGCGGCAAGCTCGAAGACTACGAGAAGGCATCCAAGCTCACCGAGCTACCCAACACCGACTCCGGGCTCATTAACCGCGCCAAGGTTGCCGGCGGCTACGACCTCGTCGGTGACGCCTACGACGGCAGCAACACCGCCGTTCCCGACGGCAACCCGCTCGACTGCACCACCGGCGGCCACGGCACCCACGTGGCGGGCACCGCAGCGGGCTACGGCGTGAACGCCGACGGCACCACCTTCACCGGCGACTACAGCAAGCTCACCGCAGAGCAGCTCAAGACCATGAAGATCGGCCCCGGCGTCGCCCCCGACGCTGAAATCTACGCCTTCCGTGTCTTCGGATGCAGCGGCAGCACCAACGTCGTGATCGAGGCGCTCGACCGCGCCCTCGACCCCAACGGTGACGGCGACTTCTCCGACCGCGTGAACGTGGTCAATATGTCCCTCGGCGGCGAATTCTCCCCGCAGGATGACCCCGAAGCCTACGCCGTTGACGCGCTCACTCGCGCCGGCGTGCTCTCCGTGATCTCCGCGGGTAACGCCAACGACTACAGCCTGCGCGGCGACACCTACTCCAACTCCGGTCACCCCGCCACCGCAGCCAGCGCAATCACCGTGGCCAACGCCTACGGCTCGACCCGCGCCGTGGATGCGGCAGAGCTGACCGACCCCGCCACCGGCACCACCCGCAAGGTACGCGGCGACTACAGCGTCTCCTACCCCTGGGCACAGGCGGGTAGCAAGGAATTCACCGGTGAACTCACCGCAATCTCCGAGAACAACCGCTACGCCTGCAACGCCCTGAGCGCCGCCGAAGCGGCAGCTGTAAAGGGCAAGTGGGTGCTCATCGACTGGGCTAAAGATGACGGTGAACTCGCCTGCGGCTCCAAGGTGCGCTTCGACAACCTGGAGGCGGCAGGCGCCAAGGGCGTACTGCTTGCAGGCCACGACGAGGAGCCCGGCCTGGGTATTGCCGGTAACGATACCCTGCCCGGTTTCCGCCTGGCAGCATCCGCCGCTAAGGACCTGCGTGCACAGATCACCGCGGCAGAAGCGGCAGGTAAGCCCCTGACCGTGCGCCTCGGCAACGAGCTGAAGTCCTCCCTGCGCGTGGACACCGGCAAGCTGGATCAGCTGAACCCCATGAGTGCTCGCGGCTTCCACGGCAGCTACGGCTACACCAAGCCCGACATTGCGGCACCCGGCTCGTACATCACCTCCGCGGCGGTGGCGACCGGTAACGGCTCCGTGACCTTCAGCGGCACCTCCATGGCCGCCCCCTACGTGACCGGTTCCGCGGCCCTGGTCATTCAGAGCCACCCGAGCTACACCCCCGCACAGGTCAAGTCGGCCCTCGTCAACACCGCAACCCACGATGTGCGCACCGAATCCGGTGACGTCTACGCGGTGGACCGCGTGGGTGCCGGACGCGTGGACACCCTTGCGGCCGTGCAGTCGAAGTCCCTGGCCTACAACGCCCAGAGCCCGAACACGACCTCGGTGAGCTTCGGCGTGCTCGAGTACGCCCCGGATGCCGGCGTTCAGACCCTCACCCGCGAGGTGACGGTGGAGAACACCGATTCCGCCGCGCACACCTACGCGCTGTCCTACGCCCCCAGCACCAATATTCCCGGAGTGGAATACTCGTTCCCCGAGTCCGTGACGCTGGCACCCGGTGAAACCAAGAACTTCACCCTGAGCGTGCGCATCGACCCGTCCAAGCTGGAAAAGACCCGCGACCCCGCGGCAGACGTCACCCAGAACGCGACCGACTACTACACCGGCGTTGAAACCGTGCCGGCGCAGTACCGCCAGTACATCGCCAGCGCCTCCGGCCGACTCGTTCTCGCCGAGGACAACGGCCAGAACCTGCGCGTGCCCATCCATGTGGCACCCAAACCCGTCAGCACCATGCACGCCGCCGACCGCGCCCTGACCTTCTCCCAGAAGCCCTCTAGCGAAGAGGCTCAGAAGGCAGACACCGGCTGGCAGAAGACCCCCGTCACCCTCAAGGGCACCGAGGTCAACCAGGGCGGCTACCGCTCCCTGCTCGGCGCCTTCGAGTACGGTGCGAGCGTGGACCGCGTGGCCCCCACCTCCCTGTCGCTGAACAGCAACGTCAAGGCGAACCTGCAGTACGTGGGTGCTTCCTCGGATGCGCCCGCGCTGAAGGCAGCCGGCGGTAACGCCGACGACGGTACCCTGCGCTTCGGCATCTCCACCTGGGCCAACTGGGATGTTGTCTCCTATGAGAACACCTTCACCGTGGAGATTGACACCGACGGCAATAACCGCGCCGACTACAAGCTGGTCACCGACCGCGCCAAGGGCCTGGACTTCCCGCTGGTTCGCCTCTACGGCTACAAGAACGGTAGCCTCGTCGAGCTCGCCTACTACCCGCTCAACGGCGCCTGGGGCGATACGGACACCAACATGATGGACACCAACACCCTCGTGATGGGTGCACCCCTCAAGGACCTGGGCCTGACCAGCGCAAACAACCCGGATATCCAGTACCGCGTCAGTGCCACCACCCAGTACGAGTGGGGCAACGTCAGCGAAACCGGCTGGATCAAGTACCGCCCCTTCAGCCCCAAGCTGTGGTTCAGCGGCGACTCCTCCTCCGTGGCAGGCCTCTTCCCGGACGCCCCCGGTAGCTCCCTTGAGGCGCACCGCTCCGCCGACGCCCTCCCCGCGCTCGGCGAGTCCGGCACCCCCGCAAAGGCACTGCTGTTGCACCTGCACAACGGCACCGGCGACCTCTCGGGTGTGAACGGCGCAACCGGCGACCGCGCCGAGGTGCTGAACGTCAAGGAGCAGCAGGACGAGTACATCACCCCGTCCCGCTTCACCGACGTGAAGTCCGGTGACCAGTTCTACACCGAAATCTCGTGGCTGGCTCAGCGTCGCATCACCACCGGCTACCCGGACGGCACCTACCGCCCGCTGGAGTCCGTTGAGCGCGGCGCGATGGCGGCGTTCTTCTACCGCATGGCAGGCTCGCCGCAGTTCACCGCCCCGAGCACGCCCAGCTTCTCGGATGTGCCGACCACCCACCCCTTCTACAAGGAGATTGAGTGGATGAAGGCCCGCGGCATCACGACCGGCTGGTCGGACGGCACGTTCCGCCCGAACGCACCGGTCAACCGCGATGCGATGGCGGCGTTCTTCTACCGCTACGCCGGCTCGCCGCACGTTGATCTGCCCGTGACCAGCCCGTTCAAGGATGTGCCCGCCGATAGCCAGTTCTATCGCGAAATCACCTGGCTGGCCTCAACCGGCATCAGCACCGGTTGGCCCGACGGCACCTACCGCCCGGTGACCCCCATCGCCCGCGATGCGATGGCGGCGTTCATCTACCGCTACAGCGAGAAGGTGGCGAACCTCGCCGGACGCTAGACGGTAGCTAACCGGTAGCAAACGGTTCGGGTCCTCTCCCACCTCCTGCATGGGGTGGGAGGGGACCCGGAACCTCTCAAGTTTTGGTGGCGGTTTCACCGGCGGATGCACTCACTCGTCGTCTGCCGGTGGGGCCGCCTCCGCGTATCACCGATACACAACCACAGAGCACACAGCACTATCGAAAAATAGAAAATCCGAAGGAGGATTCCATGACAACGCCTCATGCGCCACGCCGCAGAATGAAGGCTGTCGGTGCGACCGGTTTGAGTGCGGCCCTCGCCCTTACTCTCGGCGTTCCCGCCACTTTCTCTGCAGCTCACGCTCAGAGCCCCCAGCAGGTCGAAGGAAGCACTGCGAGCGCATCCGGTGACGCTGCCTCGCGTATCAGCCCGGGCCTGCAGAAGGCTGAAGGCCAGGTCACCGTGTATGTTCAGTTCAAGGGCAAGGGCGCGTATGAGCAGACCCAGTCCGCGGCTGTTCTGGCACGTAAGGAGGCGCCGGCGAACCGTCAGGCGCAGGTGCAGGCTATTGCAGCTCAGGTGCAGTCGCAGGCTCAGTCTGTGGCGGCTGCTTCTGGCGCGAAGCTGATGTACACCACGCATAATGCGATGCGTGGTGCGGCGATTACTGGTGATGCTGCGCAGATTCGTGCGTTGGCGGAGCGCCCTGATGTGGAGCGTATTTCGCCGATTATCGCGAAGGAGCGCATGAACTCCGGCAGCGAGATCGACACGAAGACCCTCGCCACCTGGACCCGCGATCACACGGGGTACACGGGTAAGGGCGTGAAGATTGCGATCGTCGACTCGGGTGTGGACTACACTCACGCCGACTTTGGCGGCCCCGGAACCGTGGACGCCTACCTGAAGGCTAAGGCGATGACGGAGCTTCCGTCCGCTGATTCGGGTCTGATTGATCGTAATAAGTTCATTGGCGGCATTGACTTGGTCGGTGATGACTACAATGCGTCGGTGGCTGAGAAGTCGACTCCGCAGCCGGATAATAACCCGTTGGATTGCCGCCCGGATGGTTTCGGTTCTGGCGGTCACGGTACCCACGTGGCGGGTACTGCCGCCGGTTATGGTGTGACGGCGAACGGTACGACTTACCGTGGAGATTACAAGAACCTGACGGAGGAGCAGCTGAAGGGCATGTCTATTGGCCCCGGTACTGCTCCTGATGCTCAGATTTTGGCGATTCGTGTGTTCGGTTGCTACGGCAATTCGAGTGTTGTGATGAAGGCGCTCGATACCGTGATGGACCCGAATGGTGACGGTGATTTCTCTGACCGCGCCGACATTGTGAACCTCTCGCTCGGTGGCGAGTTCGCTCCGGCTGACGACCCTGAGTCGTACATGATTAATACGATGGCGCGCCAGGGTGTGTTCACTGTGGCTGCTGCCGGTAACGCCAATAACTACAACGGTGTGGGTGACACCTACTCCGATTCGGGTAGCCCGGCGAATGCAGCTGCGGCACTGTCGGTGGCGAACGCTTACGGTTCGACTCAGCCGATTGACCGTGCCCGCGTGACCACGAAGACTGGTTTGGAGTGGTTGCAGGGTGATTATTCGGTGAACTTCGATTATTCGAAGGCGTCCGCTGATCAGTTGCGCGGCGAGGTTGTTGCCGCACCGAAGCGTAACCGTTACGCTTGCGAGGCTTTCACCGCTGATGAGGCGAAGGCTTTGAAGGGTAAGTGGGTTTACTTCGAGTGGGATCAGGACGACTTGTCGTTCCCGTGCGGTTCGAAGGTGCGTTTCGATAACGTTCAGGCTGCCGGCGGTGTTGGCGTGGTGATGGCCGGTAAGGCTGAGCGCTACACGATCGGCATTGGCGGTAATGCGACCATTCCGGGTCTGCGTCTGACTGCTTCTTCGACGAAGGACCTGGAGAAGGCTCTGGCTGCCGGTCCGGTGACCGTTGAGATGAACCTGGACTACAAGGCTTCGGGCCGCGGTCCTCACTCGCACGCTTTTGATTTGAATTCCTCGAGCGCTCGCGGTCAGCACGGTTCTGATGGCTTCATTAAGCCTGACCTTGCGGCACCGGGTACTGAGATTGTGTCTGCCGCTGTGGGTACGGGTAATAAGGGTGTTTCCTTCACCGGTACCTCCATGGCAACCCCGCACGTGACCGGTATCGCCGCCCTCGTGATGCAGGCGCATCAGGATTACAACCCGCAGATGATTAAGGCTGCGCTGATGAACGGCGCGTCCACCCCGATCAAGAATGAGCAGGGTGCGCAGTACGCGGTGGATCGTGTGGGTACGGGCATGGTGAATGCTCGCGCTGCCGTGGACGCGAAGGTCATTGCGTACGATGCGAAGACCCCCGAGCGTGTTTCGACCGCGTTTGGTGTGCTGGAGTACACCCCCGATTCGGGTATTCAGACTGTTCAGCGTGAAATCGTTCTGGACAACACCGATTCGCAGGCTCACACCTACACTCTGAGCTACGAGGCAAGCACGACCATCCCGGGTGTGGAGTACTCCTACCCGCAGCAGGTGAGCGTGGGTGCCGGTGAGCGTAAGAACGTGACCGTGACCGTACGCATCGACCCCTCCAAGCTTGAGAAGACCATGGACCCGGCGATGAGCGCCGACCAGGTCGCTCAGGACTGGACGACCGGTAAGACTCTGGCTGCTGGTAAGCGCCAGTACATTGCGAGCGCTTCTGGTCGCCTGATTTTCTCTGAGAATGGCCGCGAGGCGATCCGCCAGTCGATTCACGTGGCACCGAAGCCTGTCTCGAAGATGCGTGTTGATGCGTCCCGTATTGATTACAAGGGCATTGCCGATAAGGAGTCCACGGTGACTCTGCGCGGTACGACCCTGAACCAGGGCGGTTACCGTTCGCTGCTGGGTGCGTTTGAGCTGGGTGCGGTCAGTGACCGTATTCCGACCGGTCAGCTGAAGCTGCCGTCGAACCAGGCTGTTGACCTGCAGTATGTGGGTGCTGCCTCGGACGCTCCGGCGTTGAAGGCAGCCGGTAAGAACCCGAACGATGGTTCTCTGTTCTTCGGCATTTCGACCTGGGGCACCTGGGACAGCATGCACTGGGGCCGTCAGGTACAGGTGCAGATTGATACCACCGGCGATTCGAAGGCCGACTACACGCTCGAGGTGACCCGAGAGAAGGGCCTGGACTACCCGCTGGTGAAGGTCTGGTCTATCTCCGGTAACGCATCCACCGTGGTGGCGCGCTACCCGCTGAACAGCGCCTGGGGCGACACCGACACCAACATCATGGACACCAACACCATGATTCTGGGTGTGCCGCTGAAGGACCTGGGCCTGACCGCTGAGAAGGCTCAGAGCATCAAGTACACGGTGCAGACCGACACCTGGTACAACGAGGGCAACTCCTACGTGGACACCACCTCGGCTATCGAGTACTCCCCCTTCAACCCCGGTGTGTGGTTCACCGGTGAGGAGTCGGGCGTACCCGGCCTGTTCGTGGACCGTGACGGCGGTCAGCTGACCGTTCACCGCAAGAACAACAACAAGGAGCGTCAGGCTCTGTTCCTGCACATGCACAACGCGACCGGTGACCTGAGCGGCCGTAAGACCGCTAACGGTGTTGCCGCTGGCGACCGTGCACAGGTCGTGGACGTTCCGCGTACCATCCACGAGGCACGTTTCACCGACGTTCCGCCGGAGAACCAGTTCTACCGCGAAATCACCTGGATTGCCTCGCACCAGATTGACCGCGGCTACCCGGACGGCACCTTCCGCCCGCTGAACAACATGGACCGCGCAACCATGGCCGCGTACTTCTACCGCATGAGCGGCTCGCCGCAGTTCACTGCCCCGAGCACGCCCAGCTTCAAGGACGTTCCGCTCAACCACCCCTACTACAAGGAGATTGAGTGGATGAAGGCCCAGGGCATCACGACCGGCTGGTCGGACGGCACGTTCCGCCCCGATTCCTCGGTGAACCGTGACTCGATGGCCGCGTTCTTCTACCGTTACGCAGGTTCGCCCGCGTACGAGGCTCCCGCCCAGGCCCGTTTCACGGACGTTTCGACGGATAACCTGTTCTACCGCGAGATCAGCTGGCTGGCCTCGCAGGGCGTGACCACCGGCTGGCCCGATGGTTCGTTCCGCCCGGTGGAGCCGGTGCACCGCGACGCTATGGCGGCGTTCGTGTTCCGCTACAGCACGAGTGTGCTGGGGTACAGCGCCGACCAGTAGTGAGGCCCGGCTGACCGGCTCACCGCGTAGGCAGGGGTGCCGCCCCGGCTGAGGTGCCGGTGAGTCACGGCTGGTTCCGGTCAGCGGCTAATTCTGGTCAGCGACTGATTCCGGTCAAGGGCGAGGGGGTCGTACCGCGCGTAGCAATGCTGCCCGGTACGGCCCCCTCGCCGTTGTTACGTTCCGCACCGCGGTGTTTCACGAGTCTGACTAGGTTAAACACCCCTCTCCTTGAGACAATGGTGAGGGTTCTTTCAGCGCCCGCTTGAACCCCGTCGTTGAAGCACGGGCCGAAGACCCCTAGAAACACACCATTACAAGAGAATCAAGGAGCATTCAGTGGCTATTCTCCCTGAAGCTACCCCCGCTCCGAAGGGTTCGCGGCCACCGCGAGGACTTCGGCGCGTAGCCCGCGGCTGCGGCGCCCTAGTGCTGGGCCTGACCCTCGGGCTGACTTCCTTACCCTTCGGAACCCAGGCGTACGCCGCACCCGGCGTGGTGCGCGGCGACGTGGATGCGCCGCGTAGCGCATCCGCTGAGACGCCGAACCCGACCGAGGTGCTCTCCCCCAGCCTGGACGGCGCGACCGGCGAACGCGCCGTGTTCGTGCGCTTCAAGGGTCAGGGTGCGTACGCTCAGACCCAACCGGATGCGGTCCGCTCCCGCGCGCAGGCCCCCGTGAACGCGCAGGCGCAGGTGCAGGCGATTCGTGCCAGCGTGCAGCAGCAGGGCGCCTCCGCGGCGAAGGAATCCGGCGCGCAGGTCCTGTACACCACCCACAACACGATGCGCGGCGTGGCGCTCTACGGTAACGTCGAGCAGATTCGTGCGTTGGCGAACCGTTCCGATGTTGAGCGCATCAGCATCATTGAGGACATGGCGCCGCAAAACACCGGTTCCGTGCTCGATACCGATACCCTCTCCGTGTGGGCTCAGCAGCACGCACAGAACACCGCCTCCACCGGCTACACCGGTAAGGGCGTGAAGATTGTGGTGCTCGATACCGGCATCGACTACACTCACGCCGATTTGGGCGGCCCCGGCACTAAGGAGGCCTACGAGAAGGCAAAAGCCTCCGACACGATTCCCGAGGGCACCTACGACCCGAAGAAGTTCCTGGGCGGCTACGACCTGGTCGGTGACGATTACAACTCCGCTAAGAAGGAGACTTCCACTCCCCACCCGGACGCGAACCCGCTGGACTGCGGCGGCCACGGTAGCCATGTGGCCGGTACCGCGGCGGGCTACGGCGTGAACGCGGATGGCTCGACCTTCCGCGGCGACTACTCCAAGCTCACCGAGGAGCAGCTCAAGGACATGAAGATCGGCCCGGGCTCCGCGCCGGAGGCCCAGCTGATTGGCCTGCGCATCTTCGGTTGTAAGGGCACCACCGCGTTCGTTCCCCTGGGCCTTGACCGCGTGCTCGATCCCAACGATGACGGCGACTTCTCCGACCGCGCCGACATCGCGAACCTGTCGCTGGGCAACGAGTTCGGCGTGTTCGACGAGACCGTGAACTACGCGGTCGGTTCCCTCTACCGCGAGGGCATCCTCTCCGTGGTTGCGGCGGGTAACGCCAACAACTACAACGCCGTGGGTGACACCTACTCCAACTCGGGCGGCCCCGGCACCAGCGCCTACAGCCTGACCGTGGCGAACTCGATTGGTTCGACCCAGATGGCTGACCGCGTGAAGATTCTCTCCCCCGCAAACGAGGCGGACACCTACGGCGACTACTCGGTGAGCTTCGACTACTCGAAGGCGACCGAGGAGCAGCTGCGCGGCACCGTGGTGCGTGCCGCAACCCGCAACCGCTACGCGTGCGAGACCTTCACCGAGGAGGAGGCCGCGGCGCTGAAGGGCAAGTGGGCCCTCATCGACTGGGCTGAGGCCGACGGCACCGCACCCTGCGGTTCACGCGTGCGCTTCGATAACCTGCAGGCTGCCGGCGCGACCGGCGTGGTCATCGCCTCCGACACGGAGGTGGGCGACACCGCCATCGGCGGCAACTCCGCTATTCCGGGCGTGCGTCTGGCCAAGAGCCAGGTGGAGCGCCTCTCCTCCCAGATTGATTCGGGCAACCTGACCCTGCAGCTCGGCGAGAACCTGCGCGAGTCGATTCGCGTGCCCAACGGCAAGCTGGATCAGGCGAACACCTCGACCGCGCGCGGTATGCACGGCTCGCACGGCATCACGAAGCCGGACGTTGCGGCACCGGGCACGAACATTTCCTCGATCCTGGTTGGCGGCGGTACCGAGGCGACCGTGAAGACCGGTACGTCCATGTCCACGCCGTTCGTGGCCGGTGTTGCGGCGCTGATTATGCAGGCGCACCCGGAGTACGGCCCGCGCATGATTAAGACCGCCATCATGAACACCGCCGATCACCGCATGCAGGATGCCTGGGGCAACCCCTACGCGGTGGACCGCGTGGGTACCGGCCGCATCAACACGCGTGCGGCGGTGGCCGACCGCGTCATGCTGTTCAACGCCGCCCGCCCCGAGCAGGTTTCGGATACCTTCGGCGTGGTTGAGTACACCCCGAACGCCGGCGTGCAGACCCTGCAGCACCGCGTGAGCGTTGAGAACACCGATTCGGTGGCTCACACCTACGCCGTATCTTACGACGGCAGCACGAGCATCCCGGGTGTGGAGTTCTCCTACCCGCAGTCGGTATCGGTGGGTGCCGGCCAGACCGCCACGTTCACCGTGACGGTGCGCATCGACCCGTCGAAGCTTGAGAAGACCATCGACCCCTCGATGTACCCGACCCAGGATTCGCTGAACTACTCGACCGGCATGGTGACCATTTCGGGTGCCCGCCAGTACATTGCGAGCGCCTCGGGCCGCCTGATCCTGACCGATGCTGATTCCTCGGCCGCGGTGAAGACCCTGCGTATGCCCCTGCACGTGGCCCCGAAGCCGGTGAGCGCGCTGCGCGTGGCCGGTGCGGATATCCACTTCGATTCGAACGGCGCCGGTGCGCTGGAGCAGCGCCTGTCCGTTGAGGGCACCGCCGTGAACCAGGGCGGTTACCGCTCCCTGCTGGGTGCGTTTGAGCTGGGTGCTTCGAGCCCGCGCATCCCGACCGCGAAGCTGGGTGTGGGTTCGGATTCCCGCATGGACCTGCAGTACGTGGGCGCTACCTCGAACGTGGCGGCACTGAAGGCTGCCGGTCAGGACACCTCGCAGGCGCAGCTGTCCTTCGGTATTTCGACCTGGGGCAACTGGTCGGAGGTAACCCCGCGCGGCACCTACTACGTCTTCATCGACACCGATAAGGACGGCACGACCGATTACCGCTTGCAGACGGTGCGTGAGAAGGGCCTGGACTACCCGCTCGTGAAGGTTTCGCAGCGCGGCCTGGACGGTAAGTGGCATGCAATCGCCAACGCCCTGTACCCGCTGAACGGCACCTGGGGCGATACCGATACGAACATCATGGATTCGAACACCCTGGTGATGAGTGTTCCGCTGAGTGTTCTGGGTCTGGACCCGAACGCCGAGTCCACTGAGATTTCGTACTCGGTGACCACCGCGAGCGCGTTCTCCGCTACGACCGTGGTGGATACGACCGAGTCGGTGTCGTTCAACTACGCCACCCCGGCGCTGTGGTTCAGCGGTGATTCGGCGGGCGTTCCGAACCTGTTCGTGGATGCGCCGGGCACGAACCTGGTGGCGCACCGCAGCGGTGAGGCAAAGGGCTCTGCCCTGTTCCTGCACATGCACAACGCGACCGGCGACCTGTCGGGCGTGAACGGTGCGGCCGGTGAGCGCGCGCAGGTTCTGCGCGTGTCGTCGTCCTCCGAGGCTCCCGCTGAGAGTGCTCATTTCAAGGATGTTCCGGCGGATTACCCGTTCGTGAACGACATTAACTGGCTGGCTCAGCGTCGCATTACGACCGGCTGGGCTGATGGCACGTTCCGCCCGAACGGTTCGGTGGAGCGCGGCGCGATGGCGGCGTTCTTCTACCGTATGGCGGGTTCTCCGCAGTTCACTGCGCCGAGCACCCCGAGCTTCAAGGATGTGCCGCGTGACCACCCGTTCTACAAGGAGATTGAGTGGATGCGCGCCCGCGGCATTACGACCGGCTGGTCTGATGGCACGTTCCACCCGAATGATGCGGTGAACCGTGACGCGATGGCGGCGTTCTTCTACCGTTTTGCGGGTTCGCCGGCCTATTCGGCTCCTGCGGTGTCGCCGTTTACTGATGTGTCGACCGGTAGCCAGTTCTATCGTGAGATTGCATGGTTGGCTGATCAGCGTATTACGACGGGTTGGGCTGATGGTTCGTTCCGTCCGGTTCAGCCGATTGAGCGTGGCGCGATGGCGGCGTTCTTGCACCGCTATAACGTGCGTGTGCTGAATAACCGCTAGTCGGATGCGGATGTGAGGGCCGTGTCGGGGTGGAGTTTTCTGCCCCGGCACGGCCTTTTCTGTGGGCTGTTATGTCTGCGGCGTAGACTTAGGTTATGCGTGAATTACAGGTTCAGAATGGCGAGGATGAGATGCTGTCAGCCGTCCAGGATGCCCTCAATCAGGAGGAGCTTCTGAACGCGGGGGCTGATTTTGTTGACCGCTATGAGAGCGTCTTTGAAAATCTAAGCCACTGATATTCCTTTGAAAAAGAAATACCCCCGGTGGATGCCGTACGCATCTGCCGGGGGTATTTGCTTGCCTCACCCTGCCCGAGGCGGGCTAGTTAACGCTGGCGGGCTTCTTTACGGTTGAGCTTCTCAATGGCGGCTTCCACCTTGGACTTGCGGTGACTCAGCTTCCAGAGGCTGAAAGACTGCGTCAAGGTACTCTTGCCTATCTCCACGAGGGAGGGCAGCCCCTGCCGGATGAGTGCCTCATCGATTTCTTCCTGGGTGGCGCCCTGCTCCTTCATCTGCTCGATGATGATGTTCGCCTCCGCAATTTTCCCGGAGGTGAGCGGGTGGTTTTCGAGGCTGGTTTCGATGTCTACGAGCTCGTCGTAGAGTTCAGTTTTTGTTTTTGCCATGGTGCTGTCTTCACCGTCCTTGGTTGACGTGTTCTGTGGCGTAGCGGATGTGGAGGCGTTTTCCCTCATCACCGGCTATTTTGAACGGTATTTGAACCGTATGTTCATACTAACAACCGCACGGGTTGTCGCACAGGGTTTTTACCGGTGAGTACGCTGTGTATTTGCGGAACTGGCGGGAGGCTGGGGCACTACTGAACCCGCCGCGTGCGCCGCTCTGAACGCACCGTGTGGAACACTACCTCGCTTCCCTCGGCGGTTCACCGCACGGGCTATAAGGTGGAGCGTACACTTAAGTCATGCGTGAATTACAGGCACAGATCATCCGTGAAATGGGCGTCAAGCCCAACATGACCGAAGAGCAGGCACGCGAAGAAGTGGAGCGCCGCATCCAGTTCATCTGCGACTACCTGGAAGCCACCGGAAGCCGCGGCCTGGTACTGGGCATCAGCGGCGGCATCGACTCCACCCTGGCGGGTCGCCTCTGCCAGCTGGCGGTGGACCGCCTCAACGAGCGTGGCCGCACCACCGAGTTCGTGGCGGTGCGCCTGCCCTACCGTGTGCAGCACGACGAAGAGGACGCGCAGGAGGCGCTGCGTTTCATCCAGCCCACCCGCTCCCTCACCTTCAACATTGCCGAAGCCGTGGATGGCTTCGACA
>FLSH01001388.1_pt1 | contig 28413 bp, 28 predicted proteins | sample 1550441 | NCBI WGS metagenome assembly FLSH01 (sample SAMEA4031756, study PRJEB14383) | metagenome | biome: human; feature: oral; material: saliva | place: Philippines | collected 2014 | reverse complement strand
AAAGGCTATTACTGGGCAAGTACACCAAATCCAGTTAACAGTGGTCCCAGAAGTGCAGGTTATGGTAATATCATATCAGCCAACTGTCTTCGCTTTGGGCTAAATACGCAATCAGATAATGTCTATGTACGTAATTACTATGAACGTTATGTAGGCATGCAGGTACAGGAATTTGAATAGGTTCCCACAATAATGTAAGTAAAAGAGAGGCTGGAAACAATACCAAGCCTCTCTTTTTTCATCTGGAACCTTTACTGAATAAGAATGTAGAGAACACATTTATAAAGAGAGTATAATATAAAAAAAGTTCTCATTGTGGCTCTCCCGTTAAATACGTAGATTGGAAAAAGAACAAGGGCTTATACACTTGTAAGGTATGACTGTCCAAAATCGGACGGTCTCACATAAAGGGATAAAGCACAAGATAAGAATGCAGAAAAGGCAAATATTTACCATGTCCTTCCGTCTTCTACAAACAACTTATTCCCATATCACTCAACGTTTGTAAACTATTTTCATACAACTCAAAACCAATACATGGTCTTCTGGCTTTGAAAAGACGCCCAATTGACTTGCAATAGATGCCCTTTTGAAGTCTTATTAACGCCCTTTTGAAATCCAATTAAGCACCTTTTCTTTTACGACTCCATAACGGGTTGATTTCCTGTTGGTTGCAGGCTCTCTTTTTCTATCTTTTTTCCCACTTTATTTTAGGTCTTTTCCCGAAATTATGTCATGATTTTTCAGACTATTGTCTGTGTTGGTAGATCCAAGTACCAAGTGCAAATTTAATCAATCTTTTTGTTAAAAGCCAATATTAGAGATTTGGGTTTAAGTTACTCCGAAAATACATAAGGTCGTCTTTATACAATCCTCCGTTTTACTCCAATCTATAGAAGTCACCATCATCATTGATACGATAAACATTTATGGAGGTCTTCTTACCCTCTACAGTTCGCACATAGATTGTACCATCCGTAAAGATAGCGAAGTCTTCCTTTATGTCATTATATGAGCTGAAGGCAAGGATGTTGATACTGTTCTCTTCGTCTATCATTCCATTCTTGTAGGTATATATAAGGAACTCATCGTCCTCGTTGCAGTTATAAGCAACAAAGATGGGGAAAGACTTATAGTTAGGTAGTTTCACGAAATAGAAGCCTCCACTGCTGTTTGCCAGGGATACTCTATCCCCCCAATATGATTTCAGCTCTCCTTTATAGGGACGAATATTATATTCGCGGGCACGCTTGCTGCTCATCTCCTTTTTTACATCCTTATACATGTCAGCTTGCGTGTATTCCAGCTTTGCATCAAGGGAAGGCAGTCCCTGCCCCGATCTTCTTACGTATTTGAAAACACCAGCAATGTTATTATGATACAGCACAAGGTAGTCACCAGTATAAATATACTCCAGCATATCGCTGTATATCTCGTGTTCCGACGACTGTATAAGCAAAACAGGGACTGACTTGGATATATTGATGCCACGAAGAGCAAAGTAATCCTTAAGGTAGGGGTAGTAAAGTGCATCCCGTTCGTACATAAACGGATCACGGTCTGTACGGCAAACCTTGATTTTCTTCCCATTCAGATAAAGGATAGAGTCCCCAAGTATCTGTATCTTCATTTTCCGAAGTTCCTCTAAGCTTTTCTCATTTTCTGTGACCGAATAATCATAGTAGGACACAAGTTCCCAACTGTCTTTCAGTTGGTATTTCTTTGCGGCATACGTACGGTGGATAGCATTCCAGTCTGCCACTGCCTTGTCGCTGACAGGTTGCACCAATGGGGCAGCAGCTCTTTTACGCACCTTTGGCGTAGGACGCCCTGTCTTTCTCTGTGCTTCAGAGCATCCAACAAAGAATAACACACTGATTATTATTAATACTATATTCTTTTTCATATCTTGACTTTTATTTGTGTTGCTCGCCAGACATACTCCGTAGCTCCATAGACCTACGCTGATCTAAAAGCAATTCTTTTCATATTCATTGGGTTACTTAGAATAACATATCACAAAGATATAAAAAACACTTGAAGTTCTTAGAACTTTTTGGTATTCTCTTTAGGAATTGCAAAGGGCAGCCTATTATTTTCCAGTTTGCGAAGCCTTTACGAAGAAAGCGTAGTCCTCATAAATCTTATCACAGATTTCCTTAAACCCTGGCAGTTGATAATAATGATGCTTTTCCAGATTATCTCTGAACTCATCATTATAGTATAACTCATTGGCAAAGCCTGTACTCCCAATCTGCTGATATCGAAGTCGGTCTTTATATAAGTAATATCCCAGATAGGCAGCAGCTTTGTATCGTTCCTTCCACGTAAAGTGCGCCATCCAATATGGACACCCCGCCTTGTCTTTTTTCAAGAGATAGTCAATATATGTTTCAAGAATTGTTTGACATTTCAAATTTTTATCATTGGCTGGTAACCGAAGTATAGTCTTCATTAACCCCTCTCGGATTTCTATATGAGGTTCTTTGTCATATACCTTACGAATAAACGTGTTTATTAATCCAGAAACATCTTCCACATTGGCATACTCGGTCGATATATCCTTTAGTACCAGTTCATTGATAGCTTCATTCGTATCATATCCATAAGATAGAAGCAAATCTTTCAAAATGTCAGGATTATTGTGTAGTAACCAGGCGAAACTCGCTTTGCTATCATTGAACAAAAATCTATTTAGATGTACAATCTCATCACTTAAATGAAACGCTATTTTACCCTTATTATTCCTCAGAAAGGAATCCAACATAGGTTTCGGTAGGCAGAAATTATAGCCCTTGACAAATATATTGCTTATCGGAGCGTGTCGGATATATTCATACTCTTTTTTGTCAATACCGTCTTCTGCTATGTCATCGGTCCAACCCTGCATAATTGTCGGTGAAGAAAAATAGTGTTTATACTCATAGATATAAGGTTGCTTCTGCCTTTGTTCGGGAGCAAGACCTAACTCTTTCAACTTTTTGTTGTACAAAGCAGAAGATATAGGTACAAATCCACGTTTCATCAAGTCGTTGAAAGCATAAGGTATCAGGATGTTGATATATCGTTCATCAATACGCACTTCATCCTCTTCTTCATCCTCAGAGGATGATTGCAGGTAAGAAGTCTGATAGACTTTCATTAGCGAGTCCATTCCCTGAGAGTTTATGGGTAGAATCATATCCTCTGGAATTCCTATTTTCTTACATAGAGACGAAGAGATTGAATCTTTCTCCTGTGTGGTATGCACTATTTTCATTTCTGTACCTTTCTTATTCGTACAACATATCAACCCGATTGACATATAAGTCAATACACTTAGAATAATAAACTTCATTATTTTCATAGAATTACTTACTAAAGTTTCCCACCCTAAAAACAGATGGGAAAATAACAGTTTGTCGAATATTCTTTGTAAATTAGTAATCGCTAAAGAACTGATTTTGAAGACAAAAAACAAGACTATCATAGAAACAAAAATAGAGAAAATAAGCGAGTTATCCAAACATTTGAATGTTAAAAACCGAATGAGTGATAATTTATTTCATTTTTTGCAAGTTTAGTTTCGATCACCTGTTATCTCGTCTGTCATTGGAGAAACAGGACGGAGTTTCCGCTTCGGAGTTAATCCTTCTCTTTGTTTTTTCCGCATTGTGGTTGAGAGCATCATCTGCGACAACGACAAAGAGATGAGCAAAGCCCTTGTAATGACTGAAGCATTTAACCCAAATCAGTTATTAGAACACAATGTTTTAAAATTCTTGTTTTTGTGTTGTTTTCTGACATCTTTTATTTTTTTGTCGTCATCTTGTCTGTCTTTATAACTTGACGTAGCCCACTATGCCTGCGTTACCAAAACAGTCAATCTGTTCGACAATATAACAAAATCTGTTTAGGCTCTAATGAATTTGGGTTTAATAGATGACTGGATAGCTTCTATTGCTCGAATAGAAATCTCAGATGCCAGACTGTAGGATATTACTCATCACGCATCTTCTCCATCTCGATATCAACATCCATGCGATAGCGGTGATAATGCTTCCCAGCAATATCCTCAAAGCCTGGAAGATGAAAGTACTTGTTACGTTTGAGATAATTACGGAGGTCCTCGTCATAGCATAAGCCGTGACCGAATCCGTTTATATCAATGGAAGTACCGATGCCCTTGTCGAACAGAAGACCATAATAATAGCCCACGTAAGCACCAATTCTATACCTCTCCTCTTTCGTAAGGCCGTCGAACTCGGGATAATTCCTTAAATCCAGTAAGGTAGATGCATACTGATCCAGCATAAGGAAATACTCATTCTCCTCATTTACGTGCTTCAACATATACTCCATCAAACCTCGGTGAATAAGCAGTTTCCCATTGGCGCCTCTTGAAGCAAAGAGTGCCTTGGTTTCATCAGCCTCAGGAATTCTGTTACCCACCTTGATTTCATCGAGCATCATCTTGTTGATTACATCAGACTTGTCATAGCCGTATTTCAGGAACAACTCACGAAGGAAATCCCTGTCATTATTCATAAGCCATGTGAGTGCAGCCTTGCTGTCGTGGAAGATGAATTGATTTCTGTAAAAGATACTCTTATCTAAGGAATAGACGATCTTGCCTTTCTCGGTATCCATGTATTCCTCTCCATCTGCACCTTTGACAGTTCCTTTTATGGTAACAACTTGATCCAGTGAAGGTGAAAGAATAACACAATTATATTGAGGTACGAACGTTTGTAAATCCCAAAATATGCCAAAAGTTTGACCATCAGGAACCGCTTTTAAAGCCATGATATTCTTTTGAATACTTCGTTCTTTTGAATTTCCTTTATCTGCATATTTCCAAAAACCATCCTGTATTAGTTCTTTGGAATGTTGGTTCAGATCAACTCCAAATATCTGATATACCCTTTTATAGGCTTCTTGGGAGGGAAGGGGCTTGAACCCACTTCTTATAAGTTCCTGACAAATTAGACGTACAGCCAGATCAGTACATTTCTCCTGCATATCATTGGGCTGCACTATTATGCCTTCTGGGTCGTCTATTTCGTAATAATCTCTGATCAATTGCTCTTCCATTGGCGATAGTTTATGGGTTAATTGAACTTGACCTTTTACATTCTCAATCTTTTGGCCTTCTCGTGGGTGTTTCTGGCTTACCCCTTTACAGCTAATTGTAAACAATAATAATAAAATAAATAAATAATTCTGCCTCATATATTATATGTTAAATAAGTTTTTTTTGTTTTTTGAAGATTTGTCCATTGAACTACGTAATAACTTAACAATATAGATGTTAATGACTATAACGTACATAACTTCATAAGGATGCTGCTATTTATATTTTAATATTGCCCTTTTTCTTTTCTATGTCTTTGTATTTCTTTTTCTGCAGGGGGAATTTCTTCTTCTTGCTTATAATGAATTAAAGTTTCCCACCCTAATAAATAGATAGAAAAATAACAATTTGTCGAATTTTCTTTGTAAATTAGTAATCGCTAAAGAACTGATTTTAAAGACAAGACAACAAAACTGTTATGGAAACAAAAATAGAGAAAATAAGTGAGTTTCTTTGATTACACGCAATTCATTGAATATCAACATATTTTACATTTATTGCTTGCACATATTCTAAATGTGGTTCTTATTGATGTATGGGACAAAGATAAGTTTTTGCGGTGTAACCTCCAAATTGTTAACTTTTATTAGCAAATAACAATGCCAACCCAATAAAGGAAGGGAGGAATAAAAAGGTAAGTAATAGAAAGGAAAAGCCCCCACACACCTATATTATAAGGTGGTGGGGGTGTTTATATATTAATGTTATATAGCGTTATTTCAGCCCTTTATGGGGCTGCTATAACTTGGGTTGGTAGGTTTTTATTAGTTCCCCTTTGGGGCTGTTGTGTCTGTCCCTGCTGGAAGGTGTCTGGTGTATTCGTGTCTGCTTGGTGGGTGTCCCTGCTGCTTACATTGTTAGTACTTTTTATATATTCCAACCCTTACAAGCGTACACACGTTAATTATTTCGTGTGTTATCTGCTTGTTGCCCTCCTCCTCCTTGATGTACTCACTTCTAACATCTTAAAAGAATTTTTAGTAAAAAAGAAGGAAAAACAAAATACTAATAAATACTGCTCGTTCCAATAATTCAGAAAATTGCTGTGTGTGAAAGGAAAGTTAGGGGGGAGGTTTGGGAAAGGGCCACCCTTTAAAAAAAAGGCCTCCCCCCCTGCCTGCCTTGATAATTAATTACTAATATATTGCTTTGTCCTTTGCTTGCCTTGTCTTCCTTGCTGTGTTGCTTTCCTCCTGCTTGGTTTACTTCCTTACTTGCTGGCTGTCTTGGTGTTTGGCTGTGTTGCTGTCTTGGTATGTCGTTCCCTTACTAATTTACTAATAACATAAAATAAGCCATTTAACACGCTTGTAAGCGTTTATATCCATTCTATTGGTACATTGTTTCACTAATAGAATTAAACACGTTATAACGCAAATAAACCACTAATAAAGTAATATAATAGTATTGTGTTGCTGTCGTTGTCTGTTTGGTGTGTTATTACCTTGATGTTGTGTTTGCCGTCTATGTTAATTGTTAGTAGTCATTTCCTTTGCTGGTTGGCTGTGTTACTGCCTTGGTGTCACTAATTATTATACAATCAATCTAATACCAACCCTTTTACTACTCATTCATAATTCAGTCAGTCGGATAATACCACCCTTCAAAAGGTGGTTATTATCCTCCTTCCTTGCCTACCACTAATAAACTTACAAATACATGAAAAAGTTATTTTCTTATATTACTATTATATCTTTATTAAATATCTTATTATCAAATTATTAATATCCATTTTAAGCCGTTGTAAGCGTGTGTTATTGTGCTGGTGATATGTTGTGCCACTAATACCTTTATAAAGCAATAGAAAGCAAATAAACGGCTAATACGTTTCTATTGTATTACGTTACCTTGCTATGGTAGTGTATCGCTTATTGCTTGCTTGGTGTTGTGTTTACTATTGTTGTGCGTGGTGTGTTGGTTTGTCTGTGTTGGTTACTCTCTCTATCTGTCTGTAGTGCTGTTTAATTCGTTCCTGCTGCCTTGTTCCTTTGTTACCTTGTAACTTTACCACTAATTAGTATATACCGCTTTATATGGCTTGTATTACGATAACAACACTTTGATAGTGTGTGTTATCTCCTTGTATTGTATTATTGGGTTGGTATTATTATTTATTTATCCCTTGCTTACATATATACAAAAAAAGGAAATAACCATTAATAGTTATCTCCCTTTTGATTATATATTGATTTGAAAAGAATATATTTGGTATATTAATTTAATTAAAGTGCATTAATCTGTTTTATTAACTCATCGTATTTTGTATTTATCTTTTTTCTTTCCTCACTTGTTTTTTCCTTTAATTCCTTTATTTCTTCTTTGCGTTTTTTCTCAATTTCCTGCTTTGCTATATCTTTCATTTCCTTTGTTATACTATTCATATTTTAATTGATTTATTGGGTATAGGGCTAATTGCCCCCTTTCCCTTATTAATCTAAGTAGATGTATAAAACAATACATGTTAGTAAAATCATTGCATACATTTGTGTTTCCCTTTCTTGTTTAACTATTTGGTTAATTCATTGATTATTAGTAGTTTACATCATATCCTTTATTTCGTATTTCTTTTAATATTTTATTTTGATTTTCATCTTCTTTTCTTTGTAATTCCTTTCCCAAATCTATTCCAATAAAGAAGGAACAAGTGCAACAAAATAACGCTATTAATGTGAAAATTAATAATATTATATCCATGTCTTTTTTTATCTCTCTTATTTGATTATTTTTTTAATGTCTTATACACTCCTTTGCTTTTGGTAGTGGTGCTTTAAGTGCCTTTAAGTAGGTGGTGTATATCACATCATCGTGCGCCCATTGGCACACTAATTTATCTTTGCGCCTTGATATTACTTTGTAATAGATTTTATCTTTTGTCCGTGCCTTGGTGGGGTGCATTTTGGTAAGCATTATAATATCGCCCCTTTTAATGTCGTTTAGGTCGTAACCTTTATTATCTGACCACTTTATCCATTTATATTCACCGTTTTGTAACACCTTTGCGCAATATATTCGGTTTTCGTTCCACTTAAATTCAAACCCTTTAAAATGCTGGTGCATTATTCCATTTTTGAGTTTATAAAACTCTCTGTCTATCAGATTGTTATCTATATTTGTCATAATTGTATATTATTATTTTTATTATTATATTATTTCTTTTATTAGTGTGCTTGTATTTCCCCTTTTGCTTCGTTATACTTGCTAATTAAAAACCCCACTCCGTACCGCTCGGTAGATTTGTTGTTATAAAGCATATCATCAAAAGTTTTATCTGTTTTATATTCGTCGTAACCGCTTCTTTGTGAGCGTATTATGTGAAATAGTTGCCGTCCTTCTTCGCCCAAAATATTTGATAAACAATTGGCCAGCCCAAGCGTATCAGTATGATTTTTTGTGAGTATTAAATGTTTTTTTTTGATATCCTCCATTATGTCCCTAACCTTGTTAAATTCCCTTTCTGTAAGCGGTTTATTTGCGTTAATTTCCACCCTTGTGGGGTGTCCATTAACTTGGGTTGGTATGTTTATTTTCTTTGTGTAAATTTCGCATTTAGTATTCCAATATTCGTTATCATCAAATGACATATAACGTTCTCTATTAACATTAACACAACTACTATCTAAAATTAATCCCAATGCCTTAAAGTCGCTTTCCAACGCTTTAAACACCCCCTTAAAGTCGTTTTTATTTTCGTCTAAAATTGGAATAAGTGCATACATTCCACGTCCTCCCACGCTTAAACTTGAATACATAACATAAGGCAATGAATTTATCTTTGTTCTCATTGTTTCAAGCGTTACACCTTCATTATCTTTAGCGTCAATGTCAACCGCAATTAGTGGGTTAACGTGTTCCACGTTCTTGGCCTTGCCTGTCTTACCTTTACAAACACATGAAGGGATAAAAGATAATATATTATCTTTTGCTTGTCTGTACTCACTTTCATTTGCTTGTCTGTCAATTTTTCGCACTGCTTCTATTTCTTCTTTATGTTTTCTACCCGTTTTAATTGCGTTATATAAAGAACTGATTTCCAATACTTTATGTTGTTCCATAATGCTAACTTTGGTATTATGTATGAAATCGGGGGTTATTCTTTGCGCCTGCTTTTCCTCCTGCTTTTCCTCCTGCTTGGCTTCCTCCTTGGCTGCCTCCTTGGCTGCCTGCTGCTTTTCTTTCTTTACTTCCTTACTTGCTGGCTGTACTGCTGTCTGCTGTGTTGCTGCCTTGGTTGTTCCTGCTGGCTGGCTGTCCTCCTGCTTTGCTTCTTCCTCCATTATTGCCTTCATTACATCGGTCGCAATTTCTTTATTAATACCCTTTGGGGCTGTTGTGTTGTTGGCTGCTGTTGTATCTGCTGGCTGTGTTACGTCCTCTTTAATTGCTGTTGTATCTGTTGGCTGCTCTCCTGCTGGCTGGCTGTCCGTGTCGCTATATGTAAAGTGTACAGGGTTATATTTAAGCGTACATTTGCCCCCCATTACTCCTTTTGCGCTGTCCCTTACCTTTAGCACCTTAATTGTTGTTTCATAATTTTCTCGGTCTGTGACCGCTAAACTAAACATATAATCGCTAATATTGAAAAAATTTGCGCTTCCGTTGACGCTATAAGCCGTAACTTCTTGACCTTCAAGCAATTTAGTAGGATGTGCAACTAATATAATAGCCGTGTCCGTGTCTATTGCTGCCTTCTTTAAGGCACTCAAAGCCCTTCCAATCTTTTCCGTTTCGGAATCGTTACCAGTAATCAAATTTTTTAACATCATGAAATTGTCTAATATTACCATATCAACCCCGTATGTTTCTTTTGCGTCTTTTATCATGTTTAGCAATTCTTGCCAATCTGACAAATCGTAGTCGTATATTACACTAAATTCGCTTGCTTTGGCTGCTGAATCAAATAGAATTGATAACATTCTACATTGGCGGTCTTGGGGTGTTTCTTCCGCAATATACAGGGTTTTCCAGTTGTTAAATTTAGCCATTTGATACCCGTAAAAATTGGTAAATGTACTCTTACCGCTTGCAGGTGTTGCCACTAATGTTGTTAATGTTTGCTTATCAATTCTCATTATATCGTCAATTGATTTAACCCCACATTTGTAACCATCGAAAGCGTTGTATTCTTTCGCTGCTTTAATAAATTTATCTGTATCTAACTTCTTGAAACTCATATCTTTATACTGGTTAAATCTTTATTGCTGCTTGCAATTCTGCCAAACTTGGCTTATATTCTTGTTGTGGTGCTGTTTCCTTTGTCGCTTCCTTCGCTTCCTTGGTGGTCGCTTGGTACGCTTGGGTTGGTAATGATTTTATTTTGCTTGTCGCTTTCGCTTTGTCCTTTGACTGCTTATTAAGTCCCTTTATAATCGACATTGATTTATCGCTAAGCACCCATTTAGTAGTGGTTTTATTTACTCCTTTTATATTGATATAATCGGTTGATGTGCTAATTAAGTAGCCCTTTTCCGTTAGTCCCTTTATAATTTTATTTACGTATGTTATTGTATTCCCCTTTGGTTTATTTCTGTAACCACAAAGAAACGCTATCCGTGTTTTTTGTGTCATTACTTCCTTTGCTGCTGGGGTTGTTTCCATTGACTTGGAAAATAGATGTAATAATGTTACAATTTCTTTTAAATCTTCAACGTCCGTTATGTACTGGTCGATAACATACTCACTTATTAAGTAACTCATAATGTTTGGGTTATAAAGTTATATTATTATCTGTGTTGGGTTTTTTCTATTATAAAAAAGTGGTGGGGACAAACCCAAACAAAAAGCCCCCTTTTATACCACCTTTATTTTATATCTTTTTCTTAATTTTCAAGTATACATTTTTTATATAACTCGTTCATCTCAATCAGTTTACGGGCTGCGTTAATCTTTTCCCATTTTGCCTTAATTGCTTTAATACGCTTTTCCTCTTGGGCTGGTGTCATATTAGCGTATCTTTTCTTTTGCGCTTCACTAATTTTCTTTTTTGTCGCTTCTGAATGTCTATATTTTTCTTTTTCCATTTTCTTTATATTTCTAAATCGTTATTATTGGAGTGTATATTTTAAGTACCCCTCTATATAAATAAGTATAATTTAATTCGAGAAAGTCAAGTATATTTTATAAAGTTTTCTGCAAATTGTCTTGAAAACCTCTAAAACAAAGGAAAAATAATTTAAAAATAATTGAAAATAATTTTGAGTTTTCTAATCAGTTTTTAAAGAATAAAGGGAAAATAGGGGTATTAATTGGCTGGGGGTATTGACTGGTTGGGGTGTAAATTCAATCGGTTATATAGTGTTGTATTTGTCGATGTGGTGGGATGTAAGGGAATAAGGCAAAATAAGCCCTTATAAGGGGCTTTTGCTGCTATTATGGTAAAAGTATAAATAAAGGGGATAACAAGCCGTTAAATCGCTTATATGGTGGCTTGGGTGTAATAATGGTTGTAATAGGGTTGATATAGCGTTATATATAACAACCCTTGAAGGGGTTGTTATATATAACTTGGGTTGGTTATTATTTTGTATTGCTTTCGCTTTATTTCCTTGCTGTGTTACTTATTACCTTTTATACACTCATTCAGTACAATAGCATAATATATCATATATAATAAATCAACACCAACCCAAATTATTAATATACCACCCTTTGCAGGTGGTTTATTAATAATGCTATAATCTATTATTATATTACTACTATTATATTATGTTATATAGCGTACTATATACGGGGGTATATACTCCACTATATACGGGTATATATAGTTTTTGCATATAGGTATATAATGTAATATATACGGGTATACTTCTATTTTGTGCTTATGTATTGAATAGGGGTATATACTCCACTATATACGGGGTTACTTTCGTATATGTGTATCTTTATAACCATTTTTGGCTATAGGTATACTAATAACAATATAAGGATTTTTAAAAGATTATCTTAATTTTCGCATTAATATATTCTAATATATTGTATCTTTGCATAATCATAAATCAAAAATTAAATACAATGATGTACTCTGTAAAAATAACCGAAAAAAGAGAAAGTGGAAATCATTCTTTTATGCCACCTGAGCGAATGGCAAATCTTGAAGATGCAAAAGAATTTATGGAAACAATGTTTAAAGGTCTATTAGAAAAATATGAAATAGGTTGTACTATGGCAGATTTACCGAAAAGAAATAATATTATCGTCGGAAATGATGAATTAATCTTTAATAATGGGGATGACATTTATTTCAAAGTTGAGATAAAAGAATGTGCGGAATAAAGGGGAGGTAATCTCCCCTTTATCTGCCTACAAATGACAATAACGGGCTAACTTGCCTATGTTCATAAGCAATTTTTCAAAATCATTTATTGCTGATATACTGCCTTGTGGGGCTTTCTCATTGTATACCTTATAAGTTAGTATAAAGTCGTTAAAATCATGCTTTATCAAGTCAAGCAGAAAACATAACTTGTTGTAATTCATATCATTAGCACCACCAAAGCCCCATACTTGTAATATCTCCCTTGTCTTTGCTTCTGCTATTGCTTTGCGCTTCCTTTCTGTCTTCCTTTCTAATTGACTGAAAAAATCATCTTTTAATACATTGTAATCATTTAACCTTTTGATATTCAATAATTTATCATCATACGATAAGTCATTATAATACTCCAAATCTTCATCTTTTGCCATTGCTGGGGCTTCTGCTGTTATGTTGCCTGCTGCTGCTGGTGTATTGGTTGGCTGGGGTTGTAACTGCAATGAATTTATAATATCCTCATCGCTTGGGTGTCCGTATACTTTTTCAATCATTAATGCACTATCCCCAATCATTTTACCGACTTGCGCAAAGTTATAACCTTCTCTTAATCTTTGAGTTACAAACGTATGACGTGCAAAATGACTACTAATAACATCATTTAACGGCTTGCCACTTGGGGTTAATCTGTTGATAGAAGCACGGGTAAATAACACCTTTAAGTAGTGTGCTAATGCTTTATCTTTCTTATTCTTTACTTCATTCTCTTTATTGGCTCTTATTGCCTGCAATAATTTCGTAACTTCCTTTGTTTCAGTGATATATGATGTTGTGTTACGCTTGATTGTTATTAAGATAATTGTATTACATGGCTGTCCCTGCTGTACCTTATAATCTCCTTTAATTAACTTTAGCGTGTCGCTAATTCGCTGACCTGTAGCAAGTTGCAATAAAAACACATCCTTGTAATATTGTTCTTTATCGTTTTTTACTTTTACATTTCTAAATGCTTCAATTTCCCCCTTTAGTATTTCGCATTTCTTTTCCTCCTTCACCTGCTTCACATTCACGAATGTAACGGGGGTTATTCCGTACTTGGTGCCTGCTTGTGTACCTGCAATATATTTAATTATTTGCCTTATTACACTTGCCACCTTATTAACCTTGCTTGGGTTGCTATTCGATTTAAGGTAATCTACAAAAGCATTAAATGATGATTGAGTTAACGCTTTTGCGCTATCCCTTTGATTGGTTTCTACAATCCACTGATAAAATACTTTAGTGAGTTTCTCATATTGCTTTGCAGATGTTTCTTTTATCTTTCTATCCTTGGTATAACTTGCCAATGCTTCACTTATTAACTTTGTTGCCTTGGCTGTCCGTGTCGACTTTATGAATTGGTTAGTTACGGGTGACATTTCGTTATTTTCTTTTAGGTTGATTTTTTCTTTTAAGTTTTCAAAGTTACTAAAATTATTCTGATAAGCCAAAATACGGCAATTAGCAATATAGGCAGTTAATTCCGCTTGTTCTCTTAACTGCTTGTCTGTTAGGACAATACCTTTATTAATCATTATTGGCTGCTGCCTTTTGCTGTCCCAAAGGGTTGGTAGTATCTTTTTGCCCGTTGGTATCTTTGCTTGAATTGCTTTTCCTTCGCTTGTAAGGTAGTACACCACCATATATAAAGGTGTTACCGTCTTTGCTTTTGGACTTCTCAAATTAAAATTAACACTAATTAACCGACTTGTTGCCATACTTTTACACACTTTTTCCCTTGGGGGACGTTCTTAATATTGGTTCTTAATCCCACATATTCAGAATGTGCATAAAATCATAAATGACTGATATAATGAATATTAGTATATATTCCGTGAAAATAAGTGAGCTATCCAAACTTTTGAGTGTCAAAACCTGAATGAGTGGTGGTTTATTTTATCTTTTTGGTAAGTTTGGCATCGGTCACCTGTTATCTCGCCTTTCACTGGAGAGACATGACGAGGTTTCTGCTTCGGAGTTAATCCTTTCTCATTGTCTCTTCCGCATTGTGGGTGAGAGCATCCACAGTATATGCAAACAAAAGATATATGAGCTTTCAAATCATGGTAAGAACTGTTTCTATCGGATGATGATTCGTCCTCAGATGGATTGGAAACGTTTGATGAATCACTTTGCACTGCGTTATATGTGCCTATTGCGTAAATATAACGAAGCTCCTCTATCTAATACCGCTACATGTTTCATTATAGATGATACCGTGCTTGAGAAGAGTGGCGTGAGAATAGAGGGTATCAGTCGTATTTACGACTATGTAGAAGGTAGATGTGTATTGGGCTACAAACTGCTACTTTATGCATTCTTTGAAGGCAAGATAACAATACCCTGTGTTTTTTCACTGCATCAAGAAAAGGGGAAAAAAGGAAACTAAGTAGTAGCTCGGATTAGATGATTTTAAAGGTTGCTACTGTAATGGTCAGATAGCCGACGCAACGCAGTGTTACCTTACATATACCGTCATGGCTTTGGAAAAGAGATTCACAAAACATTAAACCATGGTCGAACTCTTTTCGGATATGGAGGGCGACTTCATGGCATTAACGTTATGCAAGAGAGTTCTTGCTTGTATCGAGCGCATTCTTCGCATTTTAGGAGAAACGCTTGGGGTGATCCCCCAACACCTTATGGCTACAATCAGCGGTAATAACAAAGCGATGTGCAAAATCCTCGTAATGGCTAAAGCATTAGAAAAATGGAATGAAGTATATGGACACACTGCATAACCTCAGTTAGTCATGTGTTAAAAGTCAATGGAAATAGGGGAACGACAGGCAAAGGGGAATGAGAAAAACCTGTGTTTGAAGGGGTGGGAAACTTTAGTTATTCACCTATAAAGTAAGGAGGTCTACCCGTATGCTCGTAATTCATATAGATAATTTCTGCATCATCAGAACCTATCGTATTCTTATCTATTTCTATTTTCGTTTGCTTGATAAGATATGACATTTTTATTATCCTCCTATAAATCTTATATCATCTGGATTTATATTTCAATTATTACTATAATAAGGTTCATCTTCCTCTTCTCCTCCACGAGGAGTTGTAAGAAAAGCATAAATCTTTGTTTTTTTCAAAGGGTATTCCTTAACTCCTACACGTAGAAAAATCTCAAACTTATTATTATATTTACTTACCCTCACTATAAACTCTCCACGCTGGTTGTGATTCTCACCAAAAGCTTTGCGAAAGATTTCTATCACTTCATGTTCATCGAAGTAAAACCATCCTTCATATTTGGTTTCTCCCACATTCCATTCAAACAGCAGTTCGGAAAGGCGAGCTTTCATGTCGATAGGATTACCGTCATATTCATAGACAAACTCTCCATTAGCATAGTTATATATAGTACGTGTAGTACCAAGGCGAGCTTTAGGGTCTTCCAACTCCAGAAGAATATCATAATTGAAACGCTCACGATAAGTGTTCCATAATTTCATAGGGATACCATTGGTCTGAAGATTAGCAATGACATCACTATCCATTGAGTTTGTACAATATTCTTTCGTATTCTTTGCAAAGTGTGTAGCCTCCTTGTCAAACTGCTTTAAGGGCATCTTCACTTCGTGTGCCTGAATGGTATCACAGATAAGATCTCTCCTCCCCTTTGCAGCAAGATATAACCATATCTGACCACCAGGAAGAAGAGTTATGACAAAATTCTCATATTTAACTCGTTTTTTTTGTGGTCGCAAATAAAGCTCTTTTTTGAATAACTCTGTCATTCTATCTTGTAATGCCTTTGGTAATTTTATCTTTGCCTCATAATATTTAGCTTCGCTATATTACAGCCAAAGCACGTTTATACTGTTGGGTACTTCCTGCTTCTCATCCTCTTCAAATTCGTTAAGAGACACTGCGCCACCAGGAACTCCAAGCCCTTTATGTACCATACGATCCATTGCTGGATATTCATCACCTTCTGTTCCAAACCCTACAAAGGCATACTTGATTTCTATAGGATAATTATAAGGAGCTGCCACAGTTGGCATCCAAGAAAATTTAGAATCTTTAGACTTTTCCATTCTTTTATTACTACTACAAGATATAACTCCAAAAGAGAGAAGTATCATTATAAAACAGTATTTAATTGTGTTCATTATTTTGTATAAATAAATTCTGTATACCAATAAGTATCAATAAGGATTATGTAAAATTGACATTAATTTAATCTTTATCCTTTTGCAATATCAACTCTAACAGCACTCTTTATGTACATATTAGCTTTTGAAGAAATATTCGATTCAGCTTCTGATAATGTACTAATCTTTGATTTGGAACATACATCTATATTTTGGTCTACATCCATGTTGAATTTACCTTTTATGGTATGACTTTCATCCCCCTGATATGACTGTATTTACATTTTTGTTATAGAAGAATCTACATCTCCGCCAACAGATAGTCGTGCATTACCATCAACGGTCATATTTGCATCTCCTCCCACCTGCATTGTAAAGTTCTTTCCCACATTTACATTCATATTCTCTGATGCGTTGATGTTGACATTCTTCGTATTGACATTCACTTCTTCGGCAGAAGATATGGTGATGGTGCCATTTAATTCATCAATGAAGATTTTATTGGCACGAGTGGTCTGTAGGAGAATGGTATGGGCTGTATCATCAAAGGTGACGGTCGAACCGCTTCGGGTGGTAAGACTTTTCTTGTGGTTGGCAGCAAAGCCTCCGCTACCAGTAACTCCGTTAAACAGGCTACCCAAAATGTATGGTCTTGCTGGATCTCCATGACGGAATCCAAGGAGAACTTGGTCGCCTACCTCTGGGATAAATACAAAACCGCGATTGCTCTTTACGTCCTTACTACTACCGCCATCTGGTGTCATCACACGCACCCAACCTGTCTGCATACCATCTGTCTGCCAATTCATGCGTACACGAACACGGCCCTTGCCCTGTGGGTCAGCATTGCTAAGCACGGTTGCCATCTGTGTCTCAGCTAATGGCATACGCACCTTTGGACTTGGCAGTGCCTTTATCGTTGCGGGGATAGCCGTGAAGCGGTTTTTATAGTAGCTCCCTTGGCTCACCTCGTGGGTTATCTCGATGATGCTGAAGTTACCCAGATTCTTTTTGGAAATATTTCCTATATGCCCCAAGAAAGAATTGTAGACTACAAAATTACCATAGAGTATTGCACAACAACTACTTTCTATCAACAATCATCTAATATAGAAAGCCAAAAGGAATAGGTCTTTTTTACGAGTCTTTATCTGTATTTATTTCACCAAGTCAATAACACCTTTGACGTTTTTTCTCCTGATACTTTATACACGCTACCATTTTCACTCGTATTCTTCTCCGAAACTTGTACATTACCAATACATTCTGTGATGGAGTTGTAATAAATAGACACAGATGATATTACAAAAACTCTAAATTGATGAAATCTGATAGTAAAGGTAGTCGTTACAATCAGTGCATCAGATAGGAGCCTTTTACAAATTTTATTTCTTGGCGAATTCCATATTGTCGAATGATTCAACTATTAACTCTATACATCGTTTGCCTGCTTCCCAATAATAATTATTTAAATTGGGTCTCGGTCCAATTGATTCTATATAACAAATACCACTATTACATTGTATAAGATATGACATAAGAAAAGCTCTGAATTTTTTTTCAGGATATTCTAAATTTCCTTGGATGTACCATACTTTTTCTAATTTTGGATTCAGAATATTATCAACTATTTTTTTTTGTATTTTGCATTCAAATTCTGATATATTTTTAAAACGTGTTTCTATGTTAGAGGCGATGCTTTCAAAATTTTCTTTGCTTGTCTTTGTATACAAATATATATTGACTATACCAATATTCTTTCCTTCGTCTTCATGCTTGAGAAGAAAACGAATAGGTTGGGTGGACAAATTATTGTGATTGCTGTCCTTAAACATTTTCCATGATACAGGGAAATAAAATATGAAATTATTTTGTTTGAATTTGAAACTAAAGGGTTGTAAATTTTCTGCCATGTTCCAATTAGTCTTGTTTATCAAATCCCAATTATTTGTGATTTGGAGCATATCGAACATCCTTTCTTGATAATCTTCTTTAAAGCATGATGCTTTTACCATAAAATAATTGGCTCCTGAAAAATCAGGATCATAGTCTTTTAGCACGGTAAAACGAGATATTACACTTTCATCTTTATTTATTGTCTTTTCCGTAAGGATGTCAGCATAGGTTCCCGTTGATGTACCATTAATCTTTCTGTAATGAAGAATACTTTCTCCCATCAGATTAAGTTTTTTAGCAAGCCAATCTGCAGAGTTCATTTCATACCAACAATGTTCATAATATACGGAAACGTCTAACAGCGGACAAGTTTTGTCAATACTAACATATTGCCCGATGTTATTAATATCAAGTCCTTCTATAGGTTGCTTTTCAATCTGTACAGGTTTTACGTCCTTAGGTAGCAGAATCCAATATGCTAATTGTGATTCTACTGTTGTATAGTTACATTTCCAATAACGTTTAATCTGTTCTTCTTTCGAATAAGATTGTTGGATAGGAAACATTTCTTTATTATTTATATCATTCATAAATCGTTTCTATAATAAGAACTTTACAATATACAGTAGGAGAGCCTCCTTTAGCTAAACATACATCCTACAATTAAAATTATACACCCTGTTAGATAAATGAATCTACCCCATTTTATGAATAAAGATTTGAACTTATCTATTACTTGAATACGTTCCTCATTCATGACAAGACCATTGTATTTCACATGGAAACTCATCATAACCTTAATGAGGAAATTTACAAGAGTTTCCATTATAATGATATTTAAACCTACCATAATAATGACAAGTATAGAATGGTAGAAATCATGGCACACATCCATCATTTCCGTACCATACCTTACGGCTAAAACTAAACTAAGCGTATACATTATACATGCACCTAAAAGGCATACTAGATAATAGATTAGTAATTTTTTACCATGATATTTCTTGTACATCATTATCAATAAGATATAAAATACAAAGACTAACATGATGAATAAAATAATTCTCATATTTTTTACCCTCCAATTATTACAGTTGAACTTCCCGTTAAAACGATTCCATCTTTAGGTGCAATAAACCCTAATACATTACTTATATATTCAGCAGCATTTGTTATGAAATTTGTTATTGGCTTTAATGATAAAGTTACTGACAAATCACATTTTAATCCAAGAATCAATGCTAAATCTCCACCTACATTGATATGTGCCTCTAAATCATCAAAGTCTAAGTACCAGCCACCATTTACTGACGCATCAGCAGCCACAAACGGAACTTCTACATTAGCTTTAACATTTAGAATTCCTAAAATATCTGCCGTACCGTCTGTTCCTGCTCTTGCGACACCTGCTTTTGCACCAAGCTCCGTTTGCATTCCTATTCTTTTTTCTTCCCAATTGGCAATATACTCTCCTTTGGCATTTGCTTCTGCATAGCCAACATCTGCATATCCTGCTGTATTACCATATAATACACCCTCTTTCCCAATATGTACATTTGCTTCATGATGTAGCCCTGTAATACCAGCCTCTGCCTCTGCTTCAGATCCGTATACCCCATCACCATAAAGACCTGCCTTTATTTTAGCGTGTCCAACCGAGTAACCAACACCAACACCAACTCCACCGTTACCTTCTCCAAATGGCTCCCAATTTGGAGAATTGTATTTTGTATCTAAAATAAGAGGAGCATCAAAATTGAAAGTATCATATATGCCATTAGCGTTCTCATCAGTCAAGCTTCCTTGTAGTCCAAATGCTCTTACATAACTATCATTAGAATAATTCTGATTGGCAAGCATTGGCTCAAATAAAATGTTTTCTTGTGCAGCCTTTACACCTACTGTTGGAAGAGCTTGTACACCACAAATTGTTTCATCACCTATTTTTGCTGCAGGTTTGCCATTTATAAGAACAGATGTTGACCCTCCCATGATGATACCACTTCCATTATGGAATGCTGACGGACATATAAAGCCATCCCCCTTCCTAGCAGCAGGATATCCATCTATTAATACATTGTCACTACCTGTATTTATAAGACCAGAATGTCCTGCTATATCAATTCCCTTTCGAGCAGCACCTTTCCCCATTATATTATGAATTTAGCTTGATTAACTTACCCTTTATATTCACAAATTTTTGTCCATTTATATGAATAACTTTCCCAGAATGCACATTAATAACATTCTCACTGTTTAGTTGTGTCATTGTCTTACTATGTAAAAAAGCTAGAGTAGGATACAAACGCAAATAACTTTCTCTTACATTAATTTCTGTATTAACTTCTACGTCTATTTTATATTGTTTGCAGCTAATAGTTATATTGCCATCTGCTGACATTATAATGCTGCTATCGCCAACCTTAAATGTAATACGCTTTTGTCCAGTTAAATCTATAACGCCTTTGTTATCCATTGTTAAAGCCGACATAGGGGGACTATCTTTTTTCCCTCCAACATTAATCTTGGCTATTTCCCCAGAATTAACAGTATGAGAAATTTTAGATGTTATAGATAAATTTCCTCCACCATCAAAGTTCATGCTTACACCGCCTTTATCGTGTAGGGTTACGCTACCTGCAGAGTCATCAAGTTTCAAGGAGCAACCGCTTCGTGTGGTGAGACTCTTGCAGTTGTTACCTTGACCACCGCCACCACCAGTTGTTCCATTAAACAGGCTACCCATAACATAAGGACGGGCTGGGTCACCATGGCGGAAGCCGAGGAGAACTTGGTCGCCTACCTCTGGGATAAATACAAAACCACGGTTGCTCTTTACGTCCTTACTACTTCCGCCATCTGGGGTCATCACACGCACCCAACTTGTCTGCATACCGTCTGTCTGCCAGTTCATACGTACACGAACACGACCCTTGCCCTGTGGGTCAGCATTGCTAAGCACGGTTGCCATCTGTGTCTCTGCCAATGGCATACGCACCTTTGGACTTGGCATTGCCTTTATTGTTGCAGGGATAGCCTTAAAGCGGTTCTTGTAGTAGCTGCCTTGGCTCACCTCATGGGTTATCTCGATAATGATAAAGTTACCCAAACTTTCTTCTGATAAGTTTCCTACACGTTCCAAGAACGAGCTGTAGAGACTTACGACAGAACCTACACGCAGGGTTGGCACCTGACTCTCAGCTGTGATATAATGTGTCTCAGCCGTCTCAGCCGCTTGCTTACGACCCATGTAGTTAACGAGTTCCGTCTCATTGCTGATACGTGGCAGCGCATGCTGTCGTGCGGGTTTTGAGAACATACCTAATGATGCACGGAAAGCATCGCCCGCAAGTTTGTCATGACCATATGCCAAGTCTGGTGTCATACGCTGCATCTCATGGTCAGCACCAGAGTGGTAAGAGAACACCTGCTCAGAGCGTGCGAGGGTCTGTAACCCAATGTCAAGTGACGACAGCGTCGTTCCATATTCCAATATTATAGGGTCAGCCAATCTCCTTGGTTTACCAAAGATGAGTTTTGTTCCATCGAAATACATCCACTCCTGATACTGATGAGCAAGACGACGGATAAAGTCGAAGTCCGACTCTTCATACTGGCAGATAAAGTCCTTGGTTTCCTTGAATGCAGGATTCAACTCTAATTGCACCTTAGCTTGTTCGCACAGCTTTTTCACTACATCCCCAATGGTTGTATCATTCCATGAGAAGCAGCTGTGTGCCGTTTCCAATCTGTAAGTAGCGGAGTAGCCAGAACCGATGATACATTCAAAAAGAGGGATCCAAGCACTGAAATTCCAAATGCTTGTAATCCATATCTTCCCCAATTTCCTTTGTTACTTCCCATCATAATGAACTTTTAGATTATTTTTCTTCAAACAATCTTTCGAACTCGTCTTCGGGTAGAAGATAACGTAGGTAATACTCTGCAAACTTATAGTTAACAGAATCTGGTGTGTTGCGCATACGTTGAACAGCCTTGGGGGGGAGATAGAAATCTATCATAATTTCTCCAGGAAAACGTCTATCTTTCCTTAACGCATTCTTATTCCGCTCTTCTATATCATCACCTGAGATAATCCTATGTAGAAAAACTGGCATTGGCTTTTCTATCGTTCCGTATGATTTATCCTTCCATTGTTTACGATTGACATAGACTGATAGCACCATGTTTGGACGCATTAAGCCATTTTGAACACCTGCTGCATCATGATGACGATTGTAAAGTCCAACAATTTCATCAACTCCACGTATCCATATTAACTCAAAGAATTTTTTATATTGCGGAATATAGTATTTTTTAATAGCAGCTGATATTCTTATTTTCTTTTTCTTATTTAGTATAAGAGTTTTACTGTGATTAGTTCCTCCTTGTAATGTTTGATCAAACAGATTGTCTGGTAATACAAGTTTTATACTATCCCACTGACTTACATATGTCTTTGTATATGCGACAGCATCACGATTTCCTTTAAAATGTTCAATGATAGGATTAATAAGATAAAACAAAAGTGGTCCAAGCACTGAAATTCCAAATGCTTGTAATCCATATCTTCCCCAATTACCTTTACTACTTCCCATCATAATGAACTTTTAGATTATTCTTCTTCAAACAATCTTTCAAACTCGTCTTCTGGTAGAAGATAACGCAAGTAATATTCTGCAAACTTATAGTTAACAGAGTCTGGCGTGTTGCGCATACGTTGGACAGCCTTGGGGGGGAGATAGAAATCTACAAATCTTCCTCCAGGTTGAAGACTATCTCTCCAGAGCGCAAGCTTGTTCCGCTCTTCTATATCATCACCAGAGATAATTCTATGTAGAAAAACTGGCATAGGTTTTTCTTTTGTTCCGTATGATTTATCCTTCCATTGTTTACGATTGACATAGACTGATAGTACCATGTTTGGACGCATCAGTTGACATTGTATACCTGCAGCATCATGACGACGTTGATAATGCGCAATAAATTCATCAACACCCTCTATCCAAATTAACTCAAAATATTTCTTATATTGTGGGATATAATATATTTCGTTTGCAGCAACTATTCGGTTTTTGTCTCTGTAGGATGACAACATCTTAATATGACTTGAACCTTCCTTTATCGATCGTTCTAATAAGTCATTAGGTAGTATGAGTTTTATACTATCCCACTGACTTACGTATGTCTTTGTATATGCTACAGCATCACGATTTCCCTTAAAATGTTCAATGATAGGATTAATAAGATAAAATAAGAGGGGACCAAGCACTGAAATTCCAAATGCTTGTAATCCGTATCTTCCCCAATTACCTTTATTACTTCCTATCATAATGCCCCTTTAGATTATTTTTCTTCAAACAATCTTTCAAACTCGTCTTCGGGTAGGAGATAACGCAGGTAATACTCTGCAAACTTATAGTTAACAGAGTCTGGCGTGTTGCGCATACGTTGGACAGCCTTGGGTGGGAGATAACTATCAACAAAGTCTCCACCTGGTTGAAGACTATCTCTCCAGAGTGCAAATTTGTTTCGCTCTTCTATATCATCACCTGAGATAATTCTATGTAGAAAGACTGGCATTGGCTTTTCTTTCGTTCCGTATGATTTATCCTTCCATTGTTTGTGATTGACATAGACTGATAGTACCATACCAGCACGCATTAAGCCATTTTGAACGCCTGCTGCATCATAATGACGACCATAATGACCTACAAACTCATCTATTCCACGAATCCATATTAGTTCAAAGTACTTTCTATATTGTGGAATATAGTATTTTTTTATACCAGCTGAAATTCTTATCTTTTTTTTCTTATTTTCTATAAGAATTTTATTACGATTAGTACCTCCTTGTAAGGTTTGTTCAAACAGATTGTTTGGTAATACAAGTCTGATACTATCCCACTGACTTACGTATGTCTTTGTATATGCTACAGCATCACGATTTCCCTTAAAATGTTCAATGATAGGATTAATAAGATAAAACAATAGTGGGCCAAGCACTGAAATTCCAAATGCTTGTAGACTATATCTTCCCCAATTACCTTTATTACTTCCTATCATAATGCCCCTTTAGATTATTTTTCTTCAAACAATCTTTCAAACTCGTCTTCGGGTAGGAGGTAACGCAAGTAATACTCTGCAAACTTATAGTTAACAGAATCTGGTGTGTTACGCATACGTTGAACAGCCTTGGGGGGGAGATAGAAATCTATCATAATTTCTCCAGGAAAACGTCTATCTTTCCTTAACGCATTCTTATTCCGCTCATCTATATCATCACCTGAGATAATTCTATGTAGAAAGACTGGCATTGGCTTTTCTTTTGTCCCGTATGATTTATCCTTCCATTGTTTGCGATTGACATAGACTGATAGCACCATGCCTGCACGCATTAAGCCATTTTGAACACCAGCTGCATCATGATGACGATTGTAAAGTCCAACAATTTCATCTACTCCATCTATCCAAATTAATTCAAAATACTTCTTATATTGAGATATATAAAAAATCTTATTATCCGCTACTATTCGATATTTACCTTTGCTATCAGAAACAAGTGTTTTTACTCGAATAGATCCTTCTTGCATCATCTGTTCGAATAGATTGTTTGGCAGAGTAATTTTTATACTATCCCACTGACTTACGTATGTCTTTGTATATGCTACAGCATCACGATTCCCCTTAAAATGTTCAACGATAGGATTAAGGATATAAAACAAGAGGGGGCCAAGCACTGAAATTCCAAATGCTTGTAATCCGTATCTTCCCCAATTTCCTTTATTACTTTCCATCTGAGATTATTTCTGAACCTACTTTATCCTTTGATTTTATCTCTTGTAACCTCCTAACAGTTTTTTTTGTTATATTAAACTCTTCTTCTTTAAAATGCTTGTCAATAAGCATATTAACCGCAGCTCCACCGATACCCATTCCAAAGCCAATTAATCCTCCTATAAACTTTCCTTTGGCATATTTAGCCTCTTGGGTCGCCTGCTTTGCTACATTTCCTTTGTGGTTTGCCCTTTGGCGTTCACCTTTAGCTCGTCCCTTCATTTTATCACTCGATCTGTTAGAAATCTTTTGCTCTCGTCTTGCAGCTTTACCTTCTGCTTTTTGATGCTTTTCGATAGCTTTAGCTTCGTTCTGTTTACTTTCTTTATATTTACCCCAATTCTCCTTAGCGTCATTATATGTTCCTCCTCCTCTTTTCTTTTCAATACTTTCTTCCTTTGCAATATCATAAGCTTCGTCCTCAATCTTTTCTTGGTAATCATATTCAAATTCTTTGTCTTCGTGTAGCATCTCATACTGATCTATATTCAGGTCATCATCAGCATATCCATCAAAGCCATCTTTTAAAGCAGCAACCGCCGTTATAGCCATAGAAATAGGGTTAGCAGCACCTGTTGCACCGCTTATTACACCTTGGATAAATTGGTTCAACGATTCTTTTTCGTATATATCAAGATTATTATGTGCTATCATACGAGCGGCTTGTTCTGCCAACCCATCGTCAATGATGAGCGTAACAATTCCTCCTTGTGGACATGGAATGAAAGAGCGGTCCAATATAGCCTGTTCTCCTTCAATGATTGTACTTGGAAGTCCCATATCCCATGTAGCCTCTAATGACGTGTCACATAAATGTTCTGTATCATATCCTAACTTTATTGCACTACCTAAAATAGTCAGTTCCCCAATCATCACTGATGCGGCAATTGCACCTTCCGTCGCAGGTAAGACTGCAGCTCCAATTCCAGCAACAATACCTCCTGCTAAACCGCCTGTTGCAATTGTTGCTGCTATAAGAGCAATAGCTCCTGCTACAATAAGTGCACCTGCTGCTATACCAAGAAGTGACGCCATAACTCCACCCCATTTCATCAGTGGCACTCTACATGCAAAACAGTCATTGATTTTGGTATCAACTATACGTAATACAGGATTTTTGTCCTTTGTTAGTGCTGTACAGATTCTTGAGGGTGTACCGATTTTCAATGGAGAAGGAATTGTCATATTGGTACAAACAACGTTTGTCCCCAATTCAATATATTGTTCGCTCATCTTCTTAAACTATTTGTCGGATTTTACAGTGAATTGTCAAGTTCAGGTTGTTAACAATTTCTTCAATGATATAGCATTCCGCCTCTTGAACATATCTTTCCTTCTCATTTAATAACACATGAGAATTAAATTGTGCATCATATGAAGAGAAACTATATTGAATAGTAGGTTTAAAACGCTCGTCATACTCTTTCTTAATTCGTTCAGTGAGTTTAACGGAATCTGAAACAGAACTCTTAAGTTCATAAATAACAGACTCTACGGATTCTTTCTGTATACGAGGCGTAAGTGTCATTGGAAACTTTACACCTTGAAATAGTTGTGATGGAAATTCTATATCTGTTGTTGCTGCGTAGTTAGGCTTACCAACAAGATAGCCATCAAATAACAGCAGGAATATCATTTTTCCATAGAACTCAGCCATTAGGAGTTTTTCGTCTACGATAACTTTTTCCATCGAGTCTATAAAAGCATTAACATTCTCTTTTGTGTCAGCTGACCGAAGGAAACTGTAATTATCCAGCATGTTCTTCTTATACTCCTGCCATTTCTCAACAATCTCATTGTGATTGACAATACCTGCCATTTTACCAGTTGCCATATCAATATCAAAAACAGACTCGAATTTTAGTTTTTCTAAGTCTATAATCATCGCTAAAGGCTTCTGATAGCTTGGTGGATAAACAGAAACAAACTGCTCCAGCAGTTTACAATAAGCATTCATTGCTGGACGTTTAAGATTCTCTGCCCACTCAAATTGATAATCTGACTTTGTTCTGATAGTACAAGCTGGTACACCATTTAGTTTTGTAATGATGGTTTGTTCACATCTATATTTATTTGTTTTTAGGCGCATATTATCTTTTTCTGCGCACTGTTCATGTACCTCTTGCCAATATGTTTTTTTCATAAATGAAAACAAAATGTTAGTTAATCTTCACAGGGTCACCCTTCAAGGACAGTTTTGGTCCTTCAATATCGGTTTCACCGTTAATCTTATTGTTAGTTCCTGTTACAGTGTTGTTGGTTCCTGTTATAGAATTATTCTCAGCCTCCAAGATTATATTCTTACTACTGATTCGTACTTCGTCTCCTTTGATTGTAATTGTACTACCACCAACGGTCAATGTAATCTGCGTTTTACCAGAAAGGTCAATGTTTCCACTACTATCCATTGTAAGAACACTTGATCCGCCTTTTCCTACAGATGTTGTAGCCTTAGAAGCTGCATTAAGACTTTGATTACCTGCACCATCAAAGTTCATGCTTACGCCTCCCTTGTCGTGCAATGTGACGCTACCTGCAGAATCATCAAGCTTGAGAGAACTGCCGCTTCGTGTGGTAAGGCTCTTGCAGTTATTGCCCTGACCACCGCCACCACCAGTCGTCCCATTAAACAGGCTACCCATAACATAAGGACGGGCAGGGTCACCATGACGGAAGCCAAGGAGGACTTGGTCGCCGACCTCTGGGATAAATACAAAACCGCGGTTGCTCTTTACGTCACTACTGCTACCGCCATCTGGTGTCATTACACGCACCCAGCCTGTCTGCATACCATCCGTCTGCCAGTTCATACGTACACGCACACGACCCTTACCCTCTGGATCAGCATTACTAAGCACAGTTGCCATCTGTGTCTCAGCAAGCGGCATACGCACCTTAGGACTTGGCAGTGCCTTTATTGTAGCAGGGATAGCCTTGAAGCGGTTTTTGTAGTAGCTTCCTTGGCTCACCTCATGGGTAATCTCGATGATGATAAAGTTACCCAAACTTTCTTCTGATAAGTTTCCTACACGTTCCAAGAATGAACTGTAGAGACTTATAACGGAACCTACACGCAGGGTTGGCACCTGACTCTCAGCTGTGATATAATGTGTCTCAGCCGTCTCTGCCGCCTGCTTACGCCCCATGTAGTTAACGAGTTCCGTCTCATTGCTGATACGTGGCAG
>FLSH01000783.1_pt4 | contig 28648 bp, 22 predicted proteins | sample 1550441 | NCBI WGS metagenome assembly FLSH01 (sample SAMEA4031756, study PRJEB14383) | metagenome | biome: human; feature: oral; material: saliva | place: Philippines | collected 2014 | reverse complement strand
GACTCGGGCTGACGAGCAACGCTGGTCATGTATGCCGCGAAGATCAGACCCACGCCGATGCCGCCGCCAATAGCTGCCAGACCGTAGCCAACCGCAGTGATGGAACCAACCATTATTTTTCCTTTCAACAGTGTTCGACCGGGAACATACCCGGACCGAACAGAGTTTGATTTGAGTTAATAGCCCGCACAGTGAACGTGTGGGTTGCTTTATTCACGCCCAATGACGAACGCGAAAACCTAAAAAACTAGAGAGTTTAGTGTCCCTCGGAAACCGAGCCCTGCAGGTACACAGCCAGCAGCAGAGCGAACACATAAGCCTGGATGCACTGAATCATGAATTCCAGGAAGTACAGGAACATGCCCAGAGCCCCGGGAGCAATAGCAGCCAGGTAGCCGATACCGCCCAGAGTCTCAACCATGTAGGTCACCATGCTGGATGCAACCATCAGCGCCAGGTGACCACCGAACATGGTCGCGAAGAGACGCAGTGCGTGAGTTGCGGGACGAATCAGCAGGTTCGAGAAGAACTCGATCGGGATCAGGATGGGGTAAATCCACACCGGCAGATCCGAAGGCATGGTGATGTCCTTGAAGAAGCCGCCCAGGCCCTTGCGCTTGATACCAACGCCAACCCAGGTCAGGTACGCTACGCCAGCCAGTGCGTAGGCGCTACCGGGGTGGGAGAAGGAGGGCAACTGAACAAACGGAATCGAACCGAAGAGGTTGTTCACCAGAACGAAGAAGAAGGAGGCGAACAGAATCGGCACGAAAGGCTTGTAGTGCTGTACGCCCAGGGTTTCCTTGCCGAGGGAGTTACGAGCAAACATGTAGCCAGACTCAGCGATGAACTGAGTCTTGCCGGGAACCATGGCGCGCTTACGTGCTGCGGTGAGGAAGAAAACCGCAATAATCACCACGGACAGCAGAATCAGTACGTTCTGCTTACCGAAAGCGAAATCACCAATGGTGAAGAAGGGGGGCAGATGCATGTCTTCGGGGGTCGGCGGCACATAGGCTTCCGCGAGGATCAACCCGTTCTCGATCAAAGCAAGTCCTTTCTTGCTACTAGTGGCTATCAAGAGCCCATGTCTGCCTCTAAGCGACTGACATGCTAACTACATGGATGAATGTGTGACCTAACGGTCCGCGTTCAATGACCTAGCGGTCTTTATTCTGCCTGGTCATGTGGGTAAAGACGAGGGTCAAACCTCCGACAGCGCCAATCAAGACGCCAACCCACACCAGCCAGGTGGTGGAGAAGACCAGGTCACCGAGGTAACCGATACCTCCCCACACTGCTACACCGATGATCAGATAGAGAATCGACATGACTGCGCCGGAGAGACCTCCGTCAGATACCAATTCTCCGGTAGTGCGGAGTTTTTTATCTCCGTCCCACCATTTCTTCTCTTCGGCCAAACGTATTTCCTTTCAAACACCGATCGCGTTACCGACCATGGTCTTCCAGATCGGTGTCGAAGTATAGAATTCTCAGTCGTGCGATGCTGACTGTTTCAATAACAATCCACAGAATCACGCCGGTACATGCGCCCGCGAGAGTCCAACCGTGCCTCAGATTCTCGGGGAATGGCACGAACATCAATACCAGACCGAGTAGGGCAATCTTCACAAGGTAGCTCACCACCAGCGATTTGGGTACACCCCAGTCGAAAATGGGAGCAACCAACATAACTAATACGCCCAGAGTGAAGCATATATAGATTATCAGAAAGCCCAATGTTATTCCTAGCGCGCCCACAGGGCCCGCAAACAGGTACGCACTCATCATACCGCCCAACCAAGCCAGCAGAGAGTAAGCCGATACTCTGTAGAACAAAAATTTCCAGGAAAGCTCCTGGCTCTCGAAAGAAGAGGCCTTCAAACCTGCTTGAGCGCGCTCTCGGCGGCGTTTCTGCTGCCGCCTACGTTCCACCGGCGGATACCACAGAACGTCCACCACGCGCCTCCAGAGAGGCTCGGCAGGAGCCTCAGCCGAGGGTTTAGAGTGTTCAGAAGTCATTAGTGTTTCTCCCCACGGTTTCGATGAGAAGACGGCTGAATAGAGGAATGAGCAGTAGAAGAGCGAGCAGTAGAAGAGCTATCTGCACGGTCTTTCACAGAATCCGGCATAATCGGCTCCGGATGCAGCGAGGTCGGCTCCACATTCTCAGGAGTCGCCGGAACACCGGTTGCAGAAGTCAACGAACCGGTAGCAGGCTCCGAAACAGTCTTCTTCGCCTCAGGAGCTGTCGTCTTAGGAGCCGAGGCAAAACGCTCCGACAAATCAATCGCAGAAGTAGGAGCCTCGCCGCCAAAGAGCTGCGGCATACGCAGATACACGACCAACACGGCAAGAGCCACCAGCACAACACCCACGGTCGCCACCACAGATCCCGCAGTGTACAGGTCAGAGGCAAACGCCAACAGCACCCACACCAAAATGGTCGTACCCGTCACCACGGCGGTCGAACCAAGGTGGCTGAAACCAACATCCGTCAGACGCTGATACGTGTGAGTACGGTGCGGCTTGTACCACTGCTCCCCCGCCATAAAACGACGGAACAGAGTAATACCAGCATCCGCAAGGTAGGTCACCAGCGGAGCAAAAGCCAACAGGAACGGAACATCCGCAAACCAGGCACCCACAGCCAACGCGCCCAGCGCCGCGCCCAAAACATAAGAACCCGCATCGCCCAAAAACACGTTCTTACCGGGGCGCACATTCCACGGCAGGAATGCCGCAAAAGCACCAGCAACAGCCACACCGGCCAACGCCAGCCACGGCAGGTTCACCATCCAGCCGGTCAGCGCATACGCCAAACCAGCCACCAGACCGTGAGCACCAGAAATGCCGTTAATGCCGTCCATAAAGTTCGCCACATTAATGTAGCCGGCAATAAAAATCGCGCCAAGAATCAGTACCAGAACGTTCGTGCCCTGCACCGTCGCAAAGCTTACGCTCACCAGAAGACCAATGACCAGTTGCAGGCCCGCACGACGCACAATGCTCACGCCGCGAATATCCTCCAGCCAGCCCAGGGCAAGAGCGCACAAAATCGCCGCGGCAATAGTCACCGCCAGCTGCAAAGACTCAGAAGAACGGTACGTCCAGCCAAACAAAGTAGCCACCACAAACGCCAGCAAAGTCGCCGCAGCAGTCGCCAAACCCATACCGCGGTAGGTCGGAGCAGTATGCGAAGAACGCTCATTAGGAACATCCACCATATTGTTGCGGTGCAAAATCGGGCGCACCGCAAACGGCAAAAGGGCACCCAAAACAAAAGCAAGAGCAAAAATACTCAACAGCTCAGAAAAGGAGGTCATACCAGCTCCAAGGCATTAGCACCGTCGAAGCTGGAACCAAACTCCAGAATCGCGGCTAAGGGACGATATGTGTGTAGTGTGTGTTTACTTCGTATTCTATAAAACTATTCACCGACGCGGGGCTAACCGTCACAGAATCCAGTGCCGTACACAGAATCTAGCGCCGCGCCAAGAGAAAAACACCGGATACCGCACCCGCCACGCAAGTGCAGCATCCGGTGTCATTCCGTACAGATTAGAACGTCTGTGCATCCGCCAGAGTACGCGGATCCGGGGCACGCTCCAGGCCATGACGCTCATAGCCGCTATGCTCCCGATAGTTCTGAATCCAGCGCTCATAATCGAGCTCATCAGGGTCAAGTGCCGGGGCACTCGACCGGGAAATATACCGGTTCTCCTCGCTAGGTACCAGCTTCTCGGTACCGCCGAAGAGAGTCTCATCCAGCTTCTCACCCTTACGAAGACCAATCTCCTTGATCTCCACGTCATACCGCTCATACGCCTGACGCATCGCCTTCGCAACGTCCAGAATCTTGACCGGCTGACCCATATCCAGCACCATGACCTCACCCGGGCGACCAATCGCACCGGCGAGCATCACCAGCAGGCAGGCATCGGTAATCAGCATAAAGTAACGGGTCGCACGCTTATCCGTCAGGGTAATCGGACCACCCGAAAGGATCTGCTTCGTAAAGAGCGGCTTAATCGAACCGCGCGAACCAAAGACGTTACCGAAACGAACCGACACGTAGGTATTGCCGGTCTTCTCACCAAAGTACGCGGTCAGACGCTCCGCCACACGCTTGGACTGGCCCAGCGCAGTCTTCGGGTCCGCAGCCTTATCGGTTGAAACGTTCACGAAGGTCTTCACGCCCACAGCCTCCGCGGCACGCAGCACGTTCAGAGTACCCAAGGAGTTCGTCTTCCACGCCTCCTGCGGGTACGCCTCCAGCGCCGACACATGCTTCAAAGCCGCAGCGTGGAAGACCACCTCGGGGCGACGGTCACGGAAAATCTCCAGCAGGTTATCGCCCTCACGAATATCAGCCAGAATAATGCGGTCATCATCCAGGCTCGACTCGTGAGTAATCGAAACCTTCGTCTCCATCAGCAGAGTCTCATCATGATCAAGCATCATGAGAGTCTCAGGCTCAAACTCGCTAATCTGACGGCACAGCTCAGAGCCAATCGAACCGCCCGCACCCGTGACCAGCACACGCTTACCGTGCAGGTACGAACGCAGAATATCACGGTCAATATCGTAGTTAATCTCGCCACGAATCACGCGCATCAGATCGTTATCGCTCGCGGTAATCAGACGCTCACCCATCAGGCGAGCATTCGCACTACTAATACGCTGAACCTCAACCTTAAGCTTACGCATGCGGTTGCAGAAGGACTCGAAGTAATCCTCCGGCATATCCGAAATCGTCACCAGAATCTTACGGGTACCCGACTCGCGAATTACCTGCTCCAGCTCGCGGTACGTCGTAATCACCGAAATGCCGTGGAACTTCGTACCTGCCTTTAGCTGGTCATCGTCAAAGACAGCAACCGGGCGAAGCTTCGCGTCCTCATCATGCAGCATCGAATCCATGACCATGCCGCCAATAAAACCGGCACCGTACACAATCACCGGCTCACCGGTCAGCTCACGCACAGCACCGCGCTCAGTGTACACACGCTTCGCCATACGGGCACCAGCCATCATAATCAGGCTAAATGCCGCCGCAATCGCAGGCACACTATGAGGAATATGCGGCAGACCCAGCAGCTCATCCACAAAGGAGAACGCAGTCAACGCCGCGCCCGCACTCAAAGCAGCCGCACCGGCACGCCACGACTCGTCAAACGAACCGTACGAATACACGCCGTTATAAATCTTCACGCCCGCCAGGCCAATAGCCAGATGCAACACCACGGCCAAAGTAGCGGTCATCGTCAACGACGCCGGGTGAATAATATCGAACACCGAGCCGTTGCTGAGCAGCACACTATAGCGGAGCATATACGCGAACAAAACCGCCAGCAGCCACGCGCTCGAATCAATCAGAGCCTGCGCAATCAGCCACCACGGCTTACGCTCATACAGGCGGTTCACCAGCATCGTGCCGGAGTCACCTTCCGTCACCATCGTGCCGCGCTGAGCAGCCTTCTGCATCACCACATGAGCGTGAGGTTTCAACTGAGCCACTACATGCCTCCTTCAGATGCGGTACCAGAAGAACGAGAAGAAGCACGAGCCGTCAAAGACGACAACGCACGAAACGCCGAACGGCGCGCCCGCTCAGGAACAAAACGGTACACACTACGCACCGCCATATTCTGAGCCCACTGAAGCTTAGAAATACCGTGACCGGTGTACAGTCGACGCTGAATCGCCACGTCCTGCAACCAGGCGTCCACTCCCCCGCGCTTCGTGTACGCGCCCGCACCCACGCGGTAACGCACCAGAGCCTCGGGGATATTACCCAGACGGTAGCCGGCATCGCGCAGACGCATCCACAGCCACCAATCCTCAGCACCGGGCACAAACTCGTAACCGCCCAGCTGCTGCACGGCGCTCTTCACAAACGCCACAGACGGGTGATAAATCGGGTTGCGCGAATCCATCGCGCTGAGCAGACGTTCAGAATCAACAATCGCCTCGCGGGTCGACTCCACCGCAGTATTGCTCTCATTCACCTCAAGCATGGCAGAGCCCAGCACCGTGTAGCCACCCTGCACCAGGGCAGGAATCAGACACGCAAAACGAGTCGGCTCAGACAGGTCATCAGAATCAGCACGAGCCACCAGCTCATAGGAGCACGCCTGCAGACCGGCATTCAGCGCCTCCGCCAAACCAACATTCTGAGCCAGCTCCACCACCCGAATCGGCGGGCAATCCAGATTCTCAGCGCGCTGAACCCAACGGTCCACCACGGCATCCAGCTCGGGGGTCAGCGGGCCGTCCTTCACCAAAACCAGCTCAGAAGGACGCACCGTCTGGTTCAGAAGATTCGACTCCAACGCCTGATCCAAGTAGGCGGGATTCTCCTTCGCGTACACACTCATCAGCACCGAAAAATCGGGTACAGAGCTCACGCAACCGCGCGCCTTCTCAGCCTCAACGGCACTAGCAGTAGCCGGCACGCCGTAGCGGCCGGGGAAAGTCAGCGGGTAAATACCCTCAAGCACCTGAGCATTCGGGCGAGGCGCACGCAAACCATCACGCACACCATTGAGGAAATACCCCAGGTAAGTGCGGCGGTCATCGGTACGCAGGACAGTAGAAATCCATAGGCGCGCCGATGAGCCACCATACAGCAGCTTCTCCAGCGGGTTCAGGGTACGCGAGCGGGTAAAGACCCACAGCTTATTACGCACATCGTTATAGAAACGCGGGCCCGGGTCAGCGTTCGTCGTACCAAAAGTCTTCGTGTGGTGCTTAGCCACCGAAGAAGGCACCGCAATACCGTCACGGTGATGAATCAGACGAGTCGAAAACTCGAAGTCATCATTCCAAATAAAGAACTCAGCAATCGGCAAACCACCGTTACGGCGAATAGCCTGCGCATCCATCAGAATCGACACGAACGAGGCGCTACGAATCGGGCGGGCACCCACCGCCTGCGCACGAGCATGACGCTGCTCCCCCGCCGCGAACATGGTGCGAGGAGTATTCATCGGGTGGTCCTCGCCGTTCGTCCACACCACACGGGATGCCACCACCGCGGGGCGCTGCGAAGGCACCGGCGAATAGTTCAGCCAGGCGGCAACCGCCTCCGACAGGGTGTTCTCGGTCGGCTCGGTGTCATCATCCATCACCCACACCAGGTCCGGGTTATGGCGTTCCAGCGCGCGGTCAATACCCACCGCGAAACCGCCAGCACCACCCATATTGCTCTCCAGGCGGATGCAATCCACCGGTAGCTCATAGTCCAGGGCGCGCAAATACTCGGCAGTACCGTCCGTGGAGGCGTTATCAACAATCACCACCGCCGCAGGCACACGCTCACCAGAAGCGATACCCGCAAGGGTCTTCGGTAGCAGGTCCTCACGGTTATAAGTCACCACCACGGCGACCGTGCGGGGATACTCGTTCAAAGAATCGTGAGAAGAAGACTGTTCGGAAGAAGACTGTTCGGAAGAAGGCTGAGCAAAAGCGGTCACGTCGCTGTACTTTTCTGCCATAAGTTCTCCCTCCGCGGCGCGATGCGCCTGAATCAGCCGGTACGCGATACACCCATACCGTGCCGGGCGCTTCTGGTGTTTCTCGCGCCCTCGGTACTCAACCGTGTGGATATATCACTCAAAGAAAACATTTTACCCGCGGTCTCCACTAGAGAGTGAACCATCACCCCAAAAGACGCGCTATATGACAAATAAACAACCGAATTCAGTTGATTTATCCGCATATCGGACGTACCCGCACACCCACTTTTGGGTGTCCATCAAGCTATCAGCTTCACAGCCTGTGTTTGCGCTGTGCACCCCGTGCGAAAAAACGACCAGAGACCGAATAAAACCCCACAAATTCCCCATAAACTGTTCAAATATGGGAAAGTTGAAATGACCCCATTTTTCCCCGCAACGTACGCGGGCTCGTGAGAGGTAAAAGAGATGTCCGAATCCAAGTGGAAAGTCATTGGCGCCAGCGGCTTCGTTGGTTCCTCCATCGTCGCGCGTCTGAACGCAGAAGGTATCAGCGTTGACCCCATTGAGGCACCTCGACTCGCAACCCGCGCCCTTGACGTAGACAGCATCATCGATGAAGCAGACCAGCTTGAAGGCATCATCGACTCCCTCGCAGAAGCCTTCGCGGGCGCGCAGGTCGTCGTCAACGCAGCGGGCCTCGCGGCACCCAACATGCAGGATCTGCCCCCGCTCGTCGGCGCAAACGCCCTGCTTCCCGCCGTAATCGCAATCGCCGCACAGCGCACCGGCGTGCGCCGCGTCATCCACCTCTCCTCCGCAGCCGTACAGGGCCCGCGCCTCGTGCTGGATGATTCCGAAGAGACCAACCCGTTCAGCGCCTACTCCTTCTCCAAGGCGCTCGGCGAAGAAGCACTGCTCGACCTGCAGGACTACTTCCTCGAAGAGCACCCCGACAGCGCACCCGAACTGTGCATCCTACGCGCAACCAGCGTGCAGGGCCGCGGCCGACGCACCACCGAACTCTTCGCCAAGATAGCCTCCTCCCCCTTCGCCTCCGTTGCGGGTGCAGGCACCGGCAAGTCCCCGGTCTCCAGCGTGCACGCCCTCGCAGAATTCGTGGTCATGCTCGGTACCTTCCCCGGTGAGCTACCCGCCATCGTGCTGCAGCCCTGGGAAGGCGCAACCGTCGCCTCCGCAACGCTGGATGCAGGCCGCCGCAAGCCGCTGCACCTGCCCGAATGGCTCTGCCGCGCAGCCGTCAAGGCGGGCTACACCGTCTCCGAGCTGATGAACGACAAGTTCGCAGGTTCCGTGCGCAAGGTCGAGGTCATGTGGTTCGGCCAGGGCATCGACGATTCCTGGGCACGCGAAAACGGCCTGCTGCCCACCCCGCGCGTGCGTGAAGTACTGCGCAACGCCCACACCGCGCTGGGCAAGAAGAAGGACCGCCGCTTCGACAAGAACTAGGTAGCGCGCGTGCTCTCCTAGAGGTGTACAACCTAGTGGCGCACAATCTAGAGGACTCATAACGAAAGGGAACCCCCGATATATCTGAACGATATATCGGGGGTTCCCTATACGTTTTTATGCTCTGAAATTTTACGCTCCGAGCTCTCTAACGCGCAGAGGTTTAGAGGTGGTCCTCCGGGGCGTCCTTCTGCTCAGTCTTTGCCTCAGCCTCGGTCGTAACAGCCTCAGCCTTAGCGTCTTCAGTCTTAGCGTCTTCAGTTTTAGCTTCTGCCGGCTTAGCCTCGCTCTGAGCGGGGGTGCTCTTAGCGGCAGTCTCAATCTTCGACTCGCCGAAGACCAGCGCACGCGCGGTATCAGCAGGAACTGGCAGAGTCTGCGGCTCATCCGCACGAACCGGCTTCGGAGTGTTGTCACGGTAGCCGCGCGCACGTTCCTGATCCACGCTGGTGCTGAAAGCAGAAGACAGAGCCGAACCAGCGCCCAGCAGGGACGCAGCGACGGAACCGGCAGCCGGTGCCGAAGCGCGACGAGCAGGCTCACCGCTCACAGTGTGGGTGCTATCCCACTGCTCGTACGCCTCATCCAGGTCAGCCTGCTCATCCAGGGCACGCTCAGAAGGAGTCGACTCAGACGACGCGGAAGAAGCAGACTCAGCTTCCTCAACCTTACGAGCGGCCTGCTCGTCAGCCTCCGCACGAGTCAGGATGGTCGGAACAACCTCGCGCAACTCCTCCACCGAAATTGCGCCCTCACGAACCACCACGTAGGGGAAGGAGGTGCAATCCAGAATCGTGGACGGTGCCGGCTCACGCTCAGTCACCACAACCACGCCATCCTCATTCGGCTCAGACTCAAGCGGCTTAGGACGAGCGCCACCGTCAATAATCACGGCAACGTCCTCGCCCAGGGACTCCATGGCGGTCTGCGCGTCCAGTGCGGCTTCCTGACCGGTCTTGTTCGCGCTCGAAACCGCCAGCGGACCGTGCTCAGTCAGCAGCTTCAGGGCGAACTCATCATCGGGAACACGCACGGCAACGGTACCGCGGGTCTCACCCAAATCCCAGCTCAGCGACGGGTACGCGTGAAGAATAATAGTCAGCGCGCCGGGCCAGAAGCGGCCACCCAGGTCGTAAATATCGTCCGGAACGTCGTCGACCACACCAGCGAGCGCAGCAAGATCAAAGATCAGCACGGGCGGCGGCATGGTGCGGTCGCGGCCCTTATCTGCCAGCAGCTTGGCAACGCCCTGATGCGAGAAAGCATCGGCGGCAATACCGTAGACGGTATCGGTGGGCATCACAATCGTGTCGTGCGCCTTCAGCGCCTCGCGGGCAGCCTCGATGGCCTCGCGGGTCTCAGTTTCAGTCGTTACGGGGTACAGCTTTGCAGTCACGGGTCTTATTCTCTCATGTTTTTCTGGATGCGGCGAGACACCGGCACCCACAACGCGCCATGTGGAAGCGCTCTTCCGGGGGTTCGCCATATTTCACCGGCTCTGGGCTGGTTACTGGGGCGGACGCGTTGCCTTCACGCAGCCCGGCACGGGCTAGGTGGTGCATTTACTAGTCTAAAGGCTCTAGTGGGCGCGGTTTATAACCGACGCTATGACGCGGACGATTATTCAGGTCACGCACCGGGTAGCAGCCCTCGAAGCCGATGCGTGTCAGGAGCTCAGCGACGGCTTCTTCCTGGGTGTCGTCGTGCTCCATGATGAACAGACCGCCGGGGGCAAGAAGCTCGAAGGCGCGGGCGGCAATCGCGGAGGGCATCTGCATGCCGTCTTCTCCCCCGCCGTACAGCGCCATGTCCGGGTCGTGCAGGGCGGCTTCCGGGTCGGCGGGTACGTTCGCCGGCGGAATGTACGGAGGGTTCGAGAGTACCGCGTCGAAGGTTCCGGCAAGTTCTGGCAGGGCGGTGAGAGCGTCCCCCTGTACCAGGTGCACGCCGAGCGGCTCCAGGTTTTTACGGGTGTAGGGGATGGCCTCTTCGGAGAGTTCCACCGCGAACACCTGGGCGTTCGGTAGTTCGCTCTTGATTGCCGCGGCGATAGCGCCGGAGCCGGTGCACAGGTCGACGATGCGCAGCGCACCGGTTGCCGAAGCGGTACCGGTTGCCGAATCAGTGCCGCTTGCTGATTTGGTGCGTGTGCTGAGCACTTTGAGGGCTTCTTCGACGAGTAGCTCGGTCTCGGGACGGGGTACGAATACGCCCGGCCCGACTGACAGTTCTAGGCGGTAGAAGGGAGCGGAGCCGGTGATGTGTTGCAGAGGTTCGCGGGATGCGCGGCGGGCGACCAGTGCCTCGTACTCTGCAACCTGGTCGGGGGTGAGCCGTTCCCCCATGAGTGCGGCGTGCTGGAGGCGCGAGCGTGAGCCGTCGTAGAGCAGGTGCGCGGCGAGTAGCTCGGCGTCGACGCGGGGGCTGGGCACCTGCGCTAGTGCCGCGGTGGCGCGCGTGAGTACCTGCGCGAGTTCTTCCCCGCGCGGGTCGTGCACATTCACCTTCATGAGCTCTCCTCTTCGTCTCTCAACGGCTCAAAACCTGTCACAGCATATGGCTGAGGGGCTCCACCGCCGTAGCGGCGAGCCCCTCACCAACATCTCACGTCGATTCAGCGAATCGGCAAGAGTCTATATACAGAAACTACTTCTGTTCCTGGCCCACCTGAGCGAGGCGGTGCGCCTCATCCATCTCAATAGCGGACTGAACCACAGGCTCCAAGTCACCATTGAGCACAGCGTCCAGGTTGTACGCCTTGTAGCCGGTACGGTGATCCGCAATGCGGTTCTCCGGGAAGTTGTACGTACGGATACGCTCCGAACGGTCCATGGTACGCACCTGCGAAGCACGGTGTGCCGCGTTCTCAGCATCAATCTGCTCCTGCTGGTGAGCCAACAGGCGTGCACGCAGAACGCGCATCGCAGCTTCACGGTTCTGCAGCTGAGACTTCTCATTCTGCATCGCCACCACAATACCGGTCGGAAGGTGAGTAATACGCACCGCCGAGTCAGTGGTGTTCACCGACTGACCACCGGGGCCCGAAGAACGGTACACGTCAATCTTCAGGTCGTTCTGGTTAATCTCGATTTCCTCCGGCTCATCCACTTCGGGGAACACCAGAACACCAGCAGCAGAAGTGTGGATACGGCCCTGAGACTCAGTCGCCGGAACACGCTGCACACGGTGCACGCCACCCTCATACTTCAGGTGCGCCCACACGCCCTCAGCAGGCTCATTCGAGGAGCCCTTAATAGCAATCTGGGCATCCTTGTAACCGCCAACGTCAGTGCTGGTCGAAGAAATAATCTCAGTCTTCCAGCCCTTGTTCTCGGCGTAACGCATGTACATGCGCAGCAGGTCACCAGCGAACAGAGCCGCCTCGTCACCACCGGCACCAGCCTTCACCTCAAGAATGACGTTACGGCCATCATCCGGGTCACGCGGAATCAGCAGGCGGCGCAACTTCTCCTGAGCGACCTCCAGCTCCTCCTCCAGGCCGGGAATCTCCGCCGCGAAGTCCGGATCCTCATCAGCCATCTCGCGAGCGGCCTCAAGGTCATCCTTCAGCGAAGTGTACTTGTTGTACGCGGTCACGATACCGGTCAGCTCCGCGTAACGGCGGCCCACACGGCGTGCCTTACCCTGGTTCGCCTGCACAGCGGGGTCGGCCAGCTGATTCTGCAGGTCAGCGTGCTCATCCAGCAGAACCTGAATAGATTCAAACATTCTGTTCTCTCTTCCATCTCCCGCACTTTACGCCGCACGGGCAGGCACTAGACATCTCACACCCCTCACAACGGGGATGCACAAAACGAACGGCTCACGCGCCCCACCCACATTCAGGAGGTGGGGCGCGTGAGACACGAGCCTTAGTCGACCAGACGCAGACCGTTCTTCTGAACCGTCAGAAGGAACTCCACGTTGCTTTCAGTCTTACGCAGCTGGTTGGTCAGAACGCCCAGAGCCTGTTCAGGCTCCATACCCGCCAGGGCACGGCGCAGACCCCACATAATCTTAATCTCATCCGGGGAGAGCAGGTTCTCCTCGCGGCGAGTACCAGAAGCGTTAATATCAACCGCCGGGAAGATACGCTTATCCGCCAGCTGACGGGACAGGCGCAGCTCCATGTTACCGGTGCCCTTGAACTCTTCGAAGATCACTTCGTCCATCTTCGAACCGGTCTCAACCAGCGCGGTAGCCAGAATGGTCAGCGAGCCGCCCTCTTCAATGTTGCGGGCAGCGCCGAAGAACTTCTTCGGCGGGTACAGCGCGGCAGAATCCACACCACCGGACAGGATACGACCGGATGCGGGAGCCGCCAGGTTGTATGCGCGGCCCAGGCGGGTCATGGAGTCCAGCAGCACGACCACATCGTAGCCGAGCTCCACCATACGCTTCGCACGCTCAATCGCCAGCTCAGCCACAGTGGTGTGATCCTCAGCGGGGCGGTCGAAGGTCGAGGCAATAACCTCACCCTTGACGGTGCGCTGCATATCGGTCACTTCTTCAGGACGCTCATCCACCAGGACCATCATCAGATACACGTCCGGGTTGTTCACGGTAATCGCGTTCGCAATGGACTGCAGCATGAGGGTCTTACCCGCCTTCGGCGGGGACACAATCAGACCGCGCTGGCCCTTACCGATCGGGGACACCAGGTCCACAACGCGGGTACCCAGCTTCTTCGGGGTGGTCTCCAGGCGCAGACGCTCCTTGGGGTACAGCGGAGTCAGCTTCGAGAACACGCGGCGGTTCGCTGCTTCCTCAACGCTCTGACCGTTAATCGCCTCAACCTGAACCAGCGCGTTGAAACGCTGGCGGTTGTTCGACTCACCCTCGCGCGGCACGCGAATCGCGCCGAGCACGTGGTCGCCCTTACGCAGGTTGTACTTCTTCACCTGAGCCAGGGAAACGTACACGTCGTTGGTGCCGGGCAGGTAGCCGGTGGTACGCACGAAAGCATAGTTATCGAGGATGTCCAGAACACCCGAAATCGGTGCCAGCACATCGTCTTCGCTCAGGCGAGGCTCGTTCTCCTCGCGGCGGCGAGCCTGCTTCTCAGCACGCTCAGCCTGACGGTCACGCTTAGAACGGCGCTCAGTACGCTCGGCGCGTTCTGCACGCTCAGCAGCCTTACGCTCGGCACGTTCACTACGCTCAGTGCTGCGCTCTGCACGCTCCGCGTTACGTTCACGCTTAGTGCGGCGCTCGGTACGCTCACGAGTGCGGGTACGCTTGGAGCTCTTCTCACCGTCGGGGGTGCCAAAAGTCATGTCCAGGGCAGCGTTCAGGCTGTCCAGGCTCGCGGTGCCGTCAGCGGTAGTAGCCTTCAGCTCAGCAGAGTTACCGGGCAGGTCAACCTGCTCCGCACGCTCACCGATACGCTCGGCAGCCAGCTCAGCGCGCACATCCAGCGGAGGAAGCTCAACGGGCTTCTCATCCTTACGGGTGCGGGTGCGGCGGGTACGCTTCTCCGGCTTCTCGTTCGCCTCAGTCTTCTCGGACTTCTCAGCCGATGCGTCCTCACCCTCAGCGGCACGGCGAGCGCGCGCACGCTTCTGAGCGGGAGTCTCGTAACGGGAAGAGCGGGTACGCTTCTCAGACTTTTCAGCCTTCTCAGCGCCCTCAGCGGGAGCTTCAGCAGCCTCAGCTTCGGTCTTCTCAGCCTTCGCAGCAGTCTTCTCTGCCTTTGCCTCAGTGTCCTTCTGGGCGCGAGTACGGCGAGTGCGGCGCAGCTTAGACTCTTCAGTATTCTCAGCAGCGGGAGCCTGGGTAGCTTCAGCAGCAGCCTCAGCGGGCGATTCAGACTTGGGCGCAGCAGGAGCGGCTACGGCGCCACCACGCTGATGCTCCTCAAGAGCCTGAACCAGCTCAGCCTTCTTCAACTTCAGATAGCCTCGGATACCAAGCTGCTGGGCGAGGACACGCAGCTGCGCGACCTTCAAGTTCGCAAGTTCCGGTGCGGCAGCTTCCGTACCGTACTCATCGGTGACAACAATATTCTTTGCCAACTACAATTCCTTTGGTTATAAGCCCTGAAAAATCTTCAGAATAAAGATCGGGCGGGCGCTATAGCGCGGTCAAAGGCTTAGACACTGCCGAAAGAAAACAGCAGTCTGCACCTTCGACTCCCTCGAACCGCACTGGAGGCGGTTCGCGTCTCTTACCGTACCCGCTGATTCAGACACAGCGAGCACACACGGAAGATAAGGCGCTCTATCACAAATGTGGGCAAGCCCAAACCACCATCTATAAGAACCATCTACGAAAGATGAAGAGGATGGATTGGTCACTTTGAAAGGGCACCCGCCGCGAAACCGAACCCCCAGAAAAGTCTTCCCCTATGCGTCAGAAATAAAGAAAGACGTGAATCCCAAAGGCACTCCCCCGAACCTTGCCGAATCCCGCCCAGATACAAAAAGCATCTGAGGCATACGGGGAAACGGAAGTACGTTACGAAGGATAGTATCGACGGTCTACATTGAACGACGGGCGAACCTCAACGTAGGACGAACTAATAACGTCCTACTGAGTAACTATAACACCTTCAGTGTCAATTTCAAGGGGAAGCACCCGCCAGTTCAAGCGGCAATCCACAATAGCGCTACAAGGGTGAGTCGCCTCAAACTCGGCAATCGCCTCCTGAACCTGTCGCACCTGCTCGTCACCGTGCGCAAAGGTCAAAACAGTAGGGCCAGCGCCAGAAATCACCGCAGCAAAACCCTGACTGCGCAGGTACGCAACCAGCACAGCGGACGGCTCCATCGCAGTCACACGGTAACCCTGATGCAGGTAATCCACGGTCGCATCCATCAGGTACTCGGGAGCATCAGAGAGAGTGCGCACCAGCAACGCCGCACGAGCGGAGTTCGCCACCGCCTCAACGTGGGGTATCTCCTCAGGAATCAGCGAACGAGCAAGCTTCGTCGACACCTCATAATCGGGCACAGCCACCACAGGGTGAACCTCAGGATGCACCGGAATAATCAGGGTCTTCCAGTTGCCCATCTCACCCCAGGACACCGACAGGTTGCCGTAAATCGCCGGAGCCACGTTATCCGGGTGGCCCTCCATATCGGAGGCGACCTGCAGCATCTGCTCACGGCTCAGACGGTGCGCCTCCGGCAGCAGACCGCTCGCCGCAGCCACGCCCGCTACAATAGCCGACGCCGAAGAACCCATACCGCGAGAATGCGGAATCTTATTATCAGCAATCAGCCTCACCGGCGGCAGTTCACCCAAACCAGCCGCCGCAAAACCAGCCTTCATCGCCCGCAAAACCAGGTGGCTCTCATCGCGAGGAACATCCGCGCTACCCTCACCGCTGAGCTCAAACTCCAGGCCGGACTCAATACGCTCAACAACCAGCTCATCGTAGAAGCCAAGACCCAAGCCCATGCTGTCATAGCCGGGACCCAGGTTAGCGCTCGTAGCGGGAACGCGAACCTTAACGGACGCGCCCACCGGAATATCAGAAATATGCAGGGAAGACATGAGAAGAACCTCGCGATCGGTGACGTAATGAGTGAATAGGTGAAAGATACAAAAAGGGCTGTCATGCAGGTGCACCCCGCCCCGCAAACACGGGACGGAGTGCACATCGTAGTATGAACAGACTAGTTCAAATCAAGAATATCTGCCACAGCAACCACGTCGAAGGGAGCCTTAGTCGGCTCAACCTTCACACCGTTAACAGCCTCAAGAGCCCACTGCGGGTCCTTCAGACCGTGACCGGTCACGGTGATGACGATGGTCTTACCCTCGGGAGCTTCACCGGCGCGGTGCTTCTTCAGCAGACCCGCAACACCAGCAGCCGAAGCCGGCTCCACGAAGACACCCTCGCGGGCAGACAGCCAGCGGTGCGCCTCCAGAATCTCCTCATCGGTGACAGCCTCAATCACGCCGCCAGACTCATCACGAGCAGCTTCAGCCTTCTCCCACGACGCGGGGTTACCGATACGGATCGCGGTCGCAATGGTCTCAGGAGCCTCAATCGGGTGACCAGCAACGATCGGTGCAGCACCAGCAGCCTGGAAGCCCCACATGATCGGGCGCTTGGTCGCAACCGGTTCCAGAACCTCACCGTCACGGTTGGTGTAAGGCTCCGAGTACTCCTTGTAGCCCTTCCAGTACGCGGTGATGTTACCCGCGTTGCCAACCGGCAGCAGGTGGTAATCGGGAGCGTCACCCAGGGTGTCAACAACCTCGAACGAACCGGTCTTCTGACCCTCAATACGGTAAGGGTTGACCGAGTTCACCAGGAACACCGGGTAGTTCTCGCTGAGCTTGCGAGCAATCTCCAGGCAGTTATCGAAGTTGCCGTCAATCTGAATGATGTCAGCACCGTGAGCGATAGCCTGAGACAGCTTACCCATAGAAATCTTGCCGTCCGGAACCAGCACTGCACAGCGCATACCAGCCTGCAGAGCGTACGCAGCCGCCGAAGCGGAAGTGTTACCGGTCGAAGCGCACACAACAGCCTTCGCGCCGTCACGCTTAGCGGCGGTCATCGCGCTGGTCATACCGCGGTCCTTGAACGAACCGGTCGGGTTCATACCCTCAAACTTCAGGTAAACGGTGTTACCGGTCTCAGCAGACAGTGCCGGCGCGTGAATCAGCGGGGTACCGCCCTCGCCCAGGGTCACAGCCTTCACATCGTCCGCGAAGGGCAGACGGTCACGGTACTCATTGATAACGCCCTGCCACACGTGTGCCATTGGCTTCTCCTTCAATCTTGGCGCCCCGCCCGCCGGACCTCCCATAGGTCCGGCGCGGTAGCGGGTACGCGGGTTAGTTAGTGAGCGATGCGCGCGCAAGCAACATCGCAGGTTTAGTGAGCGGCGCGTGCCGCACATAGATAACGCTTTGAGCCTTAGTGCTTCTCGGACTCCACGCGGATGACCGAGTTCACCTCACGCACAGTGTCCAGAGCGTCAATCACAGCAATCGCACGGCGCAGATCGGAATCCTTCGCCGAGTGGGTCACCATACGAATCTGAGCCGCGCCCTCCTTCGGGGTGGACTGGCGCAGCGAATCCACCGAAATACCGTGCTCGGCAAGGATACGGGTAATATTCGCCAGAACGCCCAGGCGGTCCTCAACCAGAACACCCACCGAGTAGCGAGACACCACGTTATCCAGGCTGGTTGCGTGCAGCTGAGCGTGAGAAGTCTCCGGAACACCGGGACCGCCCAGCACCAGGCGACGAGCCAGGGACACGAAGTCACCCAGAACAGCCGAAGCAGTCGGAGCGCCACCCGCACCGGGACCGTAGAACATCAGCTCGCCAGCGTTCTCCGCCTCAACGAACACAGCGTTGAACGCACCGTGCACACCGGCGAGGGGGTGCTGACGAGGAATCAGGGTCGGGTTCACGCGAATGTTCGCGCCGTTCTCACCCTCGCGCTCGCAAATAGCCAGCAGCTTGATGACGTAACCATCAGCATCCGCGGCAGCAACATCATCAGCGGTGATGGAGGTGATGCCCTCAGTGTGCACATCATCGATGGTGAAGTCAGAGTGGAACGCCAGCGAAGCAACAATCGCAGCCTTCGACGCGGCATCGTGGCCCTCAACGTCAGCGGTCGGATCAGCCTCCGCGTAGCCGAGCTTCTGAGCCTCAGCCAGTGCATCCGCGAAGGATGCGCCGGTGGTGTCCATCTGATCAAGAATGTAGTTGGTGGTGCCGTTCATGATGCCCAGAACGCGGGTCACACGGTCGCCAGCCAGGGAATCACGCAGGGGGCGAAGAATCGGGATAGCACCCGCAACAGCAGCCTCGTAAGAGAGCTGAGCACCGGACTCATCAGCGGCAGCCTGCAGCTCCACACCGTGCTTAGCCAGCAGCGCCTTGTTACCGGAGACAACAGACTTACCCGCCTTCAGAGCACGCAGAATGCGGGTACGTGCCGGCTCGATACCGCCGGTCAGCTCGATGACCACATCCGCCGCATCAATCAGGGATTCAGCGTCGGTGGTGTACAGCGAGGGGTCCGCATTCCAGTGGCGGGATGCATTAGTATCGCGCACAGCAATACCGATCAACTCCACGGGCGCGCCAATGCGCTTTTCAAGGACGGCGTTATCCTCCACCAGGATGCGAGCAGCCTGGGAACCGACATTACCGGCACCAAGCAGTGCTACTTTGATCTTTTCAGCCACGATAGTCTCTTTCTACGGTCTGTTCCGGGTTCGCCCCGGTATCTCTTCGGGCTAAGGCACGGATGCGGCGCAGAGCACGCACCCAACAACCACTTTATCAAGAGGCGGCGACGGGGCTGCAGCCTCAAGGTGCGACTTTTACTCTCTGAGATGAGGTTTCCCTCACAGTTATGAGGTGAACCTTATTTTCTGCAAAGTTTTGAACACACAAACCGTGAAGACCCCGCCCGCAACCGCCGCCTCACGGCGCGCATTGCAGGGACGGGAGCCTCACGGTTTCTGAGGTGCTGAAGTTTTGGGGTTCTGGGATTCTCAGGGTTCTCAGGTTCTGGGGTTATGAGCTAAGGACTCTAGATATCCGAACCCATATCCAGCGCCAACATATCCTCCTCGCACTGACGGCGAATCATCACGCGCGAAGGCTGACCCTGCGCGGTCGCAATCACCGGCGGACGAGTCAAGAAGTTATAGTTCGAACCCAGCACATAGCAGTACGCTCCGGTCGCCGGAACCGCCAGAATATCGCCAGCCTGCAGGTCAGCAGGCAGGTAGCAGTAGCGAACCACCACATCGCCGGACTCGCAGTGCTTACCCACCACGCGAGAGAGCACCTGCTCCCCCGCCGGGGCACGATTCGCCAGGGTCACCGAATAATCCGATTCGTACAGCACCGGGCGGGCGTTATCACTCATACCGCCGTCCACCGAAACGTAGCGGCGCACGCGAATCTCACCGTTCTCATCCTCAATGCTCACGTTCTTGATGGTGCCCACCGTGTACAGGGTCGCACCCGAAGGACCAGAAATGGAACGGCCCGGCTCAAAAGACATGTGCGGAATCGCCATGCCCAGGCGCTCGCAGGTCGCCGCCACGGATGCGGCAATCGACTCGGTCACCTCGGTAATGGAACGGGGGTGATCCGCCTCGGTGTAGCCGATGCCGTAGCCGCCGCCCAGATCCAGCTCCGGCAGGGTTACACCCAGGTCACGGTTAAGGCGACTCATGAACTCCAGGGCGGTAGTAGCCGCCTGTTCGAAGCCCTCCGCCTCAAAAATCTGCGAACCAATATGGCAGTGAATACCGCGGAAATCCAGGGAATCGGTCGCGTTCAGAATCGCGGCAGCCAGCGCCGCGTAAGAATCGGTTGCCTCAACACCCCAGTGCTCCATCTCTGCTTCTTCCAGGCCGGCGAGCGCGGCGGTGCCGGGCTGCAGGGACATGCCGAACTTCTGATCCTCGTGCGCGGTCGCAATGGACTCGTGAGTCGAAGCATGCACGCCGGGGGTGATGCGAATCAGCACCGGAACCGGGGCGTAGGGTTCCTCGCCCTCAGCCACACGCTCGGCGGCAAGCTCTGCGTACACGTCCTCAATGAGCTTGAGCTCGTCCACCGAATCAGCCACCACGCGACCCAGGCCGTTACGGATCGCACGGGCAATCTCAGCCTCCGACTTGTTATTGCCGTGCAGAGCGATGTTCGCACCCGGCACCTGCGCGCGCAGAGCCAACGCCAGCTCACCACCGGAGGCGGTATCCAGGCACAGCCCCTCCTCGGTCGCCCAACGCGCCACCGCGGTGGACAGAAACGACTTACCGGCGTAGTAGACGCTCACCTTCGCACCGTGCGCGGCAAAAGCCTGCTCAAAAGCGGTGCGGTAGGCGCGGGCGCGGGCACGGAAAGTCGTCTCAGAGAAAACGTACTGCGGGGTTTCGTGCTCAGCGACCAGGTCGCTGACGGTCACGCCATCAATACATAGCTCGCCCTGCTCATTGCGGGTGAAGGAGTCAGTCCAGATGGTGCGGGACAGGGCCTCGGGGTGCTCGGGGTAGGTGAGCCATTCGGGGGCGTAGAGGGCGCGGGCTTCGCTCATCGTGTCTCTTTCTTAGCTATCTTTGCCGGCATACGCTCAACCCCCGCCCCGGTAGCACCGGGTCGGGGGTTGAAACGAGAGTATTACATGCGCTCGGGTGCGCTCACACCCAGCAGGTTCAGGCCGTTAGCCAGCACCTGCTGTGCTGCATTGTTCAGCAGCAGGCGGGTACGGTGCAGGTCGGTGACCTCTTCATCAGCCTTGGGGGCGACGCGGGAGACACCGTACCAGCTGTGGTACGCCGAAGCGAGCTGCTCCAGGTAGCGGTTCACGCGGTGCGGCTCGTAGAACTTCGCGGCATCACGCACAGCAGCGGGGAACTGGCCGAGTACAGCCAGCAACTCGCCGTCAGCAGCCGAGTCGAGCAGGGAGGTGTCCACGCCGTCCTCCACCTTCACGCCAGCCTCCGCGGCGTTACGTGCCACAGCGGCGGTACGTGCGTGAGCGTACTGCACGTAGTAGACCGGGTTCTCGTTGCTCTTGGAGGTCAGCAGGCCCAGGTCAATGTCGATGGGGGTGTCCACCGAGTAGCGGGTCAGCTCGTAGCGTGCCGCGTCAACGCCCACAGCCTCGACCAGGTCCTCGAGGGTGACCACGGTACCGGCACGCTTGGACATGCGGACGGGCTTGCCGTCCTTGACCAGGTTCACCAGCTGACCGATCATGACCTCAATCTGGTCGGCGCGGTAGCCAAGAATCTGGGCGATAGCCTTCAGGCGGCCCACGTAGCCGCTGTGGTCAGCACCGAGCATGTAAATCGCCACGTCGGCAGGGTTTACCGCACGGGTCATCTTGTCCTGGTAGTAGGCGATATCGCCCGCCACGTAGGCGTGGTTGCCGTCAGACTTGATGACCACGCGGTCCTTGTCGTCGCCGTAGTCGGTGGTGCGCATCCACCATGCGCCGTCAGCCTCAAAGAGCTGACCGTTCTCACGCATGGTCTCAAGCAGGGCGTCCACCTTGCCGCCTTCGAACACGGAGTTCTCGTGGAAGAACACGTCGAAGTGGGTGCCGAATGCCGCCAGGGACTCCTTGATCTGATCGAACATCAGGTGAGTACCGATTTCGCGGAAAATCTCTTCGGGGTTCTCAGTCTCAAGCGCGTCGGGGCGCTGAGCCAGAATCTGGTCCTTAATGTCAACAATGTACGCGCCAGCGTAGCCGTCCTCGGGGGTCTCCTCACCGCGGGCAGCGGCAATCAAGGAGCGCACGAAACGATCAATCTGGGTGCCGTGGTCGTTGAAGTAGTATTCGCGCACGACGTTAGCGCCCTCGGCCTCAAGGACGCGGGCGAGCGCATCACCGACAGCAGCCCAGCGGGTGCCGCCCAGGTGGATGGGGCCGGTGGGGTTCGCGGAGACGAACTCAAGGTTGATGGTCTTACCGGCGAACTTGTCGCTACGGCCGTATGCTTCGCCAGCCTCAACGATGGTGGCGGCAAGCTCACCGGCAGCTGCGGCGTCCAGGGTGATGTTCAGGAAGCCGGGGCCGGCAATATCTACGGATGCAACACCGGGGATGGCGCCAATCTTCTCTGCCAGAAGAGCTGCTGCCTCACGCGGGTTCTTGCCCACCTTCTTGGCGAGCTGCAGAGCGACGTTGGTTGCCCAGTCACCGTGTTCGCGGGACTTGGGGCGCTCCACTCGGACGGCGGGCAGTTCAGCGCCCTCCACGAGGGTCAGCTGGCCGGAGGAAATGGTTTCTTCAAGGGCAAGCGCAATGGCTTCGGAGAGTTCTTCAGGAGTCATAACAAACTATTCTAGCAAGCCTTGGCTGGTGTCTGACCTTTTATCTAGTGCTTATCTGATACCATGGTGAGGTTGCCTCTGTAGCTCAGCGGATTAGAGCACCAGTTTCCGGTACTGGGGGTCGAAGGTTCGAATCCTTTCAGGGGCACGATGTTCTTATTCGAGAGGGAACACGGGAGCCGATATCCGAGACGTATTGTTCGGGTATCGGCTCCTTTTTATTTAACTGCTACGCCGGGCAGCTCTCTCCCTTCACCCCCAGAGGCAGGAAACCTCAGAGGGTGGACACTACCCGCCTGCCTGTTGTGGCAACGCTAACCGCCTTGAGAGAATGGGGAAACGCGCACACCGTTCACATCAGCACGGCCCAAGTCACGACAGCGGAGGTAACCCGATGACCACCATGCGCCAGATTCAGCTCACCGAATGGGGCGATGAAAGCGTTCTGCACGAAGCAAACGTGCCCATCCCCTCGCCGGTGCGCGGTCACGTGCTCATCAAGACGGTTGCCGCCGGTGTCAACCCGATTGATGTGACCACTCGCAAGGGTCTGGGTCCCGCCGCCCAGCTGGCGGATCCCTCATACAAGCCCTTCGTGCCCGGCTGGGATGTTGCGGGCACCGTGGTTGCTACCGCCGGTGACTACACGGGTTTTAAGGTGGGCGACGGCGTATTTGGTCTTGTTTCTTTCCCCTCCCCCGCCGGTGCGTACGCCGAATATGTTCTCGCCCCGGCGCATCAGCTGGTGAAGGTGCCCGCCGATGTTCCCTGCGCGCAATTGGGCGGCGCTCCCCTGGCGGCGCTGACCGCATACCAGGCGCTCTTCGAAGTGGCGCGGCTGAAGGAAGGCGAGCGCGTGCTCATTCACGCCGGTGCCGGAGGGGTCGGTCACCTCGCCGTTCAGTTGGCGGCTCAGGCTGGCGCTCAGGTTTTTGCGACCGCCTCCGCGGCGAACCACGAGTTTGTGCGCTCGCTGGGTGCCCAGCCCATTGATTACCGCACCGAAGATTTCCGTGCCGTACTGGGTCAGACCATGGATGTGGTGCTCAATTCCACCGGTCAGCAGACCTTCCTCGACTCGCTGGAGGTGCTGGTTCCCGGCGGCCGTATTGTCACCCTGACCAGCCCCGACCCGCTGGATGTTGCGCGTGAGCGTGGCTTCGAGGCGCAGTGGCTGACGGTTCACCCGGACCGTGTGCAGATGCAGGAGATTGCCCGCCTCATGTCCCTGGGCCTGTTGAAGGTACATGTGGATCAGGTGCTTGATTTTTCGCAGGCTGCGCAGGCTCACGCCCTGGTGGCGGCCGGGCGCACCCGCGGCAAGATCGTACTGGTTCCCTAACGCGGCGCTGATCCATGCAGACTTCTGAGAGCGCGCCGAAGATTGAGAGCGCAATGAACACCGAGGGCACGCTGCACGCTGAGGGCGTGCCGACCATTGAGAGTACCGAGTACCGCTCCGGTTTTTACCGCGAGGCGGGCTTTTACGATGCACACTCGCTACCCGATTACGGTGCGCAGTCGCCGGTAACTCGCGAGGCGTTCGCCTACGACTTCTTCCCCGCGGCTGCTGGAGCTTCAACTGCTGAAACTTCAGCTACCGAGCCTTCTTCCCCCGCGCCTCTGCTGGTGTGGGTTCACGGTGGCGCCTGGCGCTTCGGCACCAACCAGGCCCTACGCGACACCATCCTGCGCACCCCCACCGGGGAGCAGCCCAACACCCAGGCGCTCATGCGCGCCGCTTTTCAGCAGGCAGGCTGGGCGGTCGCATCCATTAACTACCGGTATTCGCATCAGGCGCTCTTCCCGGGCGCTCTGCACGATGTGAAGGAGGCGGTGCGTTTCTTCCGCGCCAACGCGCACGAGTTCGGTATCGACCCGCAGCGCATTGCGGTAGCGGGTGGAAGCGCCGGCGGGCACCTGAGCATGATGGTTGCGCATACGGGAGATTCCGCCGCCGGTAACTCTGTCCTTTGGGACTCTGCGTTTGGGGACTCTGTATTTGAGGATTCTGCGAGCACGCCCGAGCACGAGGAATACTTTGAAGGCAGGGCGGCAAGCGCCTACCCGTCCCATAGTTCGCAGGTGGCGGCGGCGGCTTCGTTTTACGGGGTCAGCGATTTGAGGACTATCTTCACCGATCGTCCCCTGGCGGGCTACGCTCTCGATCATCCCGAGGATGACGGCGCCGAATGGCGACTGCTGGGAAGCACCTACCCGGTGCCCGCAGACGCGTCTACTCTCGACGTTTCCACGGGCGAGCGGGCGGTTCCGGGTGTCTGCATCGAGCGTGCCCAAAAGAACTGGGAGCGTGCGCATCCTATTGATGCGGTACGCCCCCAGAAACGAGTGAATAAGTTCGAAAGTGCCTTAGCACAGGGTGCAAGCGGCGGTGCCACGCCCCTCATGCTCGTGCACGGTATTAGTGATTCGTGTGTGCCGTACCAGCAATCGGTGCGGGTGTATCAGGCGCTGCGCACGCGGCAGGTGCCTACCGATTTGGTGCTGGTTCCGGATGCCGAACACGGGGATTCGCGCTGTTTTAGCCCCGAGATTGTTCAGCAGATGCTCCAATTTCTGAACCGTACTGTCTCATCAGAGTGATTGATCAGAAAGTAATCGGCCAGATGCGGCTTTAGCGAACGCGGCGGTTCACGTATTCGTGCTCAAGGCGGTAACGTTCGAGGTCATCAAAAGCAACGCGACGGTGCGTGTTAATGCGCTCGAACGGAATATCTCCGCGCTCCAGCAGGCGAACAACGGTCGGGCGGGATACGCCCAGGTAGTCTGCCGCCTCCTGCGTGGTCATCAGGCGATCCTGGCGTACCACGCAGACATCCTTGCGGTCGGCGAATGCGCGCGCTACGGAGGTGAGGGGTCCGTACATTTCGGGAGAAATCTGTACGCGCTCGCCGTCGCCGGTCACCAGGTAGAGGGTTTCTTCGGCGCTGAGGCGGTCGAAGTGGGTGCGCAGACTCGCGTGAACGAGGGCTTGGAAGAGTTCTTCGCAGCGGTGGTGAATTTCTTCCTGCTGCCCATCTTCGCAGCAATCCAACACTGCAGCACGTGTTGCCGGGTACGTCTTTGGTGATGGCATAGTCACTCCTTCGTTACTGTGTTATTCACCACTGTAGCAGTTGAACGAAACTATCGAAAGAAAGTTAAGAGGCGCAGTTAATTCGCATCTACGGCGCATATAATTCAGATGAATATTTATTAGCTATCTAGATAGCATTTGATGTCATTTATTGTATCTTAACTACCCTTTTGAGGGCCATCATTCCGCCGCTACCCACACAGGGTTCCCGCGAACAAACCCAAATATGACAAACAAAGCACACCCCAAGCCCACCGCGGGCAAGGCGAGTACACTGGATAGGATATGTCTGAGCAGAAATCCACGAAGAAACACGCAGATACTTCTAAGGCCCCCCGCACCGCCCCCACCATGGCGAGCATGGCAGCCGCAATCCACGCAGCAAAGGTACGATCCTCCGAAAAGACCGGTGCAAAAACCGGCGAAAAGACCGCAGCTAAAACCGCTGAGAACAACGCGGTAAAAAACGGCGCCCCGAAGAAGGGTGCGCAGAAGAACAGCGCCCAGAAGAATAGCGCAGACCGCAAGAACTCCTCCCGCGGCGCATCCGAACGCAACTCCAACGCCTCCCGCTCCAACCGACGCGGAGGCGGCCCCAACCGCGCCCGTAAGCAGGGCAACCAGCAGGGCGGCAATCAGCAGAACCGCCCGGCACCGCGCCGCTATGAGCCGCTCATCCCCGAGGTCATCACCTACCCCGAAGAGCTGCCCGTCAGCGAACGCCGCGAAGACATCATGAACGCGATCCGCGACAACCAGGTCGTCATCATCGCGGGTGAAACCGGCTCCGGTAAAACCACCCAGATCCCCAAAATGTGCCTCGACCTGGGCCTGGGCGCAAAGGGCCTCATCGGCCACACCCAGCCGCGCCGACTCGCCGCACGTTCCGTCGCCGAACGCATCGCCGAAGAACTCGGACAGAAAATCGGCGAAACCGTCGGTTACCAGGTGCGATTCACCTCCGAAGTTGGCGAACACAGCGCCATCAAACTCATGACCGACGGCATTCTGCTCGCCGAAATTCAGAACGACAAGCTACTGCGCCGCTACTCCACCCTCATCATTGACGAGGCGCACGAACGCAGCCTGAACATTGACTTCATCCTCGGCTACCTCAAGCGCATCCTGCCGCAGCGCCCGGATCTGAAGGTCATCATCACCTCCGCGACCATCGACCCGGAGCGTTTCGCGCGCCACTTCTCCCCCAGCTACGTGCCGGGCAAGGGCATCGTCGACGAAAACCTCAGCGCCGAAGAACGCGAAATCGCCGAAGCAATCCTGCCCGACGACGCGCCGCCCATCATTGAGGTGTCCGGCCGAACCTACCCCGTGGAAATCCGCTACCGCCCGCTCGACGAGGAAGACTACCTCAGCGACGACGAAATCGAAGACGACCACGACCCCACCGACGGCATCCTCGACGCCATCAAGGAACTCTCCAAGGAAGCCCCCGGCGACATCCTCATCTTCTTCTCCGGTGAACGCGAAATCCGCGACGCCAAGGACGCTATCGAGGCGATGGTCGCCAAGTCGCCGCGCCTGAACTACGAAGTGCTGCCCCTGTACGCGCGCCTCTCGCTCGCCGAGCAGCACCGCGTGTTCTCCCCCGGATCGCGCCCGCGCATCGTGCTCGCCACGAACGTTGCCGAAACCTCGCTGACCGTGCCCGGCATCAAGTACGTCATCGACACCGGCACCGCCCGCATCTCCCGCTACTCGGCACGCACCAAGGTTCAGCGCCTGCCCATCGAACGCATCTCGCAGGCAAGCGCCAACCAGCGTTCCGGCCGATGCGGCCGCGTCAGCGACGGCATCGCAATCCGCCTCTACTCCGAAGAAGACTTCAACTCGCGCCCCGAGTTCACCGACCCCGAAATTCTGCGCACCAACCTCGCCGCCGTCATCCTGCAGATGATCGCCATCGGCGTGGTGCGCGAACCCGGCGACATCTCGCGCTTCCCGTTCGTGCAGCCGCCCGCATCCCGCGCCATCAACGACGGCGTGAACCTGCTGCGCGAACTCGGCGCGCTCACCGAACGCCCCCGCAGCCCCCGCAAGGGCCGCGGTAACAGCGCAACCCTCACCGCCATCGGCCGAGCCATGGCGGCATTCCCCGTGGACCCGCGCCTCGCCCGCATGATCATCGAAGGCGGCCGCCGCAACTGCGCCAAGGAAATGATGGTGCTCGCCGCCGCCCTGACCATCCAGGACCCGCGCGAACGCCCCGCCGACGTACGCGCCGAAGCAGACGCCATGCACGCCCGCTTCATCGACGACACCTCCGACTTCTCCTCCTTCCTGCTGCTCTGGGACTACATCAACGAACAGCAGGCGGCGCTGTCCTCCTCGCAGCTACGCAAAATGTGCCACCGCGAATACATCAACTACCTGCGCATCCGTGAATGGCAGGACCTCTTCGCCCAGCTACGCGAAATGGGACGCACCGCCAACATTCACGCCAGCGGCGGCAGGGACATCAACGCCTCTGCCCACGAAATCGACATCCACAAGAGCCTGCTCTCCGGCCTGCTCTCGCACGTGGGCGTCAAGGAAGAACGCGAAAAGGACTCCAAGGGACGCAACCGCGGCCCCCGCGAATACCTCGGCGCACGCGGCACCAAATTCGCGATCTTCCCCGGCTCCGGCCTGTTCAAAAAGAGCCCCGACTGGGTGCTCTCCGCCGAACTCGTCGAAACCTCCCGCCTGTGGGCGCGCACCAACGCCTCCATCGACCCGCAGTGGATCGAAGAAATCGGCAAGCACCTCATCAGCGTGCAATACTCCGAACCGCACTGGTCCCTCAGCTCCGGCGCGGCAGTCGCCTACGCCAAGGGCAC